>Ga0302311_10000706_pt1 | contig 40711 bp, 39 predicted proteins | sample III_Palsa_N1_3_FD_200449 | JGI IMG/M metagenome (GOLD analysis project Ga0302311, IMG submission 200449) | Peat permafrost microbial communities from Stordalen Mire near Abisko, Sweden - III_Palsa_N1_3 | ecosystem: Environmental > Terrestrial > Soil > Palsa > Peat permafrost | place: Sweden... | reverse complement strand
GGTACCGTATTGGCCGCGCCCAAAGTTCTGTCTCCCTTGCCAGAACGATCGGGCCCTTGTTGGCGGCTGCTTACCGCTCTGGGGTCCACGACCTGTCGTCTGCCACGGCGGCTCGATGCTGCTGAGGCTTGAAAGCGTACTAAAAACAATGACATAGCTGGATCGATGCTCGACCGGGCCACGTGTTCATAGTCTAAACTACTTTGTCGACCCGCGGGGTCCAGGGCGCTCCTGGCGTTACGAATCTGGCGCGCCCGGCGGGATTCGAACCCACGACCTGCAGCTTCGGAGGCTGCCACTCTATCCATCTGAGCTACGGGCGCGGCGCGGCGCGCAAGGGTACCGCAAGCACGCACGCGCCGGAACACGACTGTGCTCAGTGCCGCTTCTCGCTCGCGCTGAGGTCATTGATCAACTGCACCAGATTTTCCTGCCCCCCCGCCTGCGCGACGTCGGTTTCGTACTTGCCGTCGATCACGAACGTGGGTACCGCGTCGATTTTGTAGCGACGTTCGAGCTCATCCGCCTTTTCCAAATTGGTCTGTACGGCAAAGGAGCTATAGGCCTTGAGGAACTCCGTGGGGTCGACGCCATGGGTTCTGGCGAACTGTACCTGCACGCGCTGTGTGCCCTGCTCGTCGCCCTGCACATAGAGCGAATCGCCCGTGCTCTGGATCTCGTTGAACACCGCGGCGTGCAGCTCCTCGAGCTTGCCCAGCGCCTGCAAGGTATAAAACAGGCGCGCATGCGCGCGATGCGCCTCGCCCCACATGACCGGAACGCGCACGAATTCAATATAGGGCGCTTTGTTCTTGCGCCAGCTCTCGATGATCGGATCGAGCGCAAAGCAATGCGGGCAGCCATACCAGAACATCTCGATGACCTCGACCTTGCCGGGACTCGCATCAGTGGGCTGAGCCGGCGCGATCACCTTGTAGTTTGTGCCCGGGACCCATTTGCCCGCAGGCAACTGACCTGCACTGGGCAGCGCCGCGATGCGCTCGAGCGCGCTCGAGCCGGTGTCGGCGGCTGCAACCGGGTCGCCGCGTTCCTGCTGTGTAACCGCGGCCGCTGTCAGATCGCCCGCGGCATGTGCCGGGGCCGGCGTTGCGCTGGCTGCAGTGGCTGGGGCGGCGAGGGTCGGGTTCGGGCTCGCAGCGCCCGATGCCGGCGCGGCGGGGTTTTCGCGCGCACAGGCCGCCAGGCTCATCACCAGCAGGATCAATGCGATCGGTTGCCTCATCGGCTAGCGCATGCCCTGCACGTAGGAGGCCAGGTTATGCATGTCGTCGGTCGATAATTGCGCGGCGATCGTATCCATGATGAGCGCATCGTTACCGCCCTGGCTCTCGCCCTTGCTGTTGCGGGTATAACGCTGGCCAGCCGCGTAATCGCCCAGCTGCTTGGCCACGTACTCGGCGTGCTGCGCGCGCAGTGCCGGCCAGCCCGCTTCCGGGTTCCCAAGCCCGACGGGCCCATGACAGGCAACGCAGGCGGGAATCTTGCGCGCGCGGTCCCCGCCACGATAGAGCTTATCGCCGTTCTTCCAGGTGGACGGATCCGCCTCCAGGCCCGCCGGCGTCTGCTGCGAATAATAGAGCGCGAGATCCTCGATATCCTGATCACTCAGGGGGGTGGCGATGCCGGTCATGACGCCCTGGCTGTTGATGCGAATGCTCGAGCGAAAGCTCTTGAGCTGCGCGCCAAGGTAGGCCGCATTTTGCCCGGCGAGCGAAGGCCACAAAGGATTGGCGCTGTTGCCATTGGGGCCATGACAGGCCGCGCAGGTCGCGCTTTTAGCGACGCCGGCTTCCGCCGAGCCTTCGGCCAGCGATAATGGTGCGGCGCAGAGACACAGAACAAAACTTACCCACAGGCTCATTCGACTCATACGCACTGAAGCTCCGTTCGGAAGGCGGCTTTTGTACTTTGCAGGCAATGGGATCCATGAATTGTACACTACGGCTCGGCGCGATCATTCAACCCGATAGCGGCCGCTGCGCCCTTGCGCGGCCACGAGTACGCGATTGAGCGCCTATCCCGAAGCGCGTTTTATGCTCAGCGCCGCCGCCGCGGCCCAGTTCCCGCCCGATGTGGGCGCTGAAGTGGCCATCGTCGGGCGTTCCAACTCGGGCAAGTCCAGCGCGATCAATGCGATCACCGCGCGCCGCAGCCTCGCGCGCAGCAGCAAGACACCGGGCCGCACGCGGCTGGTGAATTTCTTCGAGCTCGCGGCCGGCGCACGCCTGATCGATCTGCCGGGGTACGGTTACGCGCACGGGCCACGCTCCGAGCGTGCGGGGTGGGGCGCGCTGATCGAGGAGCTGGCGCCACGGCAGTCGCTGCGCGGCCTGTTGCTCGTCGTGGATGCGCGCCGCGGCATCATGGACAGCGACGAGCAGTTGCTCTCGTGGGCACGCCGCATCGCTCGGCCCGTACATGTGCTGCTCTCGAAAGCCGATCAACTGCAGCATGCCCAGAGCGAGCCACTGCTGCGTGAGACCCTCGCGCATCTGCAGGGCATCGGCTCGGCACAGTTATTTTCCGCGCGCAGCGGCCTGGGTCTGGAGGCGGCGCGTGCCCAGCTCGACGCGTGGCTGAAAAAAGAAAGCCCCGATAGTCCTTTGGGGTGACTATCGGGGCCAGAGCAAATCCGACGCGGGTCTCTACGCGCCGGATTTCGACCCGCCTAGGGAGGGAAGCGGGGAGTGCAATGCACTCTCTTAGTTAGTGTGCGCTCAGGCGTGGAAGTTCAAGCCTGATTGGTGAATTAAATTTATTTAATTTCAAATTCATTTCTTCACGCATTTCTGTAACAAATTTCAGGCATTTTTTAATGATGGCCTCGCACCGTACGCGGTCTCACTTAAAAAAAAGTCCAAACTAATCCTACCGAAGCCAGTCCCATGTCGTTCGCATGCTGGACTTCATAGCGTTCATATTCGACGCGCGCGCCGATGCTGCCCCAGCTCGTGCCGGCGCCCAAGCCATAGCCCAGATCCGTGCCAGTGCGGTGAAATCCAAGAAAGGGCGATTGCGCATCAGTGCGCCAGTCCACCACCCCGAGCTTGCCGTATAGGTCCACCACCGGAATCGGCAGGAAGCCGAGCGCAAACAGACCCACGCCGTCGGTATCGGCATAGTCGAAGCCGCCGTAAGCGCGACCGAAATTGGTGTAGTCCAGCTCGGTCGCGAACACGCTCAGTGGCCGCCAGCCGGCGGCGAATTTGTAGCCAGTCGTGGTGGAATGCACATCGAAAGTGCTGTCATCGAATTGCTGTATGGAATCGCCGAGCGAGCCGCCGATGTAAAAGCCGTTGTCGGCGTGGCAGAGGCCGGCAACACCGAGCAATGCAATTGCCAGCAAAGCCGGCGCTGGTTTGTACGACATGTGCACCTCGAGCGTTGTTTGTTGTTTGATCGGCCAGCGTGCCGTCAGTTCCATCAATGCGCCTCATCCCAGTTCGCGCCGCTGCCGAGCTCTACTTTGAGCGGCACGGCCAGCTGCGCGGCCGCGGCCATGCGTGTGCCGACTGCAAGCGTGGCCTCGGCCACGAAATCCGTGCGCACTTCGAGCACCAGCTCGTCGTGCACCTGCATGATGAGTCGCGCCGGCACGCCTTCATCCTGACACCATTGATCTACCGTGATCATAGCGCGTTTGATGATGTCCGCCGCGCTGCCCTGCATCGGCGCGTTGATGGCACTGCGTTCGGCGTACTGCTGCATGGCGCGGTTGCGTGAGCGAATATCGGGCAGGAACAAACGGCGCCCGAAGACCGTCTCGACGTAGCCATCGCGCCGCGCCTGCTCGCGCGTGGCCTCCATGTAGCGGCGCACGCCCGGATAGCGCGCGAAGTACAGATCGACAAAACTCTGTGCCGCAGCGCGCGCGACACCGAGCTGGCGGGCGAGGCCAAAGGCGGACATGCCGTAGATCAGCCCGAAGTTGATGGCCTTCGCCGAACGGCGCTGCGTACTCGAGACCTGCTCGAGCGGCACGCCAAACACTTCCGCGGCCGTGGCCTGGTGAATGTCGCGGTCCTCGGCAAACGCGCGCAGCAGCCCTTCATCACCCGACAGGTGCGCCATGATGCGCAACTCGATCTGCGAGTAATCCGCGGCCAGCAGGCAATGGCCGGGCGCGGCGATGAAGGCCTGGCGAATGCGCCGGCCCTCGGTGCTGCGGATCGGAATGTTCTGCAGGTTCGGGTCGGTCGAGGATAGCCGTCCGGTCGCGGCCACGGCCTGGTTGTAGCTGGTGTGTACGCGCCCGGTGTTTGGATCGATCTGCTCGGGCAGCTTCTCAGTATAAGTTGAGCGCAATTTGGCGAGCCCGCGATACTCGAGGATCAGCTTCGGCAGTGCATAGCTGACCGCGAGTTCCTCGAGCACATCCTCGCCGGTCGAGGGCGTGCCCGAGGGCGTCTTGCGCAGTACCGGCAGGCCAAGGCGCTCGAACAGCACCTGCTGCAATTGCCGCGGTGATTCAAGATTGAACGCGCTTCCGGCCTCCTGGTGTGCAAGGGCCTCGAGCTCGCGCAGCCGCAGCAACAGCTCCCCGCTCTGCGCCTGCAGGGTTTCGCGATCGATGCGCACGCCATAGCGCTCCATGCGCTGCAGGACCGCTACCAGCGGCTGCTCGATGTCGCGATACAGACTCGCCAGCGCATCATTGAGCTCGATCTTCGGCCACAGCAGCTGGTGCAGTCGCATCGTGACGTCGGCGTCCTCGGCGGCATACTCGGCGGCTCGCTCGACGCTGACCTCATTGAAGCTGATCTGCTTTGCGCCTTTGCCCGCGACGTCCTCGAAATGGATGGTATGCAATCCAAGGTAGCGCTCCGCCATCGAATCCATGTCATGGCGCGTGGCCGTGCTGTTCCAGACATAGGACTCGAGCATCGTGTCAAAGCGCTGCCCTCGCAGTGTGATGCCGTAGTTCTCGAGCACGTGCATATCAAATTTCAGGTGCTGGCCGAGTTTCGGTCGATCCGGGTTCTCGAGCAACGGCCGCAGCGTTTCCAACACGCGCGCGCGCTCCAGTTGCGGCGGGGCGCCGGGGTAATCGTGTGCCAGGGGCACATAGGCAGCGTGGCCGGCAGTGATGCAGAACGAGAGCCCGACTATCTCGGTGTTCATGTAATCCAGGCTCGTGGTCTCGGTATCGAAAGCAAACAGCTGCGCGCTCTGCAGCGCCTCACACCAACGAGCTAGCGCCTCATAGTCGGTGATGGTCTCGTAGTTGCGAGGCAGACTCGCGAGCCGTGCCGCCTCCGGATCGGCCGGCGCGGCTGCGATCGCCGGTGCTGGCGCGGCGCTGGCGGACGCCGAGGTGCTCTCGAGCGCCACGGCAGCGGCATCGAGCTGCTGCAACAATGAGCGCAGCTCCAGGCGCGCATAGATGGCACGCAGGCGCGGCAGATCGGGCTCGCGACGCAGCAGAGCGGCCGCATCCAGCGGCAGATCCAGATCCGTGTGAATGCTCGCGAGCGCTCGCGAGAGCGCGAGCGTGTTCAGGCCCGAGCGCAGGTTCTCGCCAACCTTGCCCGGGATCTCGGCCGCATGCGCGAGCAGGGCATCGAGCGAGCCGTACTGGTTGAGCCACTTGGCCGCGGTCTTGGGGCCGACCTTATCGACACCGGGAATGTTGTCGCTGCTGTCGCCGACCAGTGCGAGGTAATCGATGATCTGTTCGGGGAACACATCGAACTTGGCCTTCACGCCCGCGCGATCCAGGATCGAGCCGCTCATCGTGTTGATCAGCGTGACGCGCTCGTCGACCAGCTGCGCCATGTCCTTATCGCCGGTCGAGATCAGTACGCGCTGGCCGCTGCGGCTGGCGCGGCAAGCGAGCGTGCCGATCACATCATCGGCCTCGACGCCCGGCACGCGCAGCATGGGCAGTCCGAGCGCATCGACTGCCTCGAGCAGCGGCTCGGTCTGCGCCCGCAGCTCATCGGGCATCGAGGGTCGATGCGCTTTGTATTCAGCGAATAATTCATCACGAAAGGTCTTGCCCGGTGCATCGAACACCACACCGATGTGCGGCGGCGTGAATTCGCGCAGGAACTTCAGCAGCATGCTGAGCACGCCGTGCACTGCCCCGGTCGGAGCCCCGGCGCTATTGGTCAGCGGCGGTAGAGCGTAGAAGGCGCGATAAAGATAAGACGATGCATCGATCAGAACTAGGTCCGGGCGCTCGGGCAGTGGCATCGGCGAAGGCAGGGACGATCTGATCTAGGGCGAAGCGGGTGGCGTAGCGCTCGCCGGAGCGGGCTCGGTGGCGGCCGGATTGTTTGCATCGGGGGGCACCTTTGATTTCTTTTTTTGCGGCAGGTACAGCGCGCCTTTCTGACCGCAACCGGAAAGGGCGGCGCTGCCTAGCACGGCGAGCGCGACCCAGGCCGCGAGCGCGCGCCGACGCGAGATCACCGAGCTGACGGGTTGCACGTGCGCTGCCCTCAGCTCGGTAGCGGCACTGCATGGCTGTCGCGCAGCGCGAGCCAGCCACGTGCCACGCGGTAGATTACCCACAGACCAATCAGGGCCATGCCAAACATTGCGACTATGAAACCGATACCGATGAGCAGCCACGGGAACGCGACGATCCACACCACGAGCAGCCACAGCCAGGTAAACCAGAAGGTGCGGATCTGCCAGCGGAAATGCGACTCGAGCCAGGTGTCGCGCGCCTCGGCGCGGCGCGCATAGTTCATGACGACCGCGACGAGCGAGGGCAAGCCAAAGGCGAAGCGCACGGCCACCGAGCGCGACGTCAACAGTCCGATCAGCACCGTGAGCGCCTGCAGGATGTAAATCCACTGCGTGTAGTTGATCAGCCCGCGCTCGACGGGGAGCGCGACACGGGGCTGCGGCTCCATTTCTTTCTCAATCCTTGCGCGCGTAGCGCGCGGCCACTCGCTGGTAGGCCTCACGAAAGGGGATTCCATCCGCGAGCACGAGCGCATAGGCCTCCGCCGCGGCATTCACGGCCGGATCCAGGCGAATGCGCTCGGGGCGGAATTTTAGCTCATCGAGCACCGCGGCCACGATAGCCAGCGTCTGCGCGGCCAGATCGATGCCGCGAAACAATGGAAATTTGAGCGCCTGCAGATCACGCTGATATCCGGAAGGCAGTTTGGCGCACAGGGCAAGCGCCTCGGTCAGGCAGGCGAGGGCCGTGGCACTGCGCGCGCGTACCAGCTCGAGCACATCCGGATTGCGCTTCTGCGGCATGATCGATGAGCCGGTGGTGAACGCATCGGGCAAGCTGATGAACGCGAATTCCTGTGTATAGAAGAGCAACAGATCCGTGGCCAAGCGGCCCAGGTCCTGCGAGAGCAGGCACAGCTCGAACAGCAGTTGTGCCTCGGCTTTGCCGCGCGAGAGCTGCACCGCTGTGACCGGCTCCTGGACGTGCTCGAAGCCCAGCGCGCGCGTGGTCGCCATGCGATCGAGCGGCAGACCCGGGGTACCGTAACCGGCCGCAGAGCCGAGCGGATTGCCGGCGATGCGCCGTTGCACCGCGCGCAATCCGAGCGCATCGTCGGCGAGCTCGGCCGCATAGCCGCCGGCCCAGAGCGCGACCGAGCTCGGCATGGCCTGCTGCATGTGCGTGTAGCCCGGCAATGCCGTGTCCGCTTCGCGCGCGGCGAGCCTATCGAGTGCAGCCACGAGCGCAAGGGCCGCGCCGCTGAGCTCGCTGATGACATCGCGCAGGTACAGACGCAAGGCGGCGAGCACCTGATCATTGCGCGAGCGGCCCAAATGCACGCGCCCGCCTGCGGGTCCGATGCGCGCGATCAGACGCCGCTCGAGTGCGCTCTGGCCATCCTCGTCCGCGAGCTCGACGCGCCACTGGCCACGCTCATGCTCCTCGGCCAGCCAGCTCAGTCCCGCCTCGATCAGCGCGAGGTCCTCCGCCGACAGCAGCTTTTGCGCGTGCAGCATCTGCGCGTGCGCGATCGAGGCGCGCACGTCGTAGCGCACGAGCCGCTCGTCGAGTGCATAGTCCTCGCCGGCCGTGTAGCGCAGCACGTGTTCATCGAGCGGGGCGCCCTTGTCCCACATCCGGCTCACTGGTGTACCTGTACAGGTTGAGAGGAAGTGCTGGAAGGGGTAGTCCTCTCTCTTCCGTGTACCTGTCGTGACTGCCTAGTCGGCTGGCCACTTCGATGGCCCGCATGAGACTGCGGCACGACGGGTGCCGGGAGGTCTCTACGGGCTACAGGAAGATGCGCCAAGGGTAGCCGCCCAGAGCGCCAGTCAGTGAGCAACCCGCAGGACCTCCCGACACGGACATTGTGAACCACTGGAGGTTGTCTATGAGCTATTTTGCCGGTATTGATTGGGGTGGCTCGGAGCATGCGGTCTGTGTCGTCGATGAGACTGGCAAGATCAGCCTGGCCATGCAGGTTAAGCACGATGCGCAAGGTTTGAGCTCGTTGTGCCAACGGTTGCAGCGCTTTGATGCAGCATTGCCGATCGCCATTGAGCGGCCCTCGGGGCTGCTCGTCGACACGCTGCTGCAAGCGGGTTTGAAGGTTGTGCCCATCCATCCGAACGTGGCTAAGGCGTGCCGCCCGCGTTACCGCGCTGCCGGGGGCAAGCATGACCTGGGCGATGCCTACCTTCTCGCCGATGTGCTGCGTACCGATGGACATCGCTTCCGTGCGCTCGCGCCGGTCAGTGATGCCATCCAGGCACTTCGCGCTCTGGTGCGCACCCGCGATGACTTGGTTGCACAGCGCGTCTCGCTGGCCAACCAGCTGCGTGCGCTTCTCGAGAGCTTCTGGCCAGGCGCTTGCACCGTGTTCGCAGAGATCGACTCGTCCATCTCGTTGGCCTTCATCGAGCGCTATCCGACCCCGGCGAGCGCCGCACGGTTGGGCGAGAAGCGCCTCGCCGGTTTTCTTGCCGTCGAACAGTACAGCGGCCGGCAACCGGTCAGCGCACTGCTCAAGCGCTTGCGGGAGGCTCCCGTGGGACACGCCGGCGCCGCCGAAACGGAAGCCAAAAGTGAACTCGTGCGCGCCCTGGCACGCATCCTCTCGAGTTTGGTGAGCGAGATCGCCCGCATTACCTCGCGTATCGAGCACGAAGTCGCACAGCTGGCCGACGGCCAGATCGTGATGTCCTTGCCGCGCGCCGGCCGACTCAACGCCGCGCAGATCCTCGCCGAGCTCGGCGATGTTCGCGAACGCTTCTGCACCGCCGATCAGTTGGCAGCCGAGGCCGGTCTGGCACCCGTCACCCATCAAAGCGGTAAAACCAAAGCCGTCGTCTTCCGATGGGCCTGCAATCATCAACTGCGTCGCGCCATCACTACTTGGGCCGACAACTCGCGACACGGGTGCGCGTGGGCCAAAGCTATCTACGCCAGAGCTAGATATCGCGGCTGCCGGCACCCCCACGCTATACGCATCCTTGCGCGCGCCTGGGCCCGCGTCCTGTGGCGAATCTGGGCCGATAGAACCCTCTATCAACCCACTCAGCACAACGGAGCTAAGCCTTTCTTGATTGCTGCCTAACGTCGAGGTTGACACAGGAAGTCTCATGCGCCGCCTTGCTCGGCGAGCGTGAGCGCATTGACGTCGGCGACGATCAGCGTACCGGTACCCTCATTGGTGAACACCTCGGCGAGGATGCTGTCGGTCGCGCTGTAGGAGATCACGTGTACACGGCGCACGCCGCCGCGCAAGGCATCCTCGATCGCCTTGGCCTTGGGCAACATGCCATTGACGATGCTGCCGGATGCACGCAGGCGCTCGAGGCCGGCCAGATCGGTAAACGAGATCACCGAGGTCGGGTCCGAGACGCGCTCGAGAATGCCCGGCACCGCGGTGCACAGGATCAGCTTCTCGGCCGAGAGGGCCGCACCAATGGCAGCGGCGACCGTATCGGCATTGATGTTAAGTAGCGTGCCGTGCTGATCGGCCGACAGCGGGCTGATCACCGGCATCAAGCCATTGTCGAGCTGCTTGCGGATCACACTGACGTCGATGCTGTCGATATCACCGACGAAGCCAAAGTCCACGGGCGCGCTCTCGCCCTCCAGCTGCATCGGCGCGCGCCGGTGCGAGCGTACGAGTCCGCCGTCGACACCCGAGAGACCGACCGCATCGATATTCAAATCGCGGCAGATCGCGAGGATGCGCGTGTTGATCAGGCCGTTGAGCACCATCGAGGTGGCGTCGATTGCCTTTTCATCAGTGATGCGCCGACCCTGCACCATGCGTGTGCTCATGCCCAAGGCCTCGCTGAGCTCGGTGAGCTGCGGGCCACCGCCGTGCACCATGACCACGCGTATGCCAAGGTAGTGCAGGATCGCGATCTGCTCGATCAGTGCGCGTGTGAGCGCGGTATCGCCAAAGACGGCCCCGCCCGCCTTGATGACGAAGATCTTGCCCTTGTAGAGCCGAATGTAGGGCGAGGCGTTGCGCAAGGCACGGATCGTCGCCGCGTGGTCTGAGTTGTGCACGATCATTTCTCGTCCTTACTGCGCTGGTTTGAGCAGTTGATGCAGCACGGCCACCTGCGCCGGCAGTCGGTTGTAGGCCTGGCGCAGCACCACGGCGCGCGCACCGTCGAGCAGGGCATCGGCCAGCGCGACATTGCGTCGCACCGGCAGGCAATGCATCAGATGGCAATCGGGACGCGCGGGAGCAAACCACTGCTCGTCCAGGCACCAGTCACGCAATGTGCGTCGCGCCTCGAGGTCGGCGGCGGCATTGCCATAGACCGCGGTGTATCCCCATTCCTTGGCATACACGACCTGTGCGTTGTCAAAGGCCGCGCGCCGATCGCTGCTTTCGGACACCGAGCCGCCACTGGCCTGGGCGGCGCGACGCGCCTTGTCCATGATCGCGCCGGGCAGCGCAAAGCCCTCCGGGCGCAGGACCACGACCTCCATGCCGCGCATCGCGGCCATGTGCACCGTCGTCGCGGGCACGGCCAAAGGCAGCGCGCGCGGATGCCAGGCCCAGCTCAATACGAACTTCGCATGGCGCGGCACGTTGAGCTCATCGAGCGTCTTCCAGTCGGCCAGCGCCTGACAGGGGTGAGCGACCGCCGACTCCAGATTGATCACAGGTTTGTCAATCAGGTCCGACATCGCGCGAAATCGCCGGTCATTCAACTCTGCCTCGAGGTCCTGGCCATCCGCGAAGGCGCGAATGCCCAGCGCATCGCAGTAGGAGGCGAGCACTGGCAGGCCCTCGCGAATGTGCTCGGCCGCGGCTCCATCCATCACGGCGCCATCGCGGGCCTCGAGCTGCCAGCTGCCATTGCCCGAAGTGATCACGAAACTCGATCCGCCCAGTCGCGCCATGGCCGCTTGCATCGAGGACAAGGTGCGCAGTGAGGGGTTGAGGAACAGCAGGCCAAGGATCTTATTGGCCAGGGCTCGCGGCTCGGGCCGCGCTTCCAGGCGGCGTGCGAGTGCGAGCAGCTCCTGCACCTGCTCGCTCGAAAGATCGGCCAGGTCGATAAAGTGCTGCATGATGGCTATAGCCGCGATCAGCTGCCTATGTCGAGCAGCGCGGCGCGCAACAGCTCGACGTGCTCGCTCTTGAGCACGTAAGGCGGCAGCAGCCGCACAATGGTTGGATCAGCGCTCGTGCCGGCAAGAATGTCACGCTCGAGTAATGCTGCCTGGATCTGCCGGGCCGGGCGCGCGGTGCGCAGGCCGAGCAGGAGTCCCTCGCCCTGGTGCGCAATGACCGGGCCGACGATGCAGCGCTCGCGCAACAGCGAAGAGATCTCGCGCACGTGCTCGAGCAGGTGCTCGCTCTCGATGGCCTCAATGACCGCCTCGATCGCAGCGCAGGCCATCGGGCCGCCGCCAAAGGTCGTGCCGAGCGCATCGAGCTTGATGGCCGCGGCCACCCTCGGGCTCATGAGCAATGCGGCGCAGGGAAAACCATTGCCGAGCGACTTGGCGCTCGTGAGCATGTCCGGTTGCACGCCATAGCGCTTTGAGACAAAGGACTCGCCGCTGCGGCCCATGCCGCACTGAACTTCGTCGCAGATCAGCATCGCGCCGACTGCGTCACAGCGCTCGCGCAACGCCTGCAGAAATGGCGCGCCCAGGTCATAAGCACCGCCCACGCCCTGCACCGGCTCGACGATGACAGCGGCGGTTGCGCGGGTAACCTGGGCCGCAATGGCCTGGAAGTCGCGCCGCGCAATGTAGCTCACGTCGAATGGGGTGCGCGGAAAGCCGTACCATTTGTCCCGCGCGCCCCAGGTAATCGCGCCGGCGGCGGCGGTGCGGCCGTGGAAGCTATGCTCGATGGCCGCAACGTGGCTGCGGCCGGTGATGGCAAAGGCCATCTTCAAGGCATTCTCATTCGCCTCGGCGCCGCTATTGACGAAGAACACGCTGCTGAATCCCAGGTCGGAAAAGCGGATCAGGCGCGCCGCGGCCCGCAGCCGCACGTCCAGTGGCACCGCATTGCTCTGGAAATTCAAAATCCTTGCCTGCTCGCTGAGCGCGCGTGTCCAGCCCGGATGCCCATAGCCGAGCGCGGCCACGGCATGACCGCCGTAGAGGTCGAGCACACGACGGCCATCGCTCGTGTGCAGCCACACGCCCTCGGCCGATTCCACGGCCAATGGGAATTGGGCGAAGACCGGTGCTAGGTAATCGGGTAGCGCCGAGCCCGGTATCGAGGGCAGGTTCTGGGCATTCATCGTGAGTCGCTCCGTTGTCGAGCTTCAGGTCCAGCCCGCCGCGGCGGCGGTGAGTCCCGCGGTCTCGGGCAGTTCGTATAGCCGATTCATCCATTGAACCGCGCCGCCGGCCGCGCCCTTGTTCAGGTTATCGAGCACGCAAAACACCGCGACCGTGCGACCGTCGCTGACGGCCGAGAGTGTCGCATAGTTGCTGCCAGCGACTTCCTTGACCCGAGGCGGGGAGTCACTGACGCGCACGAAGGGCGCGCCGGCGTAGAAATTGCGCAGCGCTGCCAACACCTCGGCGCTGCCTGCGCGCGTGCGTAATGCGGCCTGCACCGTCACATGGATACCGCGCGCGAACGGACCCGAGTGTGGGACGAAGGCGATGCGCGGCTCGATGCCGCAGGCGGCGAGCGCACAGGCTACGACCTCGGGTGTGTGGCGATGCGAGAGCGCGTTGGCGTACGCGTACAGATCGCTGTGGCGCGCCGGATGATGCGTGCCGTCGGTAGGCTTGCGACCCGAGCCGGTGCTGCCCGTGACGCCGGTGACGAACAGCTCCTGGCTCGTCAGTCCGCAGCTCAGCAAAGGCACCACGGGCAGCAGAATCGCGGTCGCGAAGCAGCCCGGATGCGCCACGTGCGCGCTCGGTGCCCTGGCCAGATGCTCAGGCACAGCGCAGCAGAAGCCAGCAATGCGCCCCGGTGCGCCGTGCGCGTGCTCATAGACCTGCTCGTATGCGGCGGCAGAGCGGTAACGAAAATCAGCCGAAAGATCCACCACGTGCGGAGTGCGCCCGGCCGCCTCGGCGGCGCTCAGCAGCCGATCGATCAGCGCGGCGGCACTGCCGTGCGGTGCGGCCGAGAAGATCGCCGCTGAGGGCTCGCTGGCTACGAGCGCCTCGATCTGCGCCAGCGATTGAAAGCACTCTTGCGGATACAGCGGCGCCAGGTGCTGGAAAGCGCTCGCGACTGGCTGGCCCGGCTGGCTGTCGGACAGGATGCCGGCGAGCTTGAAGTTCGGATGCGCGGCCAGCAGGCGCAAGAGCTCGCCAGCGACGTAGCCGGTGCCGCCGAGCACGATCGCCGGGATCGTGCGGCTCATTCGCTGGCCGCGGCCCGAAGCCGCGTCGTATCGGACAGGCCGATCGCCGCGATGATGCGATCGCCAAGGCCGCCGCCATCGGTCAGCGCGTTGCAGGCTGGCACGCGCATCTGCTGCTCGATGATCTCGATGCCCACCTCGTTGTCCGTGGACGGACCGGTCACGCAGCACGGCTCGATCTGAAAGCGCTCGCGCAGTAGCTTCACACCGCCCCAGGCCGCGACCGGGTCATTGGCGGAGAGCACCACGCCGGTGAGCACGCGCCGGATATCCGCGCATTCGAGGATGGCATCGACGCCATAGGTGCCGAGCAGCCCATCGCCGAGCTCGAAGACGATCACGTCGGGCTTGCCCGCCGAGAGCTCAGTGAGCATCGTGCGCGTGAGGGCGGGCCCCGTCGCCCCGGTGGTCGTGACGACGCCAAGATCGGTGAAAATCATCGTGCGCCGCGCGCCGGCGTCCTCGAAGGCGAGGATGTCCCGGCGCAGCGAGACGCCGGTGGCCTTGAATGCATCCACGATCAGGCCGCGATGGCGCATGCGCGCGATGATCGCGGCGGCCGCCGCGGTCTTGCCGGCTTCCATGCAGGTGCCCGCGAGCGCCACGATTGGCACCGGGCCGGTATCGAGCGTCGCGTTCTGGTCGAGCCGGCGATAACCCACTCGCGCGGGCACGCCGATGCGCTCGCCCAGATAAGGGAAATGCAGCACTGTGCCCAGCACCCGGCAGTCGAAGGGTTTGCCCTTGTCCGCGGTTGCCGAATCGCACACACCCATGACCCCGCCGATGTTGAGCATCTGAATCACGTCGCCGGGCTTGAGCTTCTCGGGCACGTGGCCCGAGTAGCCGAACAAAGCGCGACGCGGTCCAAGTGCGCCCACGACGATGTCGCCCTTGACGACCTTGGCCATGCGGCCGCTCGTGAGCTCGAGCGTGTTGTAGCTGGACTTGCTGTTGAGGATCTCCGCGACGATCACGACGCCTTCCTCGGCCGTGATATCGCTCGAGATGCGCAATTCCTGGCCGAGCGCGCACGCCTGCGTCACCGAGGCCACCTTATCCACGACCACGCTTTTCATGGTTGCACGCTGCCTGCGGCGCCCTGACCTGCGCGTCGATGAAATACGCCGGGTAGCGCAAGAATCTTCGAGAACCCGAGCGCGTCGGCGGCGCTCCACTCGCCGGCCGCCTCGCCGTAAATGCCCTTGGAGGCGCTCATCAGCGAGTAGGGGGATTCCACGCCTTCAATGAACAACGAGCCGGTGCGCAGCAACAGGTGCACCTCGCCCGTTACGCGCTGCTGCGAGCACAGCAGCAGCGCCTCGATATCGCGACAGACCGGGTCGAGCAGTTGTCCCTCGTGCACCAGATCGCCATACGGGGCGGCCACGCTGTCCTTGATGCGCTGCTGGCGTGCGCTGAGCACGAGCTTCTCGAGCTCGCGATGCGCGCTGAGCAGGACCTCGGCCGCGGGAGCCTCGAATGCGACGCGCCCCTTGGTACCGATGATGGTGTCGCCCAGATGAATGCCGCGCCCGATACCGAAAGGCGCCGCAAGGGCTTCGAGCCGCTCGATCAGGGCCACCGGCTCGAGCGCGACGCCGTCGAGCGCCGTGGGTCTGCCCTGCTCGAAGCGCAGGGTGTAGCGCTCACTGGCACGTGGGCTCGTGAACGCCTCACGCGAGAGCACCCAGGCACTCTCCGGTATGCTGCCGCCCGAGGTCAGCGTCTCCTTGCCGCCGATGGTGACGCCCCAGAGACCGCGGTTGATCGAGTAGGCCGCGCCGCTGGGCGGCAACGGCAATCCGCGCTCCTGCAGGTACGCCTGCTCGGTGCTGCGCATAAAGGCATGATCGCGCACCGGCGCGAGCACCTGCAGCTCCGGGGCCAGGGTGCGCAATGCGACTTCGAAGCGCACCTGGTCATTGCCGGCCGCGGTGCAGCCGTGCGCGATCATGCTGCTGCCGAGCTCGTGCGCCATGCGCGCCATGGTCTGTGCCTGCATGACGCGTTCGGCGCCGACACAGAGCGGATAGAGCTGGCCGCGGCGCACGTTGCCCATGATCAGAAAGCGCAGCACCTGCTCGAAATAATCGGCGCGCGCGTCGACCTGATGATGCGCGCGCGCACCGAGCGCCAGGGCACGCTCACGCAGTGTGCGGGCGCTGCTCGCATCGATGCCGCCGGTGTCTACCGTCACGGTAATGATCGGACGGTGATAATTCTCGATGAGCCACGGCACCAGGAAAGAGGTGTCCAGGCCGCCCGAGTAGGCCAGCACGATCGGCTGGTCGTGTGCGTCAGTGGTTTGCATATGGATTCTCAGCTACGAAACAGCGAGTTGAGGCGCTCGATCAGCCGCTGCTGAGCTCGGGCGTCGTTCGTGGCCACGAATATCGTATCGTCGCCGGAGATTGTGCCCACGACTTCGGGCCATTCGGCCTTGTCGATCGCGACCGCTACGCTGGGTGCCGCGCCGATCGTGGTGCGCACCACCGTGATCGAGGTGCCGGCCGGCTGCACCGTGCGCACGAACTGTGCGAGCGCGCCAAAATCACCGTTGGCGCGCGAGATCTCATCGGGCGGCAACAGGTAGCGACCGCTCGCCTTGAGCACGCCGAGCTCGCGCAGGTCGCGGCTGACCGAGGACTGCGTGACCTCGAAGCCGTCGCGCCTGAGCATCAGCGCCAGATCGTTTTGCCGGCGCACGACGCCGCTGCGCAGGATGCGCAGGATGGCCATGTGCCGGTCGATCTGCTGGCGGTCGGTCAGCATGCGGGTATCCGTGGGCTGTGCATAAATTATGATAATTATGCATATTAATGCGCCGCTTGGCAATCTCCGCGCTGCCGGGCGCTCCCGACGCGTGCCTGCACGCACGCAGCGGCACGCTGATCACAACGTACTACCGACGCTCGATCGCTTCGGTTATCTTCGTGAGCCGCACGGTCGTTGCATCAATAAGAAGAGGAGCGCGAAAGTCATGGCACAGCCGAATATTCAAGGGCGGTTTTTCTGGCAGGAACTGCTCTGCGCGGACCCAGCAGCCGTCACGGCTTTCTACGGCAGGGTACTCGGCTGGCGCGCGCAGCCTGCAGCCAGCGATCCGAGCTACATGACCTTTGCCTCGCGCAGCGGACCGGTCGCCGGCGCGATGGCGCCGGGCGCCGAGCAGAAAGACACGCACTCACATTGGCTGGCCTACATCGGCGCCGAAGACGTGGACGCGACCCTCGCCACCGCCGTGCGCCTCGGGGGCAAGCTGGTGCATGCCGCCGCTGACATCGAGCAGGGCCGATACGCTGTGCTGGCAGATCCGCAGGGGGCGACATTTGGCATCTACAAGCCCAGTCACATTGCGGCCGACCACGCGGTGCAGCCCGGCGATCATTGCTGGCTCGAGCTCGCGACGACGGACCTGGAGACCGCCTTCAAGTTCTACCAGGAGGTGTTTGGCTGGCAGGTCATCCAGCGCTTGGACATGGGAGCGTCCGGGACTTATCTGATCTTCGGCGTGGCCGGCACGCCGCGCGGCGGCGTCATGAAGCTCATGCACCCGGCCCCAGGACCCTATTGGCTTTGCTACACCGAGGTCGCTGACCTGGACAAGGCTATCGCTGCCGCAGAGAAGTCCGGTGGCCGTCTGCTGAACGGTCCTATGACGGTTCCAGGCGGGGCGCGCATTGCGCAGCTGGCCGATCCGAATGGCGCGGTCTTCGCGCTGCATACGCAAGTGAAGATACCGGCGATCCAGCCGCAAGCACCGGCGGCGAGCACCACGAGCCCGAGCTCGGCCAAGTCGCCTGCCAGCGCATCGCCCGCGCCGCCGGCGGCGGCGCTGCGCAAAGTGCCACTCGCGAAAGTGCCCACGCTCGAGGCAGCCAAGGCTATCCCGAAGCCAGCGGCTGCCACGCCGGCTGCTGCGCCGAGCGCCCCGGCTAAGGCCGCGAGCAAGCCAGCCGCGAAAAAGGCGGCCGTAAAGAAGGCGGCCGTGAAGAAAGCAGTCGCACCGAAGAAAAAGGCTGCGGCCAAGAAGAGCAAGCCGAAGAAAAAGGTCGCGGCGAAGAAGTCTGTAGCCAAGAAGAAGGTCGCGAAGAAGAAGGTCGCGAAGAAAAAGGTCGCTAAGAAGGCATCGGCTCGCGGCCGCGCCGCCTCCAGCGCCAAGCGCGGCGCCCGCCGCGTGTCGAAGAAAAAGGCGCGGCGCAAAAAGTAGCCGCTGGCCATCGCTCGCTGGCGCGGCTAAGGCCGCGCTGGCGTGAGGGCCTTATTGAGGGGTTCAGACGCCCCGCGTTTGCTCGGCGTGCTGGGTGAACCACGCCTCGATGAGCCGGCGCGCGATGGTGTACGCGGGGGGCAGCAGCACGTTGGGAGCGCTGCGCAATTCGTCGAACTCGAACCAGCGCGCATCCTCCAGCTCCCCGTCAAGGCGCACCGGACCTGCACTCGCCCGCGCATGAAAGCCCAGCATCAGAGAGGCTGGAAATGGCCAGGGTTGGGAAGCGAAATAACGTGTCTCCGTAATGAGCACGCCCGATTCCTCCTCGACCTCGCGCGCGACCGCCTGCTCCAGACTCTCGCCGGGCTCGACAAAGCCCGCCAGAGCCGAATATCGCCCCGCTGGCCAGGAGGCCTGCCGGCCGAGCAATGCCTTGGCGCCGTCCGTGACCAGCACGATGATCGCCGGATCGATGCGCGGAAAGAACTCGGTCCCGCAACTCGTACATGCCAGCATATGGCCCGCGTTGCGGGGCGCGGTCAGCGCTCCGCACACGCCGCAATGGCGCTGACGGCTGCGCCAGACCACGAGCGCGCGCGCCAGGCTCAGCAGTTGCGCGTCTACCTCGCTCAGGACGCCCAGCAATGGGCGCAATTCCTCGAAGGTGGCTCCAGGTGATGCGAAAGCGATCTCGGGTGGCAGGTCCACGAGCACGCAGCGCTCGCCACCGTACCAGCCCAGCAACAGCAGCCGAGAATCATCGAGCGCTTTGATGATCGCCTGATCCGCACCGAGGAAGGCGATGGCCGTGTCCGGCTCGTGCCGCACCAGATGGGTCGTGCCCTGGCAGATCAGGAAGCGCGTGTGCGGGTCGGCGCGAGCCTCCTGTGCCCAGCCGCTGTGTGAGCGCAGTTCCGTGCGCCGCTGCAGGCCAGTGCTCGCGAGGCTTGTCATGGACGGCAGTGTTGCAGACCGCCCATTGCAGCGGCAACCCCAGGCCCTGCGTCATCAGGAATGATGCTGCGCCGGCTCGTTCGCGCAAGCGACACACTGCGGTGCGCGCAATGACCAACGATCGGCCACGACGAAGGCACGACAGGCGCCGCAGGTGCCAAGCTTGAGCTCCTCGCCTCGCGCCAGCGCGGTCAGCAGGAACACGGCATGCTCGAAACTGATCACCGGCGCGGGCACCAGCGCGCGGTAGCTGTCGTAGCCCTGACACAACAGTTCGCCACGGTTCAGGCCCGGCAGGCGCTGCGCAATTTCGCTGCCCGGCAACGCCGGCAGCGCTGGCAGCGCACCAATGAGCCGCCACAGGCTCGCGAGCAAAGCGCTTTCCTGGCGCGCGCGGGCCGTGCGCGTAAAGAAGCCGCTCTGCTGTGGCGATTTACCGCGGTGACGCGTCAACGGCACGGCCTGCGATTCGCTCAGATACGTGCGGTAGAGCTTGCGGATGCGATCGTCGGTCAGCCCCGTCCAGGCGCGGATCGTATGCGTGCGCGCCTCGAGCTGAATGAAGCGCAACGCGATCTCGAAGCGGCGCCGGTCGCGGCTGTAGCGGTCATCGAACATGCGCATTGGATACTCCGGATTAATAAATATGTTACTGGTAACAGTTTTGGTGTAAATATCGCAGATATTGCTCTCGGCTCCAAGCGCAGCTGCGGCAGGATATTTCGCCCGATTCAGGAGGAATGCCATGTTGGAACCAAATGCGCGCCGCACGCACGGTCTGTCGCTGACATCGCCCATGCCGCTCGTCGGGCGCTGGGACAATGCCCTGCTCTTGCCGGTCGCGGAGATCAACCAGCAGATGCTCGCGATCCTGTGCGCCTGCGCGAGCACGCGGCCTGACGGCGCGCCCGGGCTCGAAGCGCGCCCCCTACCGCGTCTCGTGGCCGTGTTGCGCGAGCTGTGGTGCAGCCTGGACCTGCCCGCTCAGCGACGGCTGGCCCTGTGTCCATACTTATTACTCGATGGCGGCTTCTCGGCGCCAGAGCGCTGGCAGCGCGCCTCAGCCGGTGGCCTCGGAGTCATGGACGGGGCCGGCGCGGGCGGCTATTTCTCCAGCCGCGCCGGAGTCGCGCTCTTGCGCCGCACGTTCGTGCTGGCGTGGCACCTGGCGCGCGCCAACGCGCTGGCGGCCCGCATACTGCTTGGGATGAGCCCCGATTGCGCCGAGCGCATCGCCGCCTGCCCCCTGGCGGAGCTCGAAGCGCTCGCCGAGTTGGGTCCGGTCTGGGTAGTGCCTCGCTGGGAATTGCAGCCGCACGTCTGGCGGCAGATGCTGCAAGCCGCGCTCGCCGACCGCGCGGCGGGGCTGCGGCCGGTACAATTACGGGGCCTGCAGTTGCTCGCCTCGGACGGCGAGCAGCGCGGCGGGGGCGGGGCCTGAAGGCGGCGCCGCGCCGGCACTGACGGCTCGCGCCAGGCACACCTGGCGTGTGCTAACTTGCGCGACTTTTAACGCAGCCACCGGAGTGGCGAGCCATGCTTGCCCTGTCGACCCGCGCACTCACCAAGACCTACAAGAACGGCGTCGTCGCGCTTCGGGGCGTCGATCTGGATGTCGAGGTCGGGGATTTCTTCGCCCTGCTCGGTCCTAACGGGGCGGGCAAGACAACGCTGATTGGCATCATCACCTCACTGGTCAACAAATCCAGCGGCACCGCCAGCGTCTTCGGCCACGACATCGATCGCGACCTGGAGCGCGCCAAGTCGTGCATCGGTATCGTGCCGCAGGAATTGAACTTCAATCAATTCGAGACGCCGCTGACAATCGTCGTCAACCAGGCTGGCTTCTACGGCATCGAGCGCGCCGAGGCGCGCGTGCGCGCCGAGCGCTACCTGCGGCAATTGCAACTGTGGGATAAGCGCAACGGTGCCGCGCGTGGCCTCTCGGGGGGCATGAAGCGGCGGCTCATGATCGCACGTGCGCTCATGCACGAGCCGCGCTTGCTGATTCTCGATGAGCCAACCGCGGGCGTCGATATCGAGATCCGTCGCACCATGTGGGAGTTTCTGCGAGACATCAATGCGCGCGGCATCACCATCATTCTCACGACGCACTATCTTGAAGAGGCTGAGAGTCTGTGCCGCGAGATCGCGATCATTGACAAAGGCGCCATCATCGAGCGAGATCGCATGCGCAATCTGCTGCGCCGGCTCAACATCGAGAGCTTTGTGCTCAATACTCGCCAGCCGCTGCTGGAAACGCCGCTGATTCCGGAGTTCACCGTTCGGCGCATCGATGAGCATACACTCGAGGTCGACGTCAGGAAGGAACAGAACCTGAACGATCTGTTCGCGCGGCTCTCGAGCCTCGATATCGAAGTGCTGAGCCTGCGCAACAAGGTAAACCGACTCGAGGAAGTGTTCATGCGGCTGGTCGATAACCGGGGCGCCAATGGCGGATAGCGCCTCAACGCTGGCCCCGGACGCGCAGGCCGGCGGCGCCTCGAGCCTGTCGCTGCGCACGGTGCGCTGGATCGGCTTCAAGACCATCGTCATTCGTGAGTACGGTCGCATCGTGCGCATCTGGGGGCAGACGCTGCTGCCCGCTGCGGTCACCGCGACGCTCTACTTTGTGATCTTTGGGAACCTGATCGGCCGTCGCGTGGGCGCGATGTCAGGCGTCGACTACCGGCAGTATCTCGCGCCTGGACTGATCATGATGTCGATCATCACCAACTCCTATGGCAACGTCGTCTCATCGTTCTTCGGAGCGAAGTTCGGCAAGCACGTCGAGGAGCTCCTGGTCTCCCCGCTGCCAAACTGGATCATCGTGGCCGGCTATGCGGCCGGCGGGCTGTTGCGCGGCATGCTGGTCGGGCTGGTGGTAACCATCGTTTCGCTGGTGTTCTCACGACTGTCGGCCGTGCACGTCACGGCCATCATCGCCGCGGCGATTTTGACCTCACTGATATTTTCGCTGGCCGGTTTCATCAACGCGGTGTTCGCGCGCAATTTTGACCAGGTGAATTGGATTCCGACCTTTATATTGACGCCGATGACCTACTTCGGCGGAGTGTTCTACTCGGTGCTGTTGCTGCCGTCCTGGGCGCAGAGGCTCTCGATGGCCAATCCAATTCTTTACATGGTCAATGCCTTTCGTTATGGTTTCCTCGGCGCCTCGGACGTGCACGTCGCGGCCGCATTCATGCTCATGTTCGTGCTGGTCGTGAGCCTGTTCGGGGTCGCGGTTACTTTGCTCAATCGGGGCGTCGGGATTCGCGATTGAACCGATGAAGCGACAGGGACGTCGCGACGCACCAGTGAGTTGCGCAACTGAATTAGGTGGAGCACGAGCGCCTGTGGAGGGCGATAATATCCTAATGCCGCTCTCGTTCACGCGCACTCTTCGCTTGAAGGTTCGTGCAGAAGCCTATGCATGGCTCAATGCGGCTGCAGTGGAAGTGAACGAGGTGTTCAACTACTGCAATGAGACGAGCCTGAAGGCCGCGACCCGCACGGACAAGAAGCAAAAATGGATGTCCGGCTTCGACCTGTGCAACCTTAGCGCCGGTGCATCTCAGTATTTCGACAAGATCGGCGCCGGTACGATTCAGTCGATTTGTATTCACTACGCCCAGAAACGTCAAGCCGCGCGGCGCCTCAAACTGCGCTGGCGGGTCAGTCGCGGCCCCCGGAGATCCCTGGGGTGGGTGCCCTTCAAAGCCGCGAGCCTCAAGCGCAAGGGCCTGTGCCTGCGCTTTGCTGGCAAGAGCTTTCGGGTGTTTGAGCGCGAGCGGCTCGAAGAGGTTACCTGGCAGGGTGGCTGCTTTGCTCAGGATGCGCTCGGGGATTGGTGGCTGTGCTTGCCGGTCAAGGTTCAGGCCGAAGAGAGTGTGGCGCCCGAGGAGGCCGTCGGGATTGATCTGGGGTTGAAGGATATTGCCACCACGAGCGATGGGGAACGGCTGCGGGCCGGCCGCTGGACTCAGGCTTACGCCCAGAGGCTTGCCTTAGCGCAGCGCCGTGGCCACAAGCGCCAGGCCAAACGCATTCATCGCAAGGCCGCGCGCTGCCGCGCCGATGCCCTACATAAGTTTTCCAGAAAAGTGGTCGATAGGTATCAGAAGATCGTCGTGGGCGATGTGAGTAGCCTCAAGCTGATCAGAACGCGGATGGCGAAATCCGTGCTGGATTCGGGATGGGGCATGCTCAAGAATTTCCTGGATTACAAGAGCCAGCAGGCTGCCAGGACGTTTGAAGTCGTCAGCGAAAGAGACACCAGCGTCACCTGTTCTGCTTGCGGTGCCCCGAGCGGGCCGCGAGGGGTCAATGGGTTGATTGTCAGATCATGGGTATGTCGCGACTGTGGTGAGTTGCATGACCGGGACGTGAATGCGGCCCGCAATATCCTGATCGGGTCCAGGTGCCGGACCTCCGTGCGCGGGAACGAGTCATCGCCCTGGTTGATTCCTCCGAGCAACGCCTATCGCGTTCGCGAGGCACGGATCGAATCAGCCTGGGCGGCGGCGTGAGGACCGGATTGTCACGTGAGCTTCATGCAACCGTCACAATAGCATCAGTGGCGATACCCTACGCTGGTTCGTCATGAACCGTGCCCAGCTCATCATGGCTCGTTTCGATATCGCCGAGTACCGGCTGTGCCGCGGACTCAATCGCGTCGTCGGCCTGTCTTCCGGGCGCTGGGTATTCACGACTGCAAGCCGGCTGGGCGACGGCATTGCCTGGTATGTGCTGGTGGGCGTGCTGCCACTCATCTATGGCCGCGCGGCATTGCGCCCGGCGCTGGTCATGGCGATCACCGGCCTCATCGGACTTCTTATCTACAAGACGCTCAAGGCACGGCTGTTGCGCGAGCGGCCGTTTATCCGCCATCCGGGCATCACGCTGGCGATGGCGCCGTTGGACCGCTATAGCTTTCCGTCCGGACACACGCTGCATGCCGTGACCTTCACCTGGCTGGCGGTCGAGCGCTTTCCTACTCTGGCCTGGATTCTGATACCGCTCGCCAGCCTAATCGCGGCCTCGCGCGTGGTGCTCGGTCTGCACTATCCGAGCGATGTGCTGGCGGGAGGCGCAATCGGTATCGGGCTCGGATTGCTGGCACAGAATTTCCTCTAGCGGGCCGGAGATTCAAGCCCCCCGGCGCATGCGGATTCTCTTCATCTCCGACGTCTACTTTCCGCGCGTCAACGGCGTCTCCACCTCGATCCGCACCTTCCGCGCTGATCTGGTAAGCGCGGGAATCGAGACCGTGCTGGTAGCCCCCGCCTACGCCGCTGTGCCAGGCGCACCGGCGGATAGCGGCGTGATTCGCGTGCCATCCAGCGCGGTGCCGGGGGATCCCGAAGACCGGCGGATGCGCTGGCGCGCATTGTGCGCGGCGCTCGCAAGGCTCGAATCCGAGCACTTCGATCTGGTACACATCCATACGCCCTTCATCGCGCATTATGCGGGCGTGCGCTTCGCGCGCCGCGCGCGCTTGCCCGTCATCGCGACGTATCACACGTTCTTTGAGGAGTATCTGCATCATTACGTGCCGGTACTGCCGCGATGGCTGGGCCGTGCGCTGGCGCGGCGCTTCGCGCGCTCACAATGCGAGGCTTTGTCCGCGGTGGTCGCGCCATCCGAGCCGATGCGTCAACTGCTGCGCGCCTACGGTGTGGGCACTCGTATCGAAGTAATTCCGACCGGTCTGCCCGCGGAGCGCTATGTGCGCGGTGACGGCGCACGCTTCCGGGTCACGCATGGCATTCCCCTGGATCGGCCATTGCTGCTGTATGTCGGACGTGTGGCGCACGAGAAGAATATCGAGTTCCTGCTGCACAGTTTCGTTGTGCTGCGCCGCTCACGCCCGGACGCGCTGCTGATCATCTGCGGCGAGGGCCCGGCGCGCACAGCGCTGCAGGCGCTCGCCCGCGCTCTGGGCATCGCGCAAGCGTTGCACTTTATCGGCTATCTGGAGCGCGAACACGCTCTGGCCGATTGCTACGCTGCCGCGGATGTGTTCGTGTTCGCCTCGCGCACCGAGACCCAGGGCCTGGTGCTGCTCGAGGCCCTCGCGCAGGGTTGCCCCGTCGTCTCGACGGCGATCATGGGCACGGCTTCGATCCTGCAACCCGGCTGCGGGGCGCGCGTTGCGCCGGAGAAGCCTGATGTCTTCGCCAAAACAGTGCTGGACGTCCTGGATGATCCGCAGCGCGCCGCGCGACTCTCGGCGCAGGGGCTCGACTACACGCGTACCTGGGCCTCCATGCACATGGCATGGCGGTTGGCGAAGCTGTATCGCGAGCTCAAGGACCCGAGCCCCGTGAGCACACCGGCACGGGCTGTACATATGTAATCTACCGTGGCCGCGAGCACGCGGCCGCGCCGGCCTTGCGCTAAGATCGTCACAAGGGCTGCTAGCGGCGGACAAGGCATGACGGCAAGACGGGCGCTCGTGGTTGATGATTCGAAATCCGCGCGCGCGTTCCTGACCCGCATCCTCGAGCGTTATGAGCTGACTGTTGATGGGGTCGAATCGGCCGAACAGGCCATCGACTACCTCACGCATCAGCAGCCGGACGTGATCTTCATGGATCATCTGATGCCCGGCATGGATGGCTTTCAGGCGGTGCAGGCGATCAAGAACAACCCGCGCACCGCGACCATCCCGATCATGATGTACACCTCGCAGGAAGGTGAGCTGTACCTGAGCCAGGCCCGCGCTCTGGGCGCAATCGGGGTGTTGCCCAAACAGACCAAGCACACCGATGTGAGCAGGGCGCTCGAGCAACTCAATTTGCTGGGGCCGTCGCGGTTCGACGACGAGATCATCCTCGCAAGTCCGGCCCCAGAGGCAGACTCAGCGGCCATGGCCGCGGCAGCCGAGATATCGGCGGGCAGCGCGGCAGCCTCCGGCGCCTACTCGGCCGCCGCCGCGAAGCCGAGCGCATCCCGCGCAAGTGACATAAGCGCGCAGGCGCCGCAAATCGCGGGCGAGCGCGAGCCGCTGGCCGAGCGGCGCTCGAGGTCGACACGGCCGGACCTGCCGCCGATCGCACCGGAGCTGCGCGCGATCATCGATGCGATGGTCTCGCACCACATGCTCGAGCTGCGCCGCTTCATGGTCGACAATCTCGAGAGCCAGTCCGATCGAATCATCGCCGATGTGCGGCTGCTGCTGGAGGATGAACCCCCCCAGAGTGCCCTCGAACCGCCGCCGCGTGCTGGGCCCTGGGGGCTGTGGCTCGGCTTGGCAGCGCTCATCCTCGCCGCACTTCTCGGCCTGCAATGGCAGCAGCAACGCGGCGCTGCGCTTGCACTGACCGGCCAGCTCGCGCAAACGCAGCAGCAATTGGCCAGCGCGCAACACAGCTTGCAGGCATTGCAGGACATGCAGGCCGCCAACGCCGCAGCGGCTGGGAACGAGGAAGACGCGAGCGGCGCGAGCGCCCCCAACGACGAGCTGATCGAACCGGTGCCCTTCGGCGAGACCCCGCTCGCCGGCTCACGGCTCGAACGAATCCAGGGGCTGCTGGCCCGGCTTACCGCCCAAGGCTTTCGCGGCACCGTGCAGATTCGCAGCATTCCCGGTCGTTACTGCATGACCACGCCGCCGACCGCGCAACCGGTCATGGCTGCGGACAATATGCCCTATACGCGCTGCGACACGGTTGGCAATCCGCGCGAGGACAACGGCTCGGTGAGCCTGCGGCAATCCGTAGCCTTCGCCAATATGATCTCGACCGCGCGCGAGAACAGCAAAGGGGCTCTGGACCTGCAGATCAGCGCCGGCACGGCCGATGAGACCATCACGCCCTACCCGCCGATCAGCGAAGGACTCACCGCCGGTGAGTGGAATCGCGTTGCCGCCGCCAACAACCGTGTCGAAGTGCATTGGCAGTCCGTGCACTGAGTTCCCAGACACAGCCGCCTACTGACGTCGCGCGCGTTTTTCGACCGCCGCGGCTATTGCGCAATGCGCATCTGCAATCCGTGCTCGGCAACCTGCCGTTGCAGGGCTGGTTGGTGCGGCGGCGTGCTGAGCGCTTACTCGCGAGTTCGCGCGAATGGCTGCTCGATTGCGGCGACGGCGTACGACTGCAGGGGTTCTACAGCCCGCAGGCCGAGCCTGGGCGCGCCGGCGTCGGCCGACTCGCGGTGCTGTTGCACGGCTGGGAGGGCAGCGCGGCCTCGAGCTACGTGCTCTCCTGCGCTGCTCTGCTGTATCAGCGCGGCTTTGCGGTGGCGCGGCTGAATCTGCGCGATCACGGCTCAACCCATGCACTCAATCGCGATCTGTTCCACTCCTGCCGGTTGCCCGAGGTGGTCGGCGCCATACGCGCCCTGAGCGCGCGCTTGCCCGAGGCGCGCCTGTACCTTGGGGGATTCTCACTGGGTGGCAATTTCATGCTGCGCGTGGCCGCGGACGGCGATGCTCCCGAGACCATCGCCGGGGTGGTGGCGATCTCGCCCGTGATCGACCCGCAGGCGACGCTGCGCGCGCTCGAGCAGGGGCTGGGACTGTATCGGCGCTATTTCGTGCGCCGCTGGACGCGCTCATTGCGCACCAAGGAGCGCGCCTGGCCCGGGGCGCATGACTTTGCCGATCTCTGGCAGTTGCAGGACCTACGACAGATGACCGCGGCGCTGGTGGGCCGTCACACCGACTTTGCCACGCTGGAGGCCTATCTGGAGGGCTACGCGCTGACCGGAAAGCGCCTCGAGTCCCTGCGCGCGCCCGCCAGCATTTTGCTGTCAGCGGACGATCCCATCATTCCCGTGGCGGATCTTGAGCGTCTCGCGCGCAGCGAGCTGCTGACCGTCGTACGCACCGAGCATGGCGGGCATTGCGGCTTCATGGAACGCTGGGGTCGCCCGAGCTTCGCCGATGGCTATATGCTCGCGCAGTTCGAGCGCTTCAATCCGCCCTAGCGAGCGCGCACCGCAGGCGTCGCTCAGGCGCCGGGCGCCATCGCAGCGCCGGGCATGACGCGCATGGCTTCGCTCATTTGCGCAACGCACATGGTCTCGATGTACTCGACGCCGCGCTTGGCCAGCGCGAGGGCGAGCGTCATCGAGGAGATCTCGTAGGCCGCCCAGTGCCACGGGCCACGCCACAGCGCGCCGCTGGCTGGCAATTTCTCGTGATCGCAGAACAGATACTCCGGCTGCAGCGTCTCGTACTTCAAACGGCTGTGCGTGTCGTACTCGCTGAGCACCCAGCCAATCGGGCCGCCACTGATCTGGCGCGCGCGATAGACGGCCGCCAGATCGAAGGAGATCACGACGCACTGAGCGCGCATGGGCTTGAGGGTCTCGAGCACACGCGTCACCACACGATCGAGACCAAAATGCACCAGGCTCGCGCGCTTGATCTCGACGAATAACGTGATGTCAGGCCGGCCGTCGAGCAGGCCGAGCACGTCGCGCAGCAGCGGGATGTGTGTGCCGCGAAAGCGCTCCCCGAAGCGCTCAGGTTCGCTCGCGTCCAGTTGCGCGATCTCGCTAGCGCGCAGATCAAACACGGCTCCGGGAATCGCGGCTGTGCGCTCGAGCCGATGATCGTGGATCACGACCGGCACGCCGTCGGCCGACAACTGCACGTCGAGCTCGAGGCAGCGCAGCCCTAAAGCGAGGGCGGACTCGAATGCAGGCAGGGTGTTTTCCGGATACTCGTGCGCGTTACCCCGGTGAGCCACCAGATCCATCGTGTGTGTAGTGCTCGAACGAAGAGCGTGCTGCCCAGCGTCTCGATTATAGCTGCGCGGCGCACTAGGTGGAGCTGCGGCCGCGCTTTTCTTCGAACTCGACGATCGGCTCGCCGCTGGTCACGGTGAGCTCACCCTCGACCGTCGCACCGCGGGCCATCGCGATGCGCCGCGCGCTGACACGGCCGCGGATCACGGCCGTGGCCGCAATTTCAATCTTCTCGCTCACCAGGATCGCGCCGCTGATCGTACCGGCGATGACGGCGCTGAGCGCGTGCACTTCGCCGTGCCAGTGCGCGCCGGCGCTGAGCGCGAGCTCTCCGCCGACCTGACCGTCGCCCTGAACATGCCCGCTGGCAATCAGTGCGCCCGGTGTTTCGATGTCGCCGACCAGGCGGCTGTTGGCCGCAAGCAAAGATGGCGTGCCGCGCACGCGATCGAGCAGCCGGCGGCGAGGGGTGTCGCTCATATCGAGCAGTGTGCGCGTTGAGCGGGCGCGCCGTCATCTGTCTGGGGACTGCTACAATGCGCCATCGCTGGACGCTAAGGTGGAAATGCGATGAGGCCGAGTGCATGGATTGGTTTGCGTGCGATCACCCTCGCTGCGGTGCTAGCCCTCGCGGGCTGCAGCCATGAGGGCAAGGACTGGAAGGCGGCCAGCAGCGCCGATACCAGCGAGGCCTACCAGCAGTTTCTGCAGCAGCATCCCAATAGCGCCAATGCCGCGCAGGCGCGCACGCGCATCCAGCAGTTGCAGGAGGTTCGGGACTGGCAGGCCGCGGGCGCGGCCGATACGCGCGCTGCCTATGAGCAGTTCCTGGCTTCGCATCCGGACAGCCAGTGGGCGCAGGAAGCGCGCATCCGCATCGAGAATTTTGCCCAGTCGGGTACGCCAACAGCGCCGGCCGCGAACGCCGCGCCAGCGCCGAGCGTGGCACCCGCGCCGCGCAGCGCAGGCGGCAAGCACCCGGCGAGCGCGGAAGGCGCTCTGCGTTTCGTGCAACTCGGGGCCTTCAGCAGCCAGGCGCACGCACAACTGGCCTGGAACTCGCTGAGCGGAAAGTATCCACAGCTGTTGGGTGCGCTCAACCCGCGCTACGTGAGCTCGAAAAGACATGGACACTCGCTCGTGCGCCTCGAGGTCGGCGTGCCCACGCGCGCGGCCGCGACGAGCCTTTGCTCGAGCCTCAAGAAACATGCCCAGACCTGCGTAGCCGTCCGCACCTGAGGGAGCTCAACGCTGCCCTCCAGCACTGGGATCGGCGCTGTCGCCAGTTCGCGCCATGAGCGGACCGATTGTGCCTGACAGGATCTGTCAGATCGCCAGCGCGGGCTGACAAAATCCGTCACTTATGACGCCCACGCCGCCCTATGATTTATATAACACTTTGTTTTTATTTAAGTTTATAAGGATGGTACGCTCATTGCTATATCTTGCTCACAAGGTTTCCCCCTAACCTTTGCGAACAACGTTCCCCGGTGTTCGCCTTCTGGCGCCGCGGTCCCCACCGACTCGCGGCGCTTTTCTTTTGTGCCAGCCTTCTCGCGGTTGAAATCCCCCTCAAGAGCTCAACTGTCGCTCTATGGACATCGAAGATCGCGGTTCGAAATGGGCGCCAGGCGCGAGGGGCGCCGTCGGGGCTGCAACGGCCCTTGCGCGGCCGGGGCCTGCATTTGCCGGCGCCTGCGCGCACGTGGGCAGCCGCAGGCTCGCCAATGGCCTGAACGTGCTGGTCTGGAGCGATCACAATATTCCGAATATCGCGCTCTATAACGTTGTTCGCGTCGGCAGCCGCAACGAAGGCGCCGGCACCAGTGGGCTCGCGCATTTCTTCGAGCACATGATGTTCAACGGCACGACGCGCCGTGCTGCGGGCGAATTTGACCGCCTCATGGAAGCGCAAGGCGTCAGCAACAATGCGTACACTTCGCAGGACGTCACCGTTTATCAGGATTGGCTGCCGCGCGCAGCGCTCGAGATGGTGCTCGAGCTCGAGAGCGATCGGATCGCCAATCTCGCCTTTGACCCCGAAGTGATCGAGAACGAGCGCAAGGTCGTGTACTCGGAGCGACAGCTGCGCGTCGATGATAGTAACGTCGCGCTGCTGGAAGAGCAGGTGCAGGCGAGCGCTTTTATTGCGCATCCCTACCGGATTCCGACGATCGGCTGGCCATCGGACATTCAGTCCTGGACCATGGCCGATTTGCAGCACTTCTACCGCAGCTACTACGCGCCGAACAACTGCACGTTGCTCCTGGTTGGCGACGTTGAGGCCGAAGAAGCCTTTGCGCTGGCGCAAAGGTACTTCGAGCCGATTCCCGGCCGCGAGGCAGCACCGCCGGTGCTGACGGTCGAGCCCGCGCAGCGCGGCGAGCGCCGGCTCGTGCTCGAGCGAGCCGGGCAGAACCCGCTCTTGCACTACGCATATCACGCGATCGCGGCCACCGATCCACGCGAGCCGGCGCTCAACATCCTGCAGACGATCCTGCTGGGCGGGGACGCCTCGCGACTGCATCGCGCACTGGTCGAGGAAAGCCAGCTGGCAGTGGCAATCGGCGGCGGCTGGCCCGAAGGATTTGACCCGAACATCTTCAGCATCCAGGCGACGCTGCCGGAAGGCGGCGACCTGGATGCATTACAGAGCGCGCTCGATGCGCAGCTCGCACGCCTGCTGCGCGATGGCGTCACCGAGCTGGAGTTGCGGCGTGCCAAGAACCTGGTCGCCGCGGAATTCTGGCGAGCTGTTTCGACGATCGACGGCAAGGCGCGCCTGCTCGGCGAATATGCAGTCATGCACGGCGATCATCGGCTGCTGTTCGCCGCGCCGGGGCTCTACGAGCGCGTCTCGCGCGCGCAGGTCGAGCAGGTCGCGCGCGAGATCTTCAATCCCGAGCGGCGCACGGTCGGCGTGCTGCGGCCGCTGGCTTAAGGCAGCGTGAAGATCCCCGCGCACCGGCGCCACACGCTCGCCAACGGCAGCAGGCTGATTCTGTTGCCGCGGCATGACGTGCCGTTGATCGCCTTTGAGGCGGTCATGCGCGGCGGCTCGCGTCTGGACCCGCCGGCACGCGCCGGACTGGCGGCGATGAGCGCAGCACTGCTCACGCGCGGGGCGGCTAGCCGCGATGCCCATGCCTTCGCCGAGGCGGTGGAGGGCGCTGGCGGCAGTCTCGAGGCCGACGCCCACAGTGAGGCGACAGTGCTGCACGGCCAGTTTCTGGCGCAAGACTGCGAGCTCATGCTCGAGTTGCTGAGCGATGCACTGCAGCGGGCGCGGTTCGAATCCGACGAGCTCGACATCGTGCGCACACGCCGCATCGAGTTCATCAAGGCGGCGAAGGATTCGGAACCGCAGAGCCTGATTGGTCAATACGGACGCGCGCTGCTGTTCGCCGATCATCCCTATGGCAAGCCGGTCGGCGGCAGTGAGAGCAGTCTCGCCTCGCTCACGCGCGAGGACGTGCTGGGGTTCTACCGCGATCATTTCGGCGCCGACCGGCTCACGCTGGTCTTCGCGGGCGACTTCGATCCGGATTGGATGCTCGATGCGGTCACGGCCGCTTTCGGTTCCTGGGGCATTGCGCCCGGGCTCCTGCCGCCCCTGCGCGCGCCGCCGCGCGTCCAGGGCCGCAACGTACTGTTGATCGATGCACCCGACTCGGCGCAAACCTACTTCTGGATCGGGAACACCGGCGTCGCGCGCTCCTACCCAGAGCGTGCGGCGCTTGAAATCACCAATACGGCCTTCGGCGGCAGTTTCGGCTCGATGCTCATGCAGGCGCTGCGCGTCAAGAGCGGGCTGACTTACTCGGTCAGCTCCAACTTTCGGCGCGGCAGTGTTCCGGCGGAGTTTGCGATCAACTCGTTCACGCGCGTGCAGAGCACAGGCGAGGCGCTTGACATCGCGCTGCAAACCCTCAGCACGCTCAAGCGTGAAGGCGCTGGTGAGCAGGCGCTCGCGTCCGCCCGCAATTACATCCTCGGCCAATATCCGCTCGGCTTCGAGACCGCAGCGGACTGGGCCTCGGCCCTCGCCGAGCTGGATCTTTACGGCCTGCCCGAGAGCTACATCGATGAGTTTGCGCACTCATTGCACAACGTCGATGCCGCGCTCTCGCAACGTGTGGTCGAGAGTGCGTACCCTCAGGCGGCAGATGTCGACATCGTGCTGATCGGAGATGCGGCGCGCATTCGCGCTGATGCGGCCCGGCTCGGGCCCGTGCGCGAAAAGCCACTCACAGCGCCGGATTTCTAGCCGAAGCGCTGGCCTTCGCACGCCAGCCAGGCCTCTTCCTGCGAATCGCTCTCACGGCCCAGTACGGCATTACGATGCGGAAAGCGACCGAAACGCGCGATGAGGTCGCGATGCTCGATGGCAGAGTGCAGCGCGCTGCTAAATGTGTCGTGCAGCTCAGCCGGCGCTTCCTCGATCAGCCGGCGAAACGCTGCCACTGCCTCCTCCTGCACGTCGAGGGCTTCGGCATGCTGCAAGGGCATATAAAAGAATATGCGCTCGAGCGGGTCGAGCGCACCGTCGGCGCCAAACTGCATGCCCGAGACGCTCAGCGACAGGGCAGCATGATCCTGCGCAAAGGCCTGAGGGGTGCCGCGGTAGCAGTGACGTGAGAACTGGTCGAGCACCAGGATCAGTGCCAGACGCCGGCGGGGACTCGACTCCCAGGTTTGCAGCGCGCCGGTCTCGGCGGCCTGCAATGTTTCGGCGAATCGCTCGCGAATCAGCTCATCGGCCTGGGGAACGAGCTCCGGGGCAACGGCTGCCGGAAACCAGAGGCGCGTCTGGTGCTGCACGCGCGCGTGGGTATAGGGCTTGGGCCCGAACCAGAAGTGCAGGATGGTCTGGGCACTCGCTGGCGCGGCCATGCTGGAGTCGACAATGCGCTCACTCGCACAGGCTTTCCAGATACCCCTGCGCGACCGTGGACAGTCGCTTGCGTGCCAGCGCCCGTGCCTTCGGCGCATCCACGATGTGCTCGAGCGGGCCCGTGACCATCATGCGTCGCACCGCTGGATCGCGGGCTGATACGCGTGCCATCTTGTTCAGGACGGTGAAACCGCGGTGGATCTTGTCGCGGGTGGCCCGATTGGCCTCGATCGTGCGGGCGAGATACTCGCCGAAGCGGCTGTAGAGGAAGAAATCGTCGTTGCCGACTTGAAAACGCGCCTCGGCGAAGAAATCGGGAAAATTCTTCTCGAGATACTGATTGATGTGGTGAAGACGGGGCCCAGGTTCGCTGGTCGCGGACGCTTTGCGCTTCTTCATTGCAGTTGTATCACCTCGTTAGTTCTCGGGCGCGCGCACCATAGGACACAATACGAAGCGATGCAATAGGTTGGTGCGCAATAATGCGCGCCGCTGCCCGACGTCAGTGATTACTGGGATGGCATCGGGGTGGCGAGCGCGCGGTAGAAAAGGTGCCGCGCGCCGCCACGGTCAAGGTTTCTTATGAGTCTTGATCGGCTCCGGATCATTCTCGCGGGCTTCCGACTCGTCCGCTTCGTCCTCGGTTTCCTCCAGCGTGAGCTCGCTGCCAGCTGGCGCGGTTGTGCGCACAGACGGGTTGAGCTCTGGCTCGGAATCGACGCGCGGGCGCCAGGGAGGGCGCTCTTTCGGATTCTTTGGATCTACGGGTTCCATAACGTGCTCCTTTGCGGCGCTCTGTGCAGATCGTCAGCCGGTCACTGCCGCAGCGAACAACTATAGGCCTTTCCAGCTGCAGGTCCATAGGACGGATCCTGCAACCGGGCACTTGGCTTAAGGTCTTGGTGGGCGCGCCAGGCGGCCGCAAGCTAATGTGCGTTGCGACCGTGGATTACGATCAGCGCGGTTTTGAGCAGGATCTTCAAGTCGAGCCACAGCGACCAGTGGCGCAGGTAGTCCAGGTCGTACTCAACGCGCAAGCGCATCTGTTCGACCGTCGCGGTCTCGCCGCGCAGCCCGTGCACCTGCGCCCAGCCCGTCATGCCCGGTCGTACCTTGTGGCGGATCATGTAGCCACTGATGAGCTTGCGATAGAGCTCATTGTGCGCAACGGCGTGCGGGCGTGGTCCGACAAAGCTCATCGTGCCCGCCAGTACGTTGAACAGCTGCGGCAACTCATCCAGCGAGGTGCGCCGAAGAAAACGGCCCAGCGCCGTCGTGCGCGCATCGCGCGCCTGCGCCTGTACAAGCACCTCGCCGTCTTCGCAGACTGTCATGCTGCGAAACTTGTAGACCAGGATCTCCTCGCCATGCAGGCCGTAGCGGCGCTGCTTGAACAATATGGGCCCGGCAGAGGAGAGCTTCACGGCGATCGCGGCGATCAGCAACAGCGGCCAGCCCACCAGCAGTCCCAGAGAGGCCAGCCCGATATCCATCGCCCGCTTGCGCACCGCATGCATGCCGTGGAAAGGCGTATCGCAGATCGCGAGCATCGGTATGCCGTTCATCTCGACGCAGCGCGCCTGCACCAGGTCGAAGGCGAAAATGTCCGGCACAAAGTAGACCGAGGCCGTGCTGTCGCGAAATTCCTGCAACATGTCCTCAATCCGCGGCGCGTTGCTCATCGGCAACGCGATGTAGATCGCATCGATCGCATGCCGGCGCACGAATTCGGCCACATCCTTGCACTGACCGACGAATTGCTCGCGAGCGTGCTCGGGCAGGCGCTCGACGCTGCGGAAGTCGAAGAACCCGAGAAACGAGCCGGTCGCCACGCTCAGCGAGACACGCCGTGCCAGCTCGACGCCAACCGCATTGGCACCGATGATGATGTGGCGGTGCCCCGGGTTGCCCGCGCGCGCTGCAATGCGCGTACTGCAGTGATCACCGAGCCAGAGCAATGCGGTCGTGAGCGCGAACCAGTTCAGCATCAGCCGGCGCGGCAACAAGCCGTCGAGCTTCAATGCGAAGCCGAGGAATGACAGCAACGCGACGACAATGCCCCACTCGAGCAGCAATCGCGGCAGACGCAGTTTCGCGGGGCCCGGCGCATCGCTCGACAATGATTGCAACGGGCTGAAAATCTGACGCGACAACAAGGCCGCGGTGAGCGCCGCGGCGACGCACGCCAGAGTCAGCCCCTGCCTCGAGCACAGGGCACAGACAAGCAATGCGAGCGCTACGACGGCGGGTTTCGACCAGTAGCGCAGCAGCGCGAGCGATGGCGCCTCGAGAGTGCCGAGCTGAACGACTTTTTGCTGGGCCGGAGCGTTGGGAAGGGCCGAAAGATTGGCACGGGAGTGCACATTTTCGCGAGACGCGGCCAGCGTACTCGCCAGAGCGCCGTCCACCGTTGCACCGGCTTCTTGCACTGAGACGTCCGTCCCCTGTTTCTGTACGAAAATCACATTAACGCACCAGCAAGTCTCGTACCATGGCGTTATGTCACCAACGCGGAAAATTATTGAGAGTGAAGTCTGTAGGAATTGGATTATGTTTTACCGTAGTTTCTGCAAAGCAATCGCAGCGCATTGATTTCCCGATCTGCGTTCGCGAGCATCTCACCCCTTTCCGGCGTCGGTAGCAGCACATGCGCAAAGGCATCATCCTCGCTGGCGGCTCAGGCACGCGGCTGCATCCGGTCACGCACGCGGTCAGTAAGCAATTGTTGCCCGTCTATGACAAGCCGATGGTCTATTACCCGCTCGCGGCGCTGATGCTGGCGGGCATACGAGAAATCCTGCTGATCACGACCCCGCTGGATCTGCCGGCTTTCCAGCGCTTGCTGGGCGACGGCAGGCAATGGGGGTTGTCGTTGAGTTATGCCGAGCAGCCAAAACCGGAAGGCTTGGCGCAGGCGTTCATCATCGGTCGCCGCTTCGTCGGTAGCGATCAGGTCGCCCTCGTGCTCGGCGATAACCTGTTTTACGGGCACGGGCTCCCGGAGCAATTGCAAAAGGCCAGTGCTCGCGCGCAGGGCGCGACGGTGTTCGCTTATCACGTCAAGGATCCGCGGCGCTATGGTGTGGTGCAATTCGACGCCAAGGGCCGCGCGCTCGGCATCGAGGAAAAGCCCTTGCAGCCCAAGTCCAGCTATGCCGTGACTGGACTGTACTTCTACGACAACGAAGTGCTCGACATAGCGGCAAATCTGACGCCATCCGCGCGTGGGGAGCTGGAGATTACCGACGTGAATCGCAACTATCTTGATCGAGGGCGTCTGCAGGTCGAGCTCTTCGGCCGTGGCATTGCATGGCTGGACACCGGTACGCACGAATCGCTGTTGCAGGCGTCCATGTTCATCGAGGCGATCGAGAACCGACAGGGTTGGAAGGTCTGCTGTCCGGAGGAGATCGCATACCGCGCTGGTTTCATCGATGCGGCGCAGCTGGAGAAGCTCGCGCAGCCATTGCGCAAGAGCGATTACGGCGCCTACCTGATGGGGCTGATCGAGGAGCGCAATTAGTGGAGTTCGTACCGACCCGTATTCCAGAAGTCGTATTGATAAAGCCGCGCGTGTTCGGCGATGCGCGCGGATTTTTCTTTGAGACCTGGCACGAGCGCAAATTTGCCGCCGCGGGTATCGCCGGGCATTTCGTGCAGGACAATCATAGTCATTCGACCCGCCATACCTTGCGCGGGCTGCATTTCCAGATTCGCCAACCGCAGGGCAAGCTCGTGCGCGTGAGCCGCGGCGAGGTGTTCGATGTGGTCGTAGATATCCGGCGCAGCTCCCCGCATTTCGGCCAATGGGTCGGCGTCCTGCTCAGCGACACCAATCACCACATGCTCTGGGTGCCGCCGGGCTTTGCGCATGGCTATCTCGCGCTCAGCGATGAGATCGATTTTCTATATAAATGCACCGATTTCTATGCCCCTGAGCACGAGCGCGCACTGCGCTGGGACGATCCTGAGATCGGCGTGCAATGGCCGCTGCCGGCAGACGCGAGGCCGGTCCTGTCCGCCAAGGACGCAGTCGCGCCGCTATTCAAGGATGCGGAAACCTTCCCGTGAAGGTATTGATCACCGGCGCCTCCGGCCAGGTGGGCAAGGCATTGCTGGAGAGCGCACCGACGCAGTTTGAGCCCCGGGCGCTCACGCGCCAGGAGCTCGACATCAGCGATGAGGGTGCCGTGCGTGATGCGCTCGCCGCCTGGCAGCCGGCGCTGATCATCAATGCCGCGGCCTACACGGCAGTGGACAAGGCAGAATCGGAGCCTGAGCTCGCCGCAGCGATCAATGCGCAGGGACCGCGCCATTTGTCGCAGGCGGCGCGCTCGATTCCGGGCTGCCGGCTGCTCCATATCTCCACTGATTACGTATTCGATGGGCGCGCCACCGAGGCGTACCGACCGACCGATCCCACCAACCCGCTCAGCGTCTACGGGCGCACCAAGCTATCGGGCGAGACCGCCGTACTCGAGGTGTTGCGCGAGCGCGCCGTGGTCTTGCGCACAGCCTGGGTGTACGCGGCGCAGGGTAAAAACTTCTTGCTGACGATGCTGCGTCTGATGCGTGAGCGCGGTGCGGTGCGTGTGGTCGCGGATCAATACGGTGCGCCTACCGCCGCCGCCTCGATTGCACGCGCGCTGTGGACAATCGCGCAGCGGCCGGACATCCGCGGCATTTTGCATTGGACCGATGGCGGTACCGCAAGCTGGTACGAGTTTGCGCAGGCCATTGCCGAGGAGGGCCGGGCTAGCGGACTGTTGCCCGATCCGGTCCAGGTCACGCCCATTACGAGCGCCGAGTATCCGACTGCGGCGCCTCGACCGGCGTACAGTGTTCTCGACAGCGCAGCGTCGATCGCGCAGTTGGGACTTACGCCAACGCCTTGGCGCGTCAATCTGCGCGCAACACTGAACCAACTGGCCCACACCGCGCGCTAAACTCAAGCATGGCAAGACTCCTCGTCACTGGCGGCGCCGGCTTCATCGGCGCGAATTTCGTTCACTACTGGCTAGCCGGGCATCCCGGGGATCGGCTCGTGGTGCTCGATGCGCTGACCTACGCGGGTAACCTGGCCAATCTCGAAGCGGCCCGGCAGCGCGCAGAATTGCGCTTCGTTGAGGGCAACATCTGCGATACGCCGCTGGTCGAGCGCCTGTTGGGCGAGGAACGGCTCGATACGATCGTGCATTTCGCGGCCGAGTCGCACGTGGATCGCTCGATCGAGGGACCCGATGCGTTCATCGAGACCAACGTCATCGGCACGCATTCACTGCTCAAGGCCGCGCGGCGCGTGTGGCTCGAGAACAAGAGTGTCCCGAGCCATCGGTTTCACCACGTTTCGACCGACGAGGTCTATGGCTCACTGGGTCCGGAGGACGCGGCTTTTACGGAATCGACGCCCTATGCGCCCAATTCGCCGTATTCAGCTAGCAAAGCGGCCTCGGATCATCTGGTACGCGCGTATCAACATACCTATGGACTGCAGACCACGATCAGCAACTGCTCGAATAATTACGGGCCATATCAGTTTCCCGAGAAGCTCATCCCATTGATGATCGCGCAATTGCTTGCTGGCAAGTCCTTGCCCGTCTATGGCGATGGCCGCAACGTTCGCGACTGGCTACACGTCGAAGATCATTGTCGGGGTATCGAGGCGGTGCTTCGGCGTGGCCGCGCCGGCGAGGTCTACAACATCGGCGGCCGCTCGGAATGTGAAAACATTCAGCTAGTGCACATGCTCTGCCGGATCGTCGATACGCACCTGCAGTCAACGCAAGGATTGTGCGCGAAGTTCCCCGAGTCAGCGGCGGCGCATGCCGAGAGCAGTGAGCGGCTCGTGCGCTTCGTCAAGGATCGCCCCGGACATGATCGGCGTTATGCGATCGACAGCACCAAGATCGAGCGCGAATTGGAATTTCGGCCGCAGATCGTGCTCGAGGCGGGACTGCGCGCGACGGTGGCGTGGTATCTGGAACGCGCCGATACGCTGCGAACCGGCTGGCAGCGAACGGTGACCTGAGCCGAAGCTCAGGCCGCTAAATTCTGCGCCATCGCAGGATCGCTGATGCCGTCCTCGCCGGTCTCGACGCGGCCGGCGAAACGGCGCTCGAAGCCTGCCGCCTGAACCGAGAAGTCGTACCAGTAGCCGCTGGCCGCGAGGTTCCAGCTCAGCGTGGCTGACGCGGCCGGCCCTATCTGCAATGGCCAGGGACCATCCGCGCGATAGGCGTTGGCTTGCACGGTCACGGGACCGCCCAGCGTGCCACTGTTTTTGACGTTCAGATGCAACTGCGCTGCCAGTTGCGCCGCGCAGGGCTGATAGCAGATCTGGGTCTCGGGCGCGAAGCCCGCGGTGCTCCAGTTCATGGTATTCCCCTGGAACGAGCGCACAAAGCCGTTGGTGCTGTAGACCCAGAGCGAATACTCACCGGCGTCGGTGGCGGCGGTGTTCCAGACATCATTGAGGCTTTTGCCGGCCTCCACCGTGTAGCGGCGCGGAATGCGATCCAGGTGTAGCAGGTCATAGACGTGAAACACGGCGCCCTGTGTGCCGGTGTTGCTGAACAACAGCATGAGTTGCCCGCCCGCCTGCACGCGCGCGCTGGTGTGCAGCTCGTAGGGCAGCGCGCGCGAATAACGCGTGCCGGTCTCCTGGTAGAGCGGCTGCGGTGTGCTCGGCGGCACTGGCGCGGGCAGACTCTTCTGCAGTGCCTCCACGGCAGCATAGTTGCTGGCGTCGGGCAGCGAGGGTAGCCCATCGTTCGGTGTAGCGAAGTCGAAGGCGGAGGTCAGATCGCCGCTGATAGCCCGGTGCCACGGGCTAATGCTCGTCACATTGATGCCAAAGCGCCGCTCTAGAAACATTGCCGCGGACGTATGATCAAAAACTTGCGAATTGACCCAGCCGCCCTTGCTCCAGGGCGAGACGACGTAGAGGGGTACACGCGCGCCCAGACCCCAAGGGCGCACGGTGCCGCTGATGGTGTCCGCGGGATTTAGATAGGCACGCGTTGGGTCGGAGAAATACTCGCCCGCGAGCGCTATGGTCGAGGCGCCAGCCAGCGTGCCGTCGACGCCATAGGAGGGGACCGCTGGCGGCGGCACATGATCGAAGAAACCATCGTTCTCATCGAATGCCAGAAAAAATACGG
>Ga0302311_10000703_pt1 | contig 40804 bp, 42 predicted proteins | sample III_Palsa_N1_3_FD_200449 | JGI IMG/M metagenome (GOLD analysis project Ga0302311, IMG submission 200449) | Peat permafrost microbial communities from Stordalen Mire near Abisko, Sweden - III_Palsa_N1_3 | ecosystem: Environmental > Terrestrial > Soil > Palsa > Peat permafrost | place: Sweden... | reverse complement strand
GCATTTCTCCGGCACGCTGGAAACTGCCTATCGCGCCTGCCTATGGTCACGGCTGGCCAGCCGCATCCTGTTGCCGCTGGCCGAGTTCGATGCGGCCGATGACGATGCGTTGTATCGCGGCGTGCAGGATATCGACTGGAGCCAGCATCTGGCCGCGCATGCCACCTTCGCGGTGGATGCCGGTACCGCGATGAGCAAGCTCACCCATAGCCAGTTCATCGGCTTGCGGGCGAAGGATGCGGTTGTCGACCAGTTCCGCCAGCGCGACGGCAACCGGCCGGGCATCGACACCGACGAGCCGGACATCCGTATCAACCTGCGTCTGCGCCGCGATCGCGCGACCGTGTCGCTCGATCTGGCCGGTTCGCCGCTGCATCGCAGAGGCTGGCGTGAAGTGCAGGGTGAGGCACCGCTGAAGGAAAACCTCGCCGCTGCGATGCTGCTGCGAGCACGCTGGCCGGAGGTGTATGCCGCCGGTGGCGCGCTGCTCGACCCGATGTGCGGCTCCGGCACCTTGCTGATCGAAGGCGCCCTGATGGCGGCGGACGTGGCGCCGGGCCTGCGCCGCGAGTATTTCGGTTTCCTCGGTTGGCAGCAGCACGACATCGCGTTGTGGCGCGGTCTACTGGATGAGGCGAACCAGCGCGCCGAAACGGGCTTGCGCGGCTTGCGCAGCGTGTTCTTCGGCAGCGACGCTGATCCGCGCATGGTACAGACAGCCAAGCGCAATGCTCAGGAAGCCGGTGTATCCGGTTTCTTTACGCTGGACCGGCAGGATGTGATGCACGCCGCGCCACCGCCCGGCATCGACTACGGCCTGGTCATCACCAATCCACCTTACGGCGAGCGGCTGGGCGAGCGCGCCGAAATGCCGAATCTCTATCGTGCCGTGGGCGACGCTCTGCGCGCGCGTTTCACCGGCTGGCGTGCTGCCGTGCTGGCCGGCGACGTGGAGCTGGGCCGCGCCATGCAGCTGCATGCGGACAAGCGTTATGCGTTGTACAACGGCGCACTGGAAACCGTGCTGCTGACGTTCGACCTGAGCAAGCGTGATGAAGCACCGCGCGATCCGAAGCCGCTGTCGGCCGGCGCGCAGATGCTGAAGAACCGGCTGGAGAAAAACCTCAAGCACCTGCGCAAGCGATTGACCCGCGAAGGCATCCATTGCTGGCGTGCCTACGATCAGGATCTGCCTGAGTACGCTGCCGCGATCGATGTCTACGGCGACACCGGTGGCGACGATCATCTGCACATCCAGGAATACCGCGCACCGGCCGACGTGCCCGCCGACATCGCGCGGCTGCGGCTGCGCGAAATCGCCCGCGTCGCCGGTGAAGTGCTGGGCGTGCCGCGCGAACGCATCGCGATCAAGACACGCGAGCGCGGCAGGGGCGGCTCCAAGTACGGCCAGCTCGATCAGCGCAACGAGTTCATCGAGGTGGACGAGGGCGGCCTGAAGTTCCTGGTCAACCTCACCGATTACCTCGACACCGGGCTGTTCCTCGATCACCGGCTGGTACGCGCGAAAGTGCGCGAGCTGGCCGATGGAAAGTGTTTCCTCAACCTGTTTGCCTATACCGCCACCGCCAGCGTGCACGCGGCGGCCGGCGGTGCGTTGGAAACCACCAGCGTGGATCTGTCCGCTACGTATCTCGAATGGGCCTCGCGCAATCTCGCGTTGAACGGCTTCAGCGGTTCGAGTCACCGGTTGATGCAGTTCGATGCGCTGGAATTCCTGCAGCGCGACCGCGGGCACTACGGGCTGATCTTTGTCGATCCGCCGACGTTCTCCAACTCCAAGCGTGCCGACGATTTCGACGTGCAGCGCGATCACCTGAAGCTGCTCGATGCCTGCAACGAGCGGCTGACCCGTGACGGCGTGATCGTGTTCTCCAACAACTTCCGTCGCTTCAAGCTCGACCGCGCGGAGCTGGAACAGCGTTATGAGATCGAGGACTGGACCGTGCCCAGCATCCCGTTCGATTTCGCCCGCCGGGCCGACATCCACGGCTGCTGGCTGCTTCGGCGGCGCAAACCTGACGCCGGGATTAACCCATGGGACACCGCCCGCATTAAAAAATGAACCCTTCAGTCCACATTAAGCGCGGCGAGACGAGCATAGGCACTGTCTTAACGGAGAAGTGCCATGAGCAAACGTTTCAGTAATGCGGGCAAGCTGGCAGTCATCAGTCTGGCAGTCGCGGCAGCAGTGGCCATGCCACTCAGCGCGTCGGCTCGCGGCTGGGGCGGCTATGGTTATCGCGGTGGCTACCATGGTTATTACCATGGCGGTGGCTACTGGAGTGGCGGTCGCTGGATTGCCGGCGCACTTGTTACCGGTGCGGTAGTGGGACTGGTGGCCAATGCCTTGGCGCCACCGCCGGTGTATTACGCGCCACAGGTGGTTTATGCGCAGCCGGGCGTGGTCTATGCCCAGCCGGGTGTGGTCTATCAGAACGCCCCGCCGGTCGTCTATAACACTGCGCCGCCGGCGCGTTACGTTCGCGACGACGGTTATTACAGCAACTGATCCCGCCACAAGGTGGTAATCAAGAGAGCCCGGCTTGCCGGGCTCTTTTTTTGCTGTGCACCATGGGCTGGGGAGCGAGTGGCCTTTCGTGTGGGTCGTTCGTGATTGCGATCAAACGTCATCTGCGTATCACACGATTTGAACGATAGGCAGGGCATGCTGCCGGCCATGTTTTTGAACGATCCACGCCGCAAGGCATCCTGTGTTGCGACCATGCTGTCAGCCGTGTCGTGGTGGCATTGATGGCGAAGGGACAGTTGTCTGCGCCATCAAGCATCGCCGTGCGATTCCGGCAGGTGCGGCAGCGAACCCTCGATCTGTGCAGCGGTTTGAGCGCCGAGGATCTGCTGGTGCAGTCGATGCCGGATGCCAGTCCCGGCAAATGGCATCTGGCGCATACCAGCTGGTTCTTCGAGCAGTTCGTGCTGGGCTATGACCCAGCCTACCGACCGCGCGAGCCGGCGTGGCACTACCTATTCAATTCCTATTACGAATCGGTGGGTCCGATGCATGCGCGGCCGCAACGCGGCCTGCTGTCGCGGCCCTCGCTGGATGAAGTCTACGGGTACCGGCATTACGTCGACGACGCGGTAATTGGATTGCTGGCCGGCAATGACGATGCCGAGCTGGCTGCACTGGTCGAACTGGGGCTGCAGCACGAGCAACAGCACCAGGAGCTGCTGCTGACCGACATCAAGCATGCGTTCTGGTGCAATCCGTTGCAGCCAGCGTATCGGGCGCTCCCGGCTGCGGCGACGAATGCGAAAGCGGTGCCGCTACGCTTTGTCGATGGACGCGAAGGCATCGTCGAGATCGGTCATCGTGGTGAGGGTTTCGCATTCGACAATGAAACCCCGCGCCACCGCACGCTGCTGTCGCCGCACGCACTGGCCAACCGGCCGGTGACCAATGCCGAGTACGCGGCCTTCGTGTGCGAAGGTGGTTACCGCGAACCCGGCCTGTGGCTCTCCGATGGCTGGGCCATGGTGCAGCGCGAGGGCTGGCAGCATCCGTTGTACTGGCAGGCTGATCTGGCCAGCGAATTCACCTTGGCCGGCGTGCGTGCGCTCGATCCGCATGAACCGGTGTGCCATCTGAGCTATTACGAAGCCGAGGCCTTCGCCCGCTGGGCCGGTGCGCGGCTGCCGACCGAAGCCGAGTGGGAGTCGGCAGCGCAAGGCATGGCAGTTGCTGGCAACCTTCAAGATGAGCAGCGCTTCCAGCCACGTGCGGCGACAGACACTGGCGGTTTGCTGCAGCTGTATGGCGACGTATGGGAATGGACCGCCTCGCCCTATGTCAGCTATCCGGGCTTTCGTCCGCTGCCCGGCTCGCTGGGCGAATACAACGGCAAATTCATGAATGGCCAGTGGGTGCTCCGTGGTGGCTCCTGCGTCACCCCGCGCAGTCACATCCGCGCCAGTTACCGCAATTTTTTTCCACCCCATGCCCGCTGGCAGTTTGCCGGGCTACGACTGGGACAGGACCGATGAGCAGTGTGCAACCTTGTGGCGTCAGCGACGATGATCGTCGCCCGCCGGTAAACGATTTGCTGGAGATCGCCCAGCGTGGGCTCGCGCTCAAGCCCAAGCGGCTGCCGTCGTGGCTGTTCTACGACGAGCGCGGCTCTGCCCTGTTCGAGCAGATCTGCGAGCAGCCAGAGTATTACCTCACCCGCTGCGAAATCGCGCTGATGGCCGAACACGCCGACAACATCGCCGACACCCTCGGCAGTGACGTGCGGCTGGTCGAATACGGCAGCGGCAACGCGCAGAAGACCAGCATGCTGCTGCAGCACCTGCATGCGCCGGTCGCCTATGTGCCGGTGGAAATTTCCCCCGAACCCTTGCGGCAGAGTATCCAGCGCCTGACGGCGGAGTTTCCGCAGCTGCCGCTGCAGCCGCTGTGCGCTGACTTCAGCAAGCCGCTGCGGTTGCCTATCCCGCCGCGCGCGCCGCGGCGCACAGTGGTTTATTTTCCTGGCTCGACCATCGGCAATTTCGAGAACCGCGAAGCAGCGGTGCTGTTACGCAAGATGCGTAACGAGATGGGTGATGCCGGCGGCATCCTGATCGGGGTGGATCTGAAGAAGGATATGACGCTGATCGAGGCTGCCTATAACGATCGCGCTGGGATCACGGCGGCATTCACCCTCAACATGCTGACCCGGCTGAATCGCGAGATCGGCAGCAATTTCGAATTGTCGGCATTTGCGCATCGGGCACACTACAACCCGATGGCCGGGCGCATCGAGACGCATATCGTCAGTCGCCGCGAGCAGCAGGTGAAGGTCGGACGCGTGAACGTGTCGTTCCGCGAAGACGAAGCTATCCAAGTCGAATACAGCTGCAAATATTCGCTGGCCGATTTCGCTGGACTGGCCGCCAAGGCCGGCCTGGCGGTGCTGCGCGTATGGACCGATCCCGCGCGGATGTTCAGCCTGCAGTATCTGGTGCGTGCCAGCGCGGTGGCGCGCTGAGTAGCTTCGTGGGCCGGGGCGTGCCTTGCGGCAGCCCCGGCAGAAGGCGTTACTTGGCGTCGTACAACGCGCGAACGTCGGCGGTCAGGGCAGCCTGGCTGTCGGTGCGTGCGTAGAACATGTGCCCGCCCGGATATTCCTTCACCTGCACGCGGGTGGGGTCACCCATCGCCGGCATCTGGTCGACGATCAGCACCGAGGCCATGAACGGGCAGGACAGGTCGTCCCAGCCGTGGCCGATCAATACGCGTAGGCCGGGGTCGTTGGCGACCGCTTCGCGCAGTTGCGATACCGAGCCCTTGTTGGCGTCGTCGTCCTCATGCCACAACTTGTTCACCTCGTAGCTCAACGCGTTGTAACGACCTTCGTATTTCCAGCCCACCGTCTGGGTGACGAAGTTGACCATCGCGCTGGTGGTCGGCGCGATGATGCCGTTGAGGATCGGGTCGCCGGTCTCCTGGTGCGGTGCATAAGGGAACGGGTCCCATGCGGTGACGTTGGAATCGTAGCGGCTGCCCAGCCGGCCTTCGGCACGGTAGACCTCGCGCAGATAGGCCTGGGTTTCCAATCGGCCACCGGAACGTTTCACGAACAGCGGATCGAGCCCGGTCAGTTCGGTGACCTTGCTCACCACGCGATCGGTTGCCTGCGGATCGGCGCGACCCTTCATCAGGTCGCTGGCATATGCGCCGCGCGTGTAGTCGATGATCGAGCCCATCGCTTCCGGGGTCAGTTTGTGCTCGCGTTCCAGATGAGCAGCGGCGATCGAGGGCAGCGTGAGCATCCACGGCAGCGGCGAGACGTTTTCGTCGTCGGATGCTGCCGGATCGAGATACGGCGACAACAGCACCACGCCGTTCATCGCCACGCCGAGCTGGGTTTGCAGGTAATCGGTGATACGCGGGCCGCGGAAGCCACCGTAGCTCTCGCCGACCAGGTATTTGCGCGAGGTCATGCGGCCGTTCTTGACCAGCCAGTCGTAGACGATGCGCGAGAGGTACTTGATGTCGTTGTCGGTGCTGTAGAACTGCTTGGTCGCTTCCTTGTCATCCACCAGCGCACGGCTGAAGCCGGTGCCGACCGGATCGATGAACACCAGGTCGGTGAAGCCCAGCCAGGTGCCGGGGTTGTCGTGCAGCGTCGCTGGATCGGAGGGGTTGTCGCCCTCGACGCCGAAGTTCACCTTCTTCGGGCCGATCGCACCGAGGTTCAGGTACACCGACGAAGCGCCAGGGCCGCCGTTGAGCGCGAACGTCACCGGCCGGTCCTTGCCGGCCATGGTGTAGGCAGTGAACACCACCTCGCCGGTGATGTTGCCCTTCTCGTCGCGCACCGGCAGCGAGCCCACTGTGACGGTGTATTTGAGCGTCCTGCCGTCTGCGGTGGCGGATTGGCTCACGTGCGCATCGGCCGGGAACGGCGGTAGATGGAAGCCGTCGCTGTTGGCCGCATCCTGCGTCGCCGGTGGTTTGTGGGTGTCGGCCGCCATTGCCGATGTATTGAATCCAGCAACGATCATGGCCGCCAGCAGGGCGGTTTGCAGGGGCTTGCGCACGGATCTGTTCCTCACGGGTGAAAGACCCAAGCCTAACTGGCTGCGTCGCGCCCGGAGTGTGCAGAAAGGCATGGGTCGCGCCGGTTCAAACCTGCGCTAGCGATGCCTGGATGAACTGCTCCAGCTGTGCCGCGTTCAACGCACCGGATTGCCGCGCAACCTCGCGTCCCTGGTGGAACATGATCAGGGTGGGGATGCTGCGGATGTTGAAGCGCTGCGCCAGTTGCGGTTGCGCCTCGGTGTCGAGCTTGGCCAGCCGCAGGCGTGGCTCGAACCTGCTGGTGGCTTGCACGAACACCGGTGCAAAGCCGACGCATGGCCCGCACCACGGTGCCCAGAAATCCACCAGTACCGGGATGTCGCCGCGACCGGTGATCGCGTCAAAATTCGCCGCAGTCAGCTCGGCCGGATGCCCGTCGAACAGCGCCTGCTTGCAGCGTCCGCAGGCAGGCTTCTCGCTGACGCGTTCGGCTGGTACGCGGTTGAGTGCACCGCAATGCGGACAGGGTATGGTCAGTGGTGTACTCATGGCAGACTCCGGCAAGGGATGGGCATACAGCACCATGATCGACAAGATGGCGGCGGCGGTTCGCAAATCCAAGCCGACTGCAGGTAGTCGAAGCCGTTGAACATGAAGAAACAGTTTCGCAAATTCAGTGCGCCCACCTCAGGCCTGCCATGGCGTGGCCTGATCACGCTCGGCATGTGTTGGACGTTGCCGAACACCTTGCTTGGGCTGCTGTCTGGGCTCATCGGCCTCGCGTTCGGAGCGCGCATGCGCTGGCACAGGTGCGAACTGGCGGTGGTGGTGCGTTGCTGGCCGTGGGGTGCGGGTGGCGCGCTGACCCTCGGCAACGTGATCCTGCATACCGGCGAGCGGCTGGACATCGCTTGCCATACCTATGCGCATCGCGCCGGACGCGGTATCGAACTACCGGTGTCACTGGCCGATCACGAGCGCGCCCATGTCTACCAGTACATGCTGCTCGGTCCACTGTTCCTGCCGCTGTACCTGCTAAGCGGCGGCGTCAGCGTGCGCAATCCGTTCGAGCGTGCCGCGGACCGCTATGCGCAGTCAGGACATGGCTGGTGGCCATGGTCGCACCATGCGACGCTGTCACAGGAAGATCGGTAGCGTGGCCAGCACCAGCACACCGCCTTATTGCAGCCATTCATGCCGGTGCCGAATAAGTGCCCGCGAGCTGTAGACCAGTACGCCCGAACGGCCGTGCGCCGATCGTCATGCGTGCTCGCGATACGCGCGGCGCAGCAGTTCGTGGAAGTGATGTACTGCGTTCTCGCGCAGCGGATTCAGTCGGCCGGCTTCATACGAACCGGAAGCAAGGCCGCGCTGCACGTCCTGGCACATCGTCACGTCCTCTTGCTGCACCTCGTCGCTGAAGGCGAGGTCCCGCGTGCGGCGCGCTTGTCCGGCAGCACTCGAATCCGGCGCATAGTAGAAGTCGAACTCGACGCGGCAATGATCCACGCCCAATGGCAATACACGGTTGGTCTGCAGGCGTCCGGGCAGGATATTGAGCATCGCGTTCGGATACAGGAAGTAGTACAGCGCCTCGCCGCTGCCATAGAGATCGTCGCCGCTTTCCAGTGGACTGAACTGGAACGAATACCACTCGGCGGTCTCGGTGATATAGCTGCGGTAATCCAGCAGGCTGTTCAGGCCTGGATGGATATGCGGCACGTGGTAACCCTCCAGGTAGTTGTCCACGTACACCTTCCAGTTACATGCCACGTCGTAGCTGGAACGATGATGGAACTCGAAGCCGGCCAGCGAGCGCTCCGGGCCCAGCCGCGCATTGATGCCGGCGACAAAATTCTCGAACGCAGGCGCCTTGCCGGTAGCGACAAACACTAGGCCCTGCCACACCTGTACACGCACCTCCGGCAATCGGATCGTGGCGGGATCGAAGTCCGGTGTACGCCCCATTTCCGGTGCACCACGAAGCACGCCGTCCAGTCCGTAGGTCCAGCCGTGGTAGCGGCAGCGCAGTGAGGTTGCGCCACGGCCATCGCAGCTGGCGATCGGCCCGGCGCGGTGCCGGCACACGTTGTGAAAGGCACGGATCGTGGTTTCGTCGCTGCGCACGACCAGCAGCGGCAATCCGGCAATGGCGGTGACGACATGATCGCCCACGCCGCTGAGCTGCGATTGATGGCACACCAGCTGCCAGCTGCGTGCGAACACCGCCGAAGCATCCAGTACCGGCACCTGCGGATCGGTGTAGTAGCGTGCCGGCAGCGCCAGTGCGTGATCGAGCGGTTGTGTGGCAAGCACGTCGGGAGAAAACAGGTCAGCCATGGGCAACGCTCCGCTCAGATGCGATGCCGGAGTATTGACCGTCGATCAGTCCACGGGAAGGGGTGCTAGGTCGTAGTTAGCAGGTACTCCGACGTGCTCAGCGGAGTTCGATAGCCCATGTCCAGCAACTGGCAGGGCTGAATGATGCTCGATCATCCAGCCCTGCGTCATGCTTTGCCTGCTCGTGCGATCAGCGATCAATGACCGCCGTTGTCGTCATGATCGTTGTGCTCGGCGGGTTTGGCTGCGGGACGTGCCTGCGCTCGCTGCTGTGTCTGAGCAGGGGTTGCCGCACGGTTGCCAGCTGGATACATGCCGGGCGCGGGAGCACGCTCCGGTGGCCTGCCAGCCTGTGCCGGATATCCCGGACTCACCGGCCCCAGATGCCCTGGCCGCTGATACCCAGGATTTCCGTTGGGTCCATGCCATTGACCCGGGCCACCCGGCATCGGCCGCGGCGGTGGGCGGTGCGGCATGGGGCGGTTGTACCAGCTTGCGCGATCGCCATAGAACGGCCGGCCGCGATAGTAGTTGTCCCAGTAGGCACCGATCGAAAAGGCGACGATCGGAATGCCGATCTCCGCGCCGTACTCAGGTAGCAGCACGGGCTGGTCCTGGTAATCGTACTGAATGAAATTGCCGGCGATCCAGCCGCGGCTGCCGTCATTGTCATTGATGACATCGCACCATTCCCAGCCATCGGTGCAGCCCTGCACGTTGACTGCGGTGCCGGCGGGAAGCTGGTCAACGAGCGGGTAACCTGGATCGGGACCGGCACGCAAATTGACGTTGCCGGTGACATAGCCATCCGCCGCATACGCGAGCATGGGGATGGCCAGGGACAGTGCGAGGGCAGACCACACCAGACGTTTCATGCGGACGATCTCCAGCGGTTGGTTGGATTACGCCCGCAGTATATGCGTACGCATATGTGGCGGTGCCATGGGCGAATCGCTGGCAGGTCATGTCCGGTACAGCGCCGGTATACCGCCGGTACAGCTCAGCCCGTCGTCCGTGCCACGAAGCGCAACGCCACCGAGTTCATGCAATAGCGCAGACCGGTCGGCTGCGGGCCGTCGTCGAACACGTGGCCGAGGTGGCTGTCGCAGCCGGCGCAGCTGATCGCGGTGCGATCCATGCCGAAGCTGCTGTCGTTGCGTTGTACCACGTTGCGTGCCGCGATCGGTTGCCAGAAGCTGGGCCAGCCGGTGCCGGAGTCGAATTCGGTTGCTGCGTCGTACAGTGCGGTAGCGCAGCCAGCACAGCGGAACAGGCCAATGCCGAGCTTTTCATGCGGACCGCTGAAGGCCATTTCGGTACCGTCGCGACGCATCACGTCGAAGGCCGCCGGTGACAGCCGCTGGCGCCATTGCGCTTCGGTCAGCACCAGCTTCGGCACCTGGCGTGGGCCGAGGTCGCGCCCGTTGTCGGCAAAGATTTCCAGCAGCACGTTGCCGGGCTTGCCGACTGGCATGTTGTCGGCGGCGAACAGGCGCGGGATGACCAGGCTGCCGCCGGCCACCAGCAGTGCGCCCCCGGTGAGCGCGGTGCGCAGGAAACGGCGGCGATCCATCGCGAGGGTTTCATCAAGACGTGACATGACAACCTCCTTGGAGATATTTGTGGATGAGAAGGATCAGCCGAACGTGAAGGCGTACGCCTGCACACCGGGATCGAGGAAGGTGATCTGGAACAGCCGTTCGCCGCTGCCGTTGGCTTGCCGCACCAGCTGGTACAGGCGCTGCGCGCTGACCGTGCCGTTGCCGTCGGCGTCGGTATCCATGCCGTGGTCGGCACCGGGCACCTTGCCGTCGATGGTGACGCGGAAGCGGATCGGCTTGCCGTCTCTGTCGGGGCCGAGCACCAGGTGCAGATCGCGGCCGCGGAAGCGGTAGACGATGGCGCCACCGGCTTGGTCGAGCTGGGCGCTTTCGCCGTGCACGTTCCAGTGGCCATCCAGCGACCATTGATCCGCCGCGAGTGAGTCGGGTGCGTGGTAATCCGCGGTATCGTCATGCGCCACCTTGCCGCCGACGAAGTTCTGCGCACGGGCATAGCCGACATAGGTTTCCGGCGAGCGGATGGGGTCGTTCGATGCGGTGGCCTCGACGCCATGATGGTCGTCGCTGACGTAACCATCGGGTAGATCCTTCTGGCCGGCCGCGGTCAGCAGCTGGCGGATGACGTCCTCGCTTTCCTGATAACCGCCTTCGCCAAAGTGGTGGTGACGGATCTGCCCTTGCGCGTCGATGAAGTAATGCGCCGGCCAATATTCGTTGTGGAAGCCCTGCCAGATCGCGTAGTCGTTATCCAGCGCGACCGGGTAGTCGACGCCGAGATCCTTGACCGCCTTGGTGACATTGGCCGGATCCTTCTCGAACGCGAACTCCGGTGCATGCACGCCGATCACTACCAGGCCGTGATCCTTGTACTTGTCGGCCCAGCCACGCACATACGGCAGCGAGCGGATGCAGTTGATGCAGGAGTACGTCCAGAAGTCGACCAACACTACCTTGCCGCGCAGCGATTCGGTCGTCAGCGGTGGACTGTTGATCCATTGTGTGGCGCCAGCCAGCGACGGCATCTGGCCTTCCACCGGCAACGGGTCGCCGGCTTTCAGCACGGGTTCTGGTGCCGGTGCCGGGCGTACGGCATTGATCAGCTTCTGTTCGATGCCACCGGTGCTGGCCAGCGAGACGCGGGTAAGCAGGCCGGTATCAAGCCCCAGCGCGATGCAGGCCACGCCGGCGAGCACCATCACGCCGAGTACGCGGCGCACCCATTCGCCGGCACCCAGCGAGCGCTTCATCAACGCGAACACCTTGCCGCCAATCAATAGCGCCAGCCCAAGCGAGGTCGCCGCGCCACCTGCATAGGTCAGCAGCAACAGGGTGGTCTGTACGCTGGCACCGTTCAGCGCCGCGCCGGTCAGCAGCAGGCCGAGGATCGGCCCGGCGCACGGCGCCCACAGCAAGCCGGTGGCGACACCGAGGCCGGCAGCTGACCAGATCGAATCGCCATCGCCGGCCGAACGCTGCGACAGCCGGTTGCCCAGCGCCACGAAGGGGCGGGTGATCCATTCGGCCAGATGGGTCGACAGCAGGGTCAGGCCGAGGAAGGCCAGCACCACCAGCGCGATGATGCGGCCGTACTGGTTCGCGTGCACGGCCCAGCCTCCACCGAGCGCGGCCAGCGTGGCCACCGCGGCAAACGTGATCGCCATGCCCACCAGCATCGGCAGGCCGTTGCGCATGAACGGCCGGTCGGAGCGGGCAAACACGAACGGCAGCACCGGCAGGATGCAGGGACTGAGGATGGTCAGTACGCCGCCGAGGTAGGCGAGGATCAACACGAGCATGAAAGCGTCATCCGTTGGGAGGTGTATGGCTATTCGCGGACAGTTTGGCTGCGGTTACCTCTGAGGGTGCCGGTAACACGTGCCTCGCGATGAATAAATACGAAGTAACTCCTGCGCGAGATGCAGCGAATGCCTGATTTAAGAGTTCCCGATCTGGAGCGGCCATGCCGCAAGCCTTGACCGCAACCGGCTTCATGAGTCTAGATAGTGGCCTTAGCCCGTGGGCGAGTGCCGGTCAGTCCGTGTCAGTCGATGTTGCCGCAGCCAACGATAGCGAATCGCCCGACCAGCGTCGGGCGGCGTGGATGGCCGCGGCCCAAGCGGGTGACCGGCGTGCCTACGAAAGGGTGCTGGCCGATTCGGTGGCGCTGATTCGCGCAGCGGCACGTCGGCAGGGCGTGGCGCAGGATCATCTCGATGACGTGGTGCAGGAAACCCTGATCACCGTGCATCGCGTGCGCCATACCTACGATCCGACGCGCTCGTACGATGCGTGGCTCAGCGCGATCGCCAGCCGTCGTGCGATCGATGCGCTGCGCAGTCGCGGTCGGCGTGACAGCCGCGAGGTGCATGATGAATTCGCACTGGATCACCACCCCGATGTCGACGATGCCAGCGCTGCCGTAGAAAGCGAGCAACGGGCGCAGCGCCTGCGTGCGGCGATCGCCGAGTTGCCGCCGGGCCAGCGTGAAGCGGTGGAACAGCTTGGCCTGCGCGAGCGCTCGCTGGGCGAAGCAGCCGAACTCACCGGGCGTAACACCGGTGCGTTGAAAGTGAACCTACATCGCGCGCTGAAGGCGCTGCGCGATCGTTTTCATGGAGAATCTTGAACACCATGTCCGACCCGCGATCGCATGAGGCCTTGATCGACCAGCTCGGCACCGAGCTGGTGCCGGTGCGGCGTCTGTTGCCGCCGTGGTTGCGCACCGCCGGCTGGCTGCTGGTCGTGGCGGCGATCGCGGCGGTACTGCTGATGCATTACGGCGCGGACCCGATGTTGCGGCGCTGGGCTGGCACACCTGATCTCGGCTGGGCTGGCATGGGTGCAGTGATTACCGCGATCACGGCGGCGTGGGCTGCTTTTGCCTTGGGCGTGCCCGGGCGCCCGGCGGCCTGGGCGTGGTTGCCACTGCCGGGCGCCTTGCTGTGGATCGGCGCCAGCGGCCTCGGGTGCCTGCGCATACACGTGCGCGATTTGATCGCTCCGGGCACCCAGCTCGCCACCATGCATCAGTCCGCCGACTGCCTGGTCTTCATCATCAGCTTCTCGGTGCCGCTGTCCGCGCTGCTGATCCTGCTGCTGCGCCGTGCCTGTCCGCTGCGGCCGGTGCTCACTGCCGTAATGATCGGGTTGGCCAGCGCTGCCGCCTCGGCCAGCCTGCTGGAGATCTGCCATTCATACGATGCGGCCGCGACTGATCTGCTGACGCACGCGCTGGCGGTGGCCGTGGTGGTCGCCGTCAATGCCGCGATGGGCGGCCGGCTGCTTTCAAGAGCCTGATTTCAGGAGCTTGGCAATTCAGTCGCGGAAGTTGTCGAACTGTAGAGGCAGCTCGACCTCCGCCTTGCGCAGCACCGCCATCGCATCCTGCAGGTCGTCGCGCTTCTTGCCGGTGACGCGCAGCTTGTCGCCGTTGATCTGCGCCTCGACCTTTAGCTTGGCGGCCTTCAACGAAGCGACCAACTTCTTCGCCACCGGCTGCTCGATGCCCTGCTTCACGGTGATCTTCTGCCGCGACCCACCCAGGTTGGTTTCCGGATCGCCGACGTCCAGCGCACGGGTGTCGATCTTCCGTGCGATCAGCCGGGCGCGCAGGATGTCCAGCATCTGCTGCAGCTGGAACTCGCTGGGGGCGCTCTGGGTGATGACGAACTCGTCCAGCGCGAACGACGCGTCCTGACCCTTGAAGTCGAAGCGGGTGGTCAACTCGCGGTTGGCCTGGTCGACTGCATTGGTCAGTTCGTGCTTGTCGACTTCGGAAATCACGTCAAAGGAGGGCATGGTGGCGGCTCGATGGGAAGCGGAGTGGGAAGTGTAAGCGATGCATCTGGGCGATAATGCCGCGCTTCTCTCTCCGTCATCCCGGCTTGCGCCGGGATGACGAGCAAAAGCAAAGCGGCGTAACCATGGTGAGTTCTTGAAAACGGACGTGTTGATCATCGGTGCCGGCGCCGCCGGGCTGATGTGCGCGATCGCCGCGGGCCAGCGTGGGCGCCGCGTGCTGGTGGTCGATCACGCCAACAAGGTCGGCAAGAAGATCCTGATGTCCGGCGGTGGTCGTTGCAATTTCACCAACACCGGCGGGACGCCGGGGAACTACCTCTCGGCCAATCCTCATTTTGCCAAGTCCGCACTGGCGCGCTATACCCCGGCCGATTTCATCGCGCTGGTCGAGAAACACCGCATCGCCTACCACGAGAAGGAGCTCGGCCAGCTGTTCTGCGACGACTCGTCCAAGCAGATCGTGCGCATGCTGCTGGACGAATGCGCTGCCGCCGGCGTCACGGTGGAAGCGAACTGTGGTGTGCGGCGCGTGCGCAAGACTCCGGAGGGTTTCAGCGTGTTCACCGCGCACGGTGAAGTGCATGCCGAGTCGCTGGTGATCGCCAGTGGTGGCCTGTCGATTCCCAGCATGGGCGCCAGCGGTTTCGGTTACGAGCTGGCACGCCAGTTTGGTCATGCCGTGCTGCCCACCCGCGCCGGGCTGGTGCCGCTGACCTTGAGCGGCAAGCATCAGGAGCATTACCAGGACCTGGCCGGAGTAGCGCTGCCAGCAGTGGAAACACGCGTGGGGAAACAGAGTTTCCGTGCCGGCCTGTTGTTCACTCATCGCGGTATCAGCGGTCCAGCCATCCTGCAGGTCTCCTCGTACTGGCAGCCAGGCGACGATCTGCGCATTGATCTGTTGCCAGATATGGACGTCGGCCCGTACCTGGTAGAGCAACGCACGGCGCGGCCGTTGGCTGAGCTGAAAACCGTGCTCGGCGAGGTATTGCCGAAACGACTGGTGCAGCGATTGTGCGAGCAGTGGTTCGAGAGTCGTCCAATGCGTCAGTACCGTGAAGCCGAGCTGGGACAAATCGGTGCGCAGCTCAACGCGTGGCCGATCACCGCCAGCGGCACCGAAGGCTATCGCACCGCCGAAGTCACTCTGGGCGGCGTCGACACCGACGGGCTGTCCTCCAGCACGATGCAGTCGAAGCTGGTGCCAGGGCTGTATTTCATCGGCGAAGTGGTCGACGTTACCGGCTGGCTTGGCGGCTATAACTTCCAGTGGGCGTGGGCCTCTGGGCAGGCGGCGGGTGAGGTGGTTTAGTTTTCGCTTTCGCACGTCATGAACGCGGCACATGTTTCACTGCGCCCCAGTCGATGATGAGGGAATCTGTATGAAGGTCGGATTTATTGGTCTCGGTTCGATGGGTGGCGCGATGGCCAGCAACCTGCTGGCGGCTGGGCACACGCTGACCGTGTGGAACCGCTCCGTCGCGGCCACCGAGCCGCTGGCATCGCTAGGTGCAAAAGTCGCTAGCACGGCGGATCGGGCCGCACAGGGCGATGTGCTGTGCAGCATGCTGGCGAATGATCAGGCGGTGCGCGAGGTCTTCCTTGACGGCGGCCTGCTGGATGCGATGGATCCCGGCACCGTGCATGTGAATCACGCGACGATCTCGGTGGCACTCGTGAAGCAGCTCGCAGAGGAACATGCGAAGCGCGGGCTGGAGTATGTGGCCGCACCGGTATTCGGGCGTCCGGACATGGCCGCTGCAGCCAGGTTGAATATTCTTGTGGCCGGCAAGCCGGCCGCGGTCGAACGCGTGCGGCCGCTGCTGGAGGCAATGGGCAGCAAGCTATGGCCATTGGGCGATGCGCCGGAACGCGCCAATGTGGCGAAGATTGCCGGCAACTTCATGCTGGCTGCAGCGATCGAGAGCATGGCCGAGGCCACTGCGTTGACCCGTGCGCATGGCGTCAGCGCCGCGGACTTCCTCGAGGTGATGACAAACACCTTGTTCGCCGCACCGGCGTACCAGGGTTACGGCAAATTGATCGCCGAGCAGCGCTTCAAGCCGGCCGGATTTACGTTACCGCTGGGCCTGAAGGATGTCGAGCTTGCGCTGACGGCAGGTTCGGCGGCACGCGTGCCGCTGCCATTCGCCGGCGTGCTGCGCGACAGCCTGCTGGAAGCGCTGGCCATGGGCGATGCGGAGCTGGACTGGTCAGCACTGGCGCTGGTGGCTGCGCGTCGCGCACATCTGGACGAGCGCGTGTAGGCCTCATCCGCACGCGGTGGGCATCACGCTATGCGTGGGTCCCAGTCCAGGGTGCCGTCGATCACGATGTGGCTGCGCCCACCGACCCAGATCGCGGTGCCGTCGATCTGCACGACCAGTCGTGCATCGTGGCCGATCTCGCGTCCCTGGTTGACGTGATAGCCACGGGCCAGCGTGCCCTGCGGTTCGGTGCGCGCGATATAAGCGGCAATCAGGCCGTTGGCGGCGCCGGAGGCGGGATCCTCGACGATGCCGACACCAGCGGGGAGCGCGCGTACGACTAGTTGATACTCGCTACCTGCACTACGCGCGAACGCACACAAGCCCATGCTGTTGCTGGCCTGGGCCAGTGCACCGATTGCTGCATGATCGGGCTGCCAGGCGCGCAGGCAGGCTTCGTCTGCAACCTCAGCCAGCCACCAGCGCCGACCACCGTCGATCAGTGCCGGCGGCAGCGCGCCGAGGCCGATGCCGGCCAGCGCCGCGGGCAGCAACGGATGTGCCGCGGAACCGGTATCCAGCACGCGTTCGCCGGGTGATTGCAGCAGCAGCTCGCGGCTGGCGCCGCTGCCCTCGACGCGGATCGGCAGCACGCCAGCACCGCATTCCTGCCACAACAAGCCATCGCGAGGTTCGGCCAAGCCGCAGGCAAGTGCCGCATGTGCGCTGCCGATGCTGGGATGGCCGGCGAACGGGATTTCCTTGTGCGGAGTGAAGATGCGCACGCGGTAGCTGGCCTTAGGATCGGTCGGTGGAAGCAGGAAGGTGGTCTCGACCAGCGCGGTCCAGCGCGCGAAACGTTGCATCTGCGCGGCACTCCAGTCATTCGCGCCGATGACTACGCCGAGATGATTGCCGCCGCCGAGGGTGGCTGCAAAGACGTCCAGATGCAGGTAACGAAGCAAGGTCATGATTCCGGGCCGCAGCTGGATGCCGCGTAAAGCCACGAATGATAGCTGCGCACCATCGATTCGTGCAGTGACCGTTCGGTATATCGGCACAGGGACAGGGCATAAGTCCCGTTCTGCGGGGCGCGGTCCATGTGGAAAGTCGACAAGAACGGGTCAGAACGCCAAGATGCACGTTTTGCCATTACTGCGGAACCGTTTATGCCGATCACCCTGGTCATCATCGCGATCACTTGCATCGTTTCGTTCATGGCGTTCAAGAACAGCCGCTTGATGAACGACCTGATCCTGTGGCCGCCAGCGATCACCCGCCAGCGTGAATACCACCGACTGGTGACCTACGGGGTAGTGCATGCGGACTTCTCCCATCTACTGATCAACATGCTCACGCTGTATTTTTTCGGCCAGGCGATGGAGGGGTTTTTCACCAGGGTGCTGGGTACCTTCGGTTTTGCGTTGTTCTATATCGGCGGTCTGGTGATATCTATCCTGCCGACCTACCTGAAGAATCGTGCCAATCCGAACTATCGCAGCCTCGGTGCCTCGGGTGCGGTGTCGGCGGTGCTGTTTTCTTTCATCCTGCTGGCGCCGTGGGCGACTATCAATGTCTTCTTCGCGATTCCCATTCCAGCGATCATCTATGCGGTGCTGTACACCGGCTATTCGATCTACATGGACCGGCGCGGGCAGGGCAACATCAATCACAGCGCGCATCTGTGGGGAGCAGCGTACGGGGTGGTTTTTACCCTGCTAGTGGACCAGCGGGTACTGCCGCATTTCCTCAATGCACTGATGCAGCCAAGCTTTCGATGATGAAGTCCAAGGTGAACACGAGCGCACGCTCATGACGGAGACATCACGCCGTCGATGATGATCTGTGGCATCGGGGCGAGCATACTGGCCTCGATACCCTTGATCACCGCAGGAGAACGAACGCATGGCTATGACCCGCAAGTCGGTTGCGAAAAAGTCCGCGGCAAAGAAGGCCCCCGCCAAAAAGACGGCCGCCAAGAAGGCGTCTGTGAAGAAGGCGCCTGCACTTGGCGCAGCCAAGACAGCGCCGCGCAAGAAGGCCGTGAAGAAGGTTGCCGCCAAAAAATCAGCGACGAAGAAGCCGGCACGGAAGAAACCGGTTGCCAAGAAAGCTGTTGCCAAGAAGGTCGTTGCGAAGAAAGTGGCGACAAAGAAAGCCGCGACCCGGAAGCCGGCAGCAAAGAAAGCCATTGCCAAGAAGGCTGGCGGCCGCAAGATCACCACCAAGAAGGTGGCTACGAAAAAACCGGCCACCCGAAAGGTTGCCAAGCGCCCGGTCAGCAGGGCCGTCGCCAAACCGGTAGCAGCCAAGCCGACGAGCAAGCCGGTTGTCGCTGCGAAAAAGCCGGCTCCACGCAAGCGCCCGGTGGTCGAGGCGCCGATCAAGCACATCAGCCCCGAAGAAGCCGTAGCGCATATCCAGGCACTCCTCGAGGCCAAGCAGGAGCGGGTGCGGCAAGGGCCGAGCTGGCCAGGCGCCAATCCGACACACCCGGACTCGAATGGTGCAGAAATGCACCTCGCTGATGCAGTCGTCGAGCGGGGCGATGGCCGCGTGCTGGCCCCCCAGCGCGGTGAGCAGAGCAAGCGCAAGGATTGAGTCATGTTGTGGTCCATCCGCGGCACATGGCTGGCAGGTAAATGACGGTCGGCCATGTGTCGAAAACTCAGTACGCATTCAAGCAGCACGGTGCAGTGTGGTGCCCTCACTCCCGGTGGAGACGGATCATGAAACGCCTGTTGGCTGGTCTTGCACTGATGGTCGCTGCGGCGACGCTGTCAGGTTGTTACTACGATCCGGGGTATGTGCGCAGCGTCGGTTATGGTGGCGCCTACTACACGCAGGCTGCGCCGGTTTATGACAACGGCTACTACGCAGCCCCGGGTTACTACGACGGCGGTTATTACGGCTATTACGGTTACAACGGCTACGGTTACTATGGCTGCTGCTACGGGCCGGGTGTGAACATCTGGTACGGCGGCCCAGGCTATTACCGTGGTGGGTATGGCTATCGCGGTTACCGTGGCTCGGGTGGCCACTGGCAAGGTGCGCATGGCGCGACCCGCGGCAGTGCCTCCCATGGCAGCGGTGGCGGCAGTCATACTGGTCACTAGTCAAGCCTGATGCTTCAGGCACAATCGCGGCATGCCCCGATTTCGATTCGCGCCGCGATCCATCCGTTATTCAAGGCTCATCGTCATCGCGACGGTGGGCCTTGTGCTTTGTGCCTGCGGCAGCCTGCGTTACTACGCACAGGCCGCGCATGGGCAGGGCGAGCTGGTCGTTCATCGGCGTGCGGTGAGTGCCGTCGTCAGCGATCCAGCCACGGACCCCAAACTCGCCACCCGTCTGCAACTGGCGCAGCAGGCGCGCCGGTTCGCCTCGCAGCGGCTAGTCTTGCCAGACAACCGCAGTTACACCGGTTACGTCGACCTGCACCGGCGATATGTAGTGTGGAACGTGTTTGCCGCACCGCAGTTCTCGGTGGAGGCGTTGCCGCAATGCTTCCCGATCGCAGGTTGTGTCGCCTATCGCGGCTGGTTCAAGGAGGCCGATGCGAAGGCTGATGCCGCGCGGCTGCAGGCTCGCGGCGACGATGTCTGGATCGGCGGTGTGCCGGCGTACTCCACGCTTGGCTGGTTTGCCGATCCTATCCTCAGCAGCATGCTCGATTGGGACGACGACGAACTCGACAGCACGATCTTCCACGAGCTGGCACACCAGCTGATCTACGTGAAGGACGACACTGCATTCAACGAATCCTTCGCTACCTTCGTGCAGACCGAGGGCTTGCGCGAGTGGCGGCAGTCTCGCGGCCTGCCGCCGCAGGACGATCGCGCGCAGGCGATGGATGATGGTTTCACCCAGCTCGTGCTGGACCTGCGCGAGCGCCTGAAGACCCTGTATGCCAGCGGCGTGGCCGAATCTGCGATGGCCGCTGGCAAGCAGCACGAGATCGAGGCGTTCCGCACGCGTTATGCGCAATGGCGCGATCGCGATTGGCCGAACGAGCACGGCTACGATGCCTGGGTGGCGCAGCCGATCAACAATGCACGGCTGTTGCCGTTCGGTCTGTACGACCAGTGGACACCAGCATTCGCCGTACTTTTTCAGCGCGCTGGACAGCAATGGCCGGTGTTCTATGCCAAGGTGCGTGCGCTGGCGCGTCAATCTGCAGACGCGCGCGACAAGGAGTTGCAACGCCTGTTGGATGAACGGAGCGGCTCAGTGAGCAACTGAGGCTGGCGCCTTGCGCCCCGTCATATGCCGCAGATACGCCAGCACGGCATCGAGATCGGCATCGGACAGTGCCTGGTTGTCGAAGCCCTGCATCTTGGCCTGCGGCCACTGCCGCAGTGACTGCGGATTGCGGATGTAGGCGCGCAGCAGGTCCGCGCGCAGGTATTCGGTGGGGTTGAGCGGGATATTCAGATCGGGCCCGAGTTTCGCGTCGCCCTCGCCGTTGAGCGTATGGCAGGCGAAGCAGGTGTGTTGGAACACGATGAAGCCGTGCCGCACGTCGCTGCTCGCAGGCAGCGAGGGATCCGGCAGGATGGCCGGGAAGCGCTCGGCCACGCTGTCCAGCTTGCGGATCGTCGCGAGTTGGTACGGCCATTGCTCCGGGCCGACATGGGCGGCCTGCGGTTGCGTCCACACCACGTAGAACGGTCCGGCGTGGCCGTGGTCCTTGCTCAGGCTGGGCCAGGGCCGGGCTGGATCCTCGATCGCCAGCCATGCTTCGCTGCCGTGCTGGTTCAGCAGCAGCGCTGCGGGAATTTCAGCGGCAAAGCCATCGCTGCCGACGAACTGCAGATGGTCGCTGCTGGTGATGCCCTTGAGCAGCGCAAGCAGCGGAACGGCGCGGTAATGCATCATGCGTCCGAACGCGACATCCCCAGGCACGTTGATCGTGCGCAGGTCGTGGCGTTTGAGCAGGGTTTCAGTGTCATAGATGGCGACACCATGGCCAAGGTCGACCTTCAGTTCGGCAGCGGCTGCCGACAGGATCATGCATAGCGCCAACAGGCAAAGGATGGTCTGCTTCATGGCGAACTCCGGCATGGATGTAAAGAAATTGTAGAGTCAGTATGGTCATGCGGCCCGGGTTATGTGTGGCCACCGCACTCCGGAAGCCTGTCGATAAGCTGAACAAATTCGGCATGCACGTTGAACTCACATCGGTGTGACCACACTAAGCCCATGTATCGCCGTGAGGCGACAGGAAGTGGCACAGTTCAACGTGTTGCTGAGGGGCCGGTCTTTCCTCCCCTGGAGGCCGCCTGACAAACCTCATCAGTCCTCCCCTGGCTGATGGGGTTTATTTTTGCGCGAAACAAAAGTGTCGTTCGCGTGCGATGTGCTTCGACATGGATAATGCTCCGCGCGCACATCCTCTCCCGCATGAGCAACTGATGATCATCGACTCGCTGCTCGATACCGACCTGTACAAGTTCTCGATGATGCAGGTGGTGCTGCACCAGTATCCGGCCGCGCAAGTCGAATACCGCTTCAAGTGTCGGAACCCGGGCATCGACCTGGTGCCATACATCGACGAGATCCGCGCCGAGCTGGCCGCGTTGTGCCAGCTGTGTTTCAAGGTGGATGAGCTCGAGTATCTGCGCACCTGGCGCTTCATCAAGAGCGACTTCGTCGATTTTCTCGGCTTGTTCCAGCTCAACGAGAAATACGTGGAGATCACTCCGGCCGCGGCTGCCAATGGTGAGATCGAGATCCGCATCCGTGGTCCGTGGCTGCATACGATCCTGTTCGAGGTGCCGTTGCTGGCGATCGTCAACGAGGTGTATTTCCGGCATACCAGCGCTGGCCTCGATCTCGCCGAAGGGCGCCGGCGACTGCACGCGAAGATTGCCTTGTTGCGCGACACACCGGATTACGCCGGCTGCCGCATTGCCGACTACGGCACACGCCGGCGTTACTCGCGGGCATGGCAGGAAGAAGTGGTGACTGCGCTGCGCGACGGACTCGGCGCGCAGTTGGCCGGTACCAGCAATGTATGGCTGGCGCGAAAACTCAACCTGGTCCCGCTGGGTACGCTGGCGCATGAATACCTGCAGGCACATCAGGCACTGGGCCCGCGTCTGCGCGATTCGCAAGTAGCGGCGCTGGAGGCATGGGCAAAGGAGTACCGCGGCGATCTTGGTATTGCACTGTCGGATGTCTACGGACTCAACGCATTCCTGCGCGATTTCGACATGTACTTCTGCAAGCTGTTCGACGGTACCCGGCACGATTCGGGCGATCCGTTCGAATGGGGTGAGAAAGTGCTGGCACATTACCGCGCGAACCGGGTCGATCCGCGCAGCAAGGTATTGGTGTTCAGCGACGGGCTGGATATCCCGAAGGTGATGCAGCTATACGCACACTTCCGCGATCGTTGCCTGCTGGCGTTCGGTGTCGGCACCAACCTGACCAATGACGTGGGGCCGACGCCGCTCAACATCGTGATCAAGATGATCCGCTGCAACGGGCAGCCGGTGGCCAAGCTGAGCGATTCGCCAGGCAAGAACATGTGCGAGGACGAAGCCTACGTAACCTACCTGCGCCAGGTATTCGAGATACCCGCAACGCAGGGCTAAGTGGTCAGAACGCCGGCAGTACAGCCCCGTGGTACTTCTGCTCGATGAAGGCCTTCACCTCGGGGCTGTTCAACGCCTTGGCCAGCTTCTGCACGCGCGGGTCGTTCTGGTTGTCCGGACGACCGACGAGGTAGTTCACGTAGGGCGAGTTCCTGTCCTCGATCAGCAACGCATCCTTGGTCGGGTTGAGGCCGGCGGCCAGCGCGTAGTTGGTATTGATCAGGGCCAGATCCACTTCGTCCAGCGTGCGCGGCAGCATGGCTGCTTCCAGCTCGCGGAACTGCAGGTGCTTCGGATTCGCGGTGAAGTCCTTCAGCGTGGACAGTTCGTTGGTGGGATCCTTCAGCGTGATCAGTCCATGCTTGGCCAACAGCAGCAGTGCGCGGCTGTTGTTGCTCGGATCGTTCGGGATGGTCACGCTGGCGCCGTCAGGTAGCTGGTCGATGCTCTTGAACTTGCGCGAATACGCGCCGAACGGTTCGATGTGTACCCCGGTGATGATGGTGAGGTGGGTGCCGCGCTCGCGGTTGAACGCGTCCAGATACGGCTTGGTCTGGAAGTAGTTGAGGTCGATGTTCTTCTCGGCGACCTGGGTGTTCGGCTGCACGTAGTCGGCGAATACCTTGATCTGCAGGTTCACCCCTTCCTTCGCCAGGAGGGGTTGAATCTGCTTGAGGATCTCCGCATGCGGTACCGCAGTCGCGGCCACAGTCAGCGTGTTTTCGTCCTCCTTGGGTGCGGAGCAGCCCACGAGGAGCAGCAAGGCCAGCGTTGCGACGAGGGTGACGAGCGGCAGTTTCATCGGACTTGTTCTCTTGTGCGTCGCACAATAATAAGCCGTCTATACTGCCAAACACAAACATGAGGCCGGCATTGCCTGTAACGCGTCACGCCTTCGGCCTGGCGTAGCCCGCCAGCAAGAGCAGGGCCAGGATGGCGGCGACGGCGGCGAGCAGCAAGCTCATGGGGGCGATTCTCATAGGCGGCCAACGAAGGTAGGCCGCCTATACCGCCAAACGCAAATAACCAAATCAGCGTTGCTTATAACGCGTCACGATGCGGTCGCCGATCATCTGCAGAAGTTGCACCAGCACGATCAGCAGCGCCACGGTGACCAGCATGTAGTCGGATTTGTAGCTGAGATAACCGTAACGGTAAGCCAGGTCGCCCAGTCCGCCGGAACCGATGGCGCCTCCCATGGCTGTGTAGCCGACCAGGGCGATCGCGGTGACGGTGATGCCGGCGAAGATGCCGCCGCGCGCCTCCGGCAGCAGCACATGGCGCACGATCTGCCAGAGGCTGGCGCCCATCGCCTGGCTGGCCTCGATCACGCCCTGTTGTACTTCGCGTAGCGCGGTCTCCACCAGGCGCGCAAAGAACGGCGCCGCACCGATCACCAACGGCGGGATCGCGCCGCGGATGCCGAGCTTGGTGCCAACCAGGAAGTAGGTGACCGGCATCAGCACAATCATCAGGATGATGAACGGCACCGAGCGCAGGATATTCACCAGCAGCGAGGTGATCGCATACAGCTTGGGCATCGGCCGCAACTGGCCGTTGCCGGTGAGATAAAGCAACACACCGAGCGGCAGACCGATCAGTACGGTGAGCAGCAGTGAGCCGCCGAGCATCAGCAGGGTATCGATGCAGGCGCGGCCAAGTTCGCCCCAGTCGTCGATGTTTGGAAACAGTGTCTGCAGCAGGTTCATCGGTGCAACTCCTCGATCTCGATGCCGGCCTCGCGCAACGCGGTCAGCGCGGCATCCACGTGTTCGCCCTGCATCGCCAGGGTGAGCTGGCCGTACGGCAGATCCTTGATGCGATCGATGCGCCCGGCGAGGATGTTGAAGTCGATCCCGGTCTCGCGTGCGACGCGGCCCAGCGCGGGCGTCAGCGTGGTATCGCCGCGAAAGCTCAGCCGCAGGATGCGCCCAGGTACCTGGGTGAATGGCGCCAGCTCGCTGGCCGCCTCTTCCGGCAACGCCTCGTTGACGAAGCGCCTGGTGGTGGCGTGTTTCGGATGAAGAAACACGTCTGCCACTGCGCCTCGCTCCACGATCACGCCAGCATCCAGCACCGCCACGCGATCACAGACGCGGCGCACTACGTCCATCTCGTGGGTGATCAGCACAATGGTGAGTTTCAATTCGCGATTGATCTCGGCCAGCAATTCCAGCACCGAGGCCGTGGTCTGCGGATCGAGCGCGCTGGTTGCCTCGTCGCACAGCAGGATCGATGGCCGGTTGGCGAGTGCGCGGGCAATACCGACGCGCTGCTTCTGGCCACCGGAAAGCTGTGATGGGTACTTGTCGGCGTGCGCGGTAAGGCCGACTCGTGCCAGCAGCTCGTCGACGCGCTGGCGCAGCGCATCGGCATCGCGCTCGCCGGCCAGTCGCAGCGGAAACGCGACATTGTCTGCCACCGTCTGCGAGGCGAGCAGATTGAAATGCTGGAAAATCATGCCGATCTTTCGACGCTGGGCACGCAGTGCCGGTTCGGCCAGCGCGGTCATCTCGATGTCGTTGATGAAGATGCTGCCGCCGCTGGGTCGCTCGAGCAGGTTGATCAGCCGTATAAGCGTCGATTTGCCGGCGCCGGACAGGCCGATGATGCCGAATACCTCGCCATCGGCGATGTCGAGGTTGAACGGCTGCAGCGCGGGAATGTCCTGGCCGTCGACGCGGTAGGACTTGTGGACATCGACAAAGCGGATCACGACGGGCCCTGGACTGCTGGCGAAAGCGCCATTCTATGCCACGAGCCTCACGTGCAATGGCGTAGACTGCTGGATTGGTCCAATCAGTCGGAGCACGGTCATGCCCAGCGTCTACGATTTCACCGTCCGCGATATCGACGGCAACCCGCGTTCGCTGGCCGAATGGCGCGGCAAGACCTTGCTGATCGTCAATGTCGCCTCGAAATGCGGCTTCACCCCGCAGTACAAGGGACTGGAGACGCTATGGCAGGATCAGCGCGACCGCGGGCTGGTGGTGCTGGGCTTTCCGTGTGACCAGTTCGGTCATCAGGAGCCCGGTGACGAGGCCGAGATCAGGGATTTCTGCAGTACCCACTTCGACGTGACGTTCCCGATGTTTGCCAAGATCGCCGTGAACGGCGAGCACGCGGATCCGCTCTATCAGTGGCTGAAGAGCGAAGGCAAGGGCATTCTCGGCAGCGAGTCGATCAAGTGGAATTTCACCAAGTTCCTGGTCGATGCGGAAGGTCAGGTGGTGAAGCGCTATGCGTCCACGGATACACCGGAGAAGATCGGCAAGGACACATTGGCACGCCTGGGCGGCTGACACTGGACCGCGGCTGTGCTCAATTGCGGCCGCGATAGTTCGCCAGCAAAACCGCGATGGCATCAAGGTCGCGGCTGGCGTGGGGTTCGTCCGTCGCCGGTTCGTAGTTGTTGAGCATGATCGCGAACGCCAGCCGTTCGCCGGTCGCCGTGGTGACATAGCCGGCCATGCAATGCACGTAGGTCATGCTGCCGGTCTTCGCGTGAACGTTGTTCTCGGCGGCCGTCTGGCGCATGCGGCCGATCAGGGTGCCATCCACGCCGGCGATTGGCAGCGCCTCCCGCAGCGCCGTGGCATAGGGTTGCGCAGCCAGGTAGCTGAGCAGGTGCACCAGCGCATCCGGCGTGACGAGGTCGCGGCGTGAGAGCCCGGTACCTTCGCCGATCAGGCTGGATGATGATGGAATGCCGACCTGCGGCAGCCACTGCTGCAACGCCTTGATGCCATAGCTCTCGGTGTTGGTGAAGCCAGGGGCTGGCGAGGGATCGTTGGCCTGCTCATGTGCACCAACACTCAACAGCAGATTCTGCAGGTACAGGTTCTGCGATCGCTTAAGACCACGTTGCAGGATATCCAGCAGCGGCGGCGAGAATACCTCGCCCAGTGTGTCGGTGTGAGCCAGCAGGCTGGCATCGTCCTGCGGCCAGTGGATTACCTGCAACTTGCCGCTGACGCGAATGCCCCGACGGGCCAGCGCCTGTCGCAGTTGTTGGCCTGCCTGCAAGGCCGGATCCAGCATGGCCAGCTTGAAATGCTGTGGCGGTGTGCGCGCCGGCATGCTGCCGAAGGCGTAGAGCGTGCCTGTCCCCGGTGCCCGATAAAGATTGATGTCGCCTGGCGTGCGCGGCAGGGTCGTCATGATCTGACCGAGCAGTGGCGGCCGGGCATCGTCAGGGTCAAAATTCAGGCTGGCCGGAAAGCCTGCCGTGGTGGCCGGGCTCACCGTGATATCGACGGTGTTTTCCTGCACGCTGAGCGCGGAAGAAGGCACCGCAAACCAGCTTTGCAAGTCACCGGCTTCCCAGCCGGTACCGAACGAAGGGCCCGTGAAGTAGCAATCGTCGGCGATCAGGTCGCCATGTATCAGCCGTACACCACGTGTCGCCAGCTGGGTAGCCAGTTGATCGGCCCAGTCGGCGCTGCTGGTGGTCCCCAGGGTGGGGTCGCCCATGCCGTACAGGATCAGCGGGCCATCCAGACGTCCATCGTGCAGGCGTCCGCTGGCGAGCAGTCGCGTGGAGATGCGGTAATCCGCACCCAGCGTGGACAGGCTCAGTGCGGCGGTGAAAAGTTTGGCGGTGGATGCCGGTTGCAGAAGCTGGTTGGCGTGGTACGCGTATAGCGTGCGACCGCTGTCGAGGGAAACGACCGAGATACCCCAGCTGGCCGCGCTGAAGCGGGGTTGTTCGATGTGCGCATCGATCTGCGCCGTCAGCGCTGCGGCCGCGGCGGCCCCGGCAACCGGTGGTGGAGTCTGTGCCGCCGCGGGCGGCATGACGAGCCCACAGGCACTGGCCAGCAGCAGGCATGCAGCGAGGTGGTGGCGCAAGCGTCTTGGCAATGGACTCATGGCCACAGTATCGCCAATCCCGCCACCCCCTGCAGCCCAGTGGGTTCTCGCGGTTCTGGTAAACTTGCGGCTTCGTGTCGGCACCTGGCCGGCGGACTTGAACCTATTCGTGAGACGCTCATGCAGATTGCCCAGAATTCCGTTGCCGCCTTTCATTACACGCTGACCGACGACCAGGGTCAGGTCATCGACAGCTCCGACGGGCGTGAACCGCTGACCTACCTGCATGGCAGCGGGCAGATCGTGCCTGGCCTGGAGAAGCAGATGGAAGGTCGCGCGGTCGGTGACAAGTTCACCGTCGACGTGGCGCCCGAGGAGGGCTACGGCGTGCATCACGCCGAGCTGATGCAGGAAGTGCCGCGCGAGGCGTTCCAGGGCGTCGATGACATTCAGCCCGGCATGCAGTTCCAGGGCCGCGGCCCGCAAGGTGAGATCAACGTCACGGTGACCAAAGTCGAGGACGGCAAGGTGTTCATCGACGGCAATCATCCGCTGGCCGGCCAGACCCTGCATTTCGCGGTCGAAGTGACCGACGTGCGCGCTGCCAGCGAAGAAGAGCTGGCGCACGGTCACGTGCATGGCGCCGGTGGTCATCACCACTGATTGCCAACGCCATGCATGGACGCTGGCATATTGCGATTGTGGGTTACGGCGCCGCCGGTCAGGCGGCGTCGCTGTTTCTGGCGGAACAAGGTCATCGGCTGAGCGTGTTCGAACAGGCTGCGGCGCCTGGCCCAGTTGGTGCCGGTTTCCTGCTGCAGCCGACCGGGCTCGGCGTGCTTGCTCGGCTTGGTCTGCACGAGCAGGCACTGGCACAAGGGCAGCGGATCGGACGGCTGTATGGCTGCAATGTACGTGGCCGCTGTGTGATGGACATGCGCTATGCCGACCGCGCGGTCGACTGCTTCGGCCTCGGGCTGACCCGCGGCAGCCTGTTCACCTTGTTGCGGGATGCTTATGCGGATGCCGCGCAGATCCATACCGGTGTGTCCATTGAAGCCATCGAAGCGGAGGGTCGCTACTTGCGCGACGGCACCGGCCAGCGCCATGGCCCGTTCGACCTGGTCGTGGTCGCCGACGGCGCGCACTCGCGGTTGCGTGCATCGATGCCGCAACTGATAAGGCGCCAGCAGACATACCCATGGGGCGCGATGTGGTGCCTGTTGCCGGTGGAGGAATGGCCGCATCACGACGTATTGCAGCAGCGTTATGGCGGCACTCGCGAGATGATCGGGCTGTTGCCGGTCGGGCGACGGCCCGGTCGCGACGGTCGCTGGCTCACCTTCTATTTCAGCCTGCCAGGCGACCAGGTGGATGCGTTCGATGACGCGGCACTGATGAATTTGCGCGAGCGAGTGACTGTGCTATGGCCCGAAGCGACGTCACTTCTTGCATCGATTCACGCGCCTCAGCAACTGCAGCGGGCACGCTATCGCGACGTGGTGCTGCGCATGCCGGTGCACGGACGCGCGCTATTCATTGGCGACGCGGCGCATGCAATGAGCCCCCAATTGGGGCAGGGTGTAAACATGGCGCTACTGGATGCTCAGGCGCTGGCCGATGCGCTGGCAGCCACTGACGACATCGAGGTAGCGCTGCGCCTGTATCCACGAGCACGTCGGCACCACGTGGCCGTGTACCAACGGCTCAGCCGTTGGCTGACGCCGCTATTCCAATCTGAACGCGATGACCTGGCACGGTTGCGCGACCTCGGTTTCGGGCCACTTGGCCGGATGCCGTTGGCCAAGGGACAGATGCTGAAGATTCTTGCCGGCATGAAAACAGGATGGTGGCACTGACCCGTCGCGCTCAATACCAGTCGAGCAGCGAGATGCCGACGCCGAGGTAAGTGGCGTTGTGGTTGTAATCGATCATGCTTTCGCCGTAGCCCTTGAAGGCTTCCATATAACCGCGCAGGTTGCCGATCAACGGGAAGCTCCAGGTGAACTGGGCGGCGCCATGACTTTCGCTGCCACCACGTAGCGAATGGCGCAGCATCAGCCCGAACTCCTGGCCATTCCATTCGTGGATGATCTGCATGTCGCCACGACCCATGTAATTGCTGATGTCGGGGTTGTTGTCGTCAGCGCGCGACTCAGGAATGCGCCACCACGGACGCAGCATCACGGTCCAGCCGTCACGCTCGAAGCCGATATCGGCCATTACCCGGTTCCAGCTGCGTGAAAGTGGGTCGGACTGGCCGTTGGACTGATGGTCCAAGCCAATGCCGAGCAACCGCCCGTCCCAGCCGAACACCTGATAATTGGTGTTGAACATCAGGATGGCTTCGGGCTCGTAGTTGGTTTCGCGGAACGGGCGCGAGGCCTCCGAGTTGTAGACCTGCCAGTGCGAGTCCTGCGTGTAAGCCACCCACAGATCGCCTGCATCGCCGAACACGCCCTGCCATACCTTGGTTTTCAGGCTGAGCTGGAATTTCGCCTCAACATTGTCCAGTGGTTGCGGTGAGGTCACCGTGTTGACCGGATTGGGGCTGTGCGGCTCATCGTTCTGGTTGCTGGTGGCGAATACCGGCATCACATAGACCGGTTTGTAGCCGCGCACATTGAACGTGCCGAGCTTGCTCTCCGGCGACAGTTCCCAACGACTGTCGAGCAGGGACAGTGGCTGGGCCACCTCGTTGTTGCCCTGTGCTGCCGTAGTCGACGTGCCGGTGTGCTCACGACCGAAGATGCTTGGTGTGACGGTTTCCCGGTCGACCCGCTTCTGTGCGGCGGGCAGGTTTACGCGACCTGTCGCGTGGTCGTAGCAAGCCAGCCGCTGCGCGTCGCTCTCGATCGCCGTGCAGGCGCGGATGTCGCTCGGATCGGGATTTTGCGCATGACCAGGCATGGCCAGCAGTATGGCTGCCCACGCCAGCGGCACGGCAAGATGATGAGGCTTCATCTGGCGAATGCTCCAGATCAGAACCATGCAAGACCGATCAAGTCGGGTGGGTATGCAGAGGATATCCGGTGCAAGAGTGCCTGTCCGGCCAAAGAAAGCCGGCCACCTCTGCGGTGACCGGCTTGGTGCAAGGGCGACCTTTCTTACTTACTGAAGCTGCTTGACCCACTCGTCGTACTGGGCCTTGCTGACGCGCCTGCCGTTGTGGCTGGCATTGAGGAAGTCATTGGCCAGCGGTAGATAGGCGGCTGCCTGATCCTCGGTGATCCATTTGCCGCCGCCGGACAATTGTTCAAAGGGGGGTGCGGGATCGATCATGGGTGCGGGTGCTGCTGCGCTGTGCACGACGACCTGGCCTTGCGGCGTCGGATAGGCTGCTCTCTCAGTCGGTGCGGGACTTGACATCGGTGCAGGCGGCGGAGGCGGAGGCGGGGGTGGTGCGTCCTGGGCGATCAGCGTGCCGGCGAACAACAATGCAGCGGCGGTGAGGGCGGATAGAAGTGGCTTGCGAGATTTCATCTTCGATACTCCATGCCAGAATACTTGCGGGAAAAACATTGGTGAGGACATCCGCTGCCGATTCAGCGCAAAGATTTCCGCTGTCGGTTGCCGGACTCGGGGGTTACGCTAACAAGGACTTTGTAAATGCCGGCTCAATATCTTGGTCATGATGGTGTGAAGCTGCCGTGTCGTTGCACGCAGCTTCAGGTAAGCGCCACATGATGAGCCTGGCGCAGGCGCGTTTGCTGCAATTGTCGGCGCAAGGTTTGCTGCAGCCGTTGCGTCGCCGGCCACGGCGCAGTGACATCGTGACGACGATCGAGCGCATGCGGCTGCTGCAGATCGACACCATCCATGTCGTCGCGCGCAGCCCTTATCTGGTATTGCATAGCCGCCTCGGCGATTACCCGATGGCGTGGCTGGATGAGGCGCTGGCGCGGGGTCAGCTGGCCGAATGCTGGGCGCACGAGGCGTGCTTCGTCGGTGCGGCCGACGTCGGCCTGCACCGCGACTGGCTGGATCAACGCGGGAATCACTGGGCGCATCGGCATGCCCAGCGCATGCATCGCGAACAACGTGCCGACATGGACGCGCTGCTGGATGGCATTCGTGCCTCCGGCCCAGCGCGTGCGGTGGATTTTTCCCGCAAGGGCGGCAGCGAAGGAATCGCGAAGACGGGCTGGTGGGAGTGGAAGCCGGAGAAGCGCTGGCTGGAGGCATGGTTCGCGCTGGGTGAACTGATGGTGGCGCGGCGCGAAAATTTCCAGCGTGTCTACGATCTGGCCGCGAACGTACTTGCCAGGCTTGACCCACCATTCGATACCACGGCCGACAAACTCTCCGCGGTGCATTTGCGGCAACGTTTTATCCTCGACAGCGTGCGTGCGCTGGGCGTGACGCAGGCCGACTGGATCGCGGATTACTACCGGCTGAAACCGGCGGTTGCCGAGTCGGAACTGGCACCGCTGCTGGCCCGTGGGGAGTTGCTGAGCGTGCCGGTGCAGGGCTGGAAAGTCCCAGGCTATGTCCATTGTGACCATGCCGATGTGCTGGAGAAGGCGCTGCAAGGTCGCCTGCGCGCCACCCATACCACCCTGCTGTCACCGTTCGACCCGTTGGTATGGGACCGGGCGCGGGCGCGGGCGATGTTCGATTTCGAATACACCATCGAGTGCTACACGCCGGCCGCGAAGCGTCACTATGGCTATTTCGTTTTACCCATCCTGCATCGTGGCCGGTTGGTTGGCCGACTGGATGCCAAGGCCCACCGTGGCGATGGCGTGTTCGAAGTCAAGGCGCTGTTCCTGGAATCAGGAGTGATACCGGAACCGCCGTTGGTGCAGGCCGTGGCCGCGGCAATTGCCGCTACCGCGCACTGGCACGGTACGCCCGAAGTCAAATTAGGGCGTACACAGCCGGCAACCGTGGCGAAAGCCTTGCGCGTAGCCTGGCGCGAGATGGGTTAGGTGACGTCAGGGCGTGCTGCTGGCCGGAGCCGGGCTCACCGCGCACGACTTCCCGTGCAGGGCCTCGCGCAATGAGGTAGCCAGGCCATTGCAGCGGGCGGCCAGTTCCGGGCGGATATCCGGATTCTGCGAATCGGCCAGCAGGCTGGTGCGCATGGCCTGATAACGAACCGGCAATTGATCCGGTGTGAAGATACCCGCCGCGCGATGGCAGGCCATATAGCTGGCCAGATAGTCGTCACAGGCCGGAATGCCGGTCCGGTCTGGCGGGTTCATATTCTGGACGCTGACATGGCCATGGGTGGTCGCCACGTGGTGCTGAACCTGGCCGCTGCCAGTAGCTGTGGCCGTCGGAGTCGAAGCAGTAGTAGTCGCGGGAGAGGTGGCGGCTTTCGGCGTGGTCTTGGCCGCCGGTTGATGGGCGCAACCCGCCAGCAGCAGGGTGGCGATCACGGCGGCCAGGGTCAGACGGGGCAGGGTGGACATGATCGGCTCTCCTTGGTAACGGGTCTTGCCGGCAGCGTCGAAATGAGCCAGCGGCATCAGGCTGATGGACTTATTCACACTAAACCGGGTCGGAGGTAAAGAAAATCTGAATTTGTCATCAGTTGGCATAATCCGCGGGAACGGATTCATTTGCGCGGCACTGCACAATTGCATATCTGTCAGGTTCTGCCGCTATGATTTGACTACTGTGTTTGCCGGGGTCAGCAGAGTTTTGTGGCCCGATGCAGCCGATCCGCGATCTGCCTCATCGTTCACCCCAGGGTTGTTTCCTCGCATACCAGTAAGCCGGCCTGCTGCATTTGTACAGGTCGAGTCTATATAAACCCAGTGGAGTGATTTTCATGTCTGATCGTCAGATCGGTACCGTCAAGTGGTTCAACGATGCCAAGGGCTTTGGTTTCATTGCCCGTGACAACGGCCCCGACGTTTTCGTGCATTTCCGTGCGATCACCGGCTCGGGCTTCAAGAGCTTGCAGGAAGGCCAGCAGGTTTCCTTCAAGGTGGTGCAGGGCCAGAAAGGCCTGCAGGCCGATGAAGTGTCCGCCGCCTGATTGCCGCCATGGGTGCAAGGGAAACCGGGCAGTAATGTCCGGTTTTTTCTTGCCCGGATAATGGCCGTGACAGCCGGCTTGACAAATCACTTGCGTGCTGAAAATCCGTTATGCTTGGGGCACTGTGTCTGCTCGGCCACGTGCGTGCCCGGTACGGGGTTTCCTGAATCCCTATCGTTACACCCGACCCGCTGCATGCTCAGTAAGCCGTCGGCCCGAGGGGGCCGGTTTGTCTCAGCGTCTGGATTTGGATCGGAGTGAGTCATGTCGGATCGTGAAGTAGGTACAGTCAAGTGGTTCAATGACGCCAAGGGTTTCGGCTTTATCAGCCGGGAAAATGGCCCTGACGTGTTTGTGCATTTCCGTGCCATCACTGGCACGGGGTTCAAGAGCCTCCAGGAAGGCCAGAAGGTCAGCTTCAAGGTCGTCGACGGCCAGAAGGGCCTGCAGGCCGAAGACGTTTCGGCCGCCTGATTGCCGCGACCAGATTGGTTAAAGGCCGGCGCAAGCCGGCCTTTTTTTGTGATGGTCACGCCAATTCGCTAGCCTGTCGGAATGTCGAATCATTCTGTTGAAAATGCAGCCAGCCCCATGCCGCCGATAACCGTCATGCAGGCCAGGCAGGCGGTATTTCCCATTTCGGTGGGAGCGGGCGTCAGCTTTGAGTTGCTGTGCGTCCATCCCGCCGGTGCATGGCACGAGCTGTTGTATTGGTTGCCGGCGCTGGGTGTGCCCGCCAGGCATTACCTGCCACTGGCTGAGGCGCTGGCGGAGCAGGGCATCGCGGTGGCGATCCACGAGTGGCGTGGCATCGGTTCCAGCAACCAGCGGGCCGGCCGGCAACAGGACTGGGCCTATCGGGAATTGCTTGTCGATGACGTGCCTGCCGGTCTGGCTGCGGTGCGGCGGGAACTGCCACATGCCCGCTGCTGGATCGGTGGCCACAGCCTCGGCGGCCAGTTGTCCACGGTCTATGCCGGCCTGCATCCGGAGCAACTGGCCGGATTGGTGCTGGTGGCAACCGGATCACCGTACTGGCGTCGCTTCCGCTATGGCCGGCTGATTGTCATGGCCTATGTGCTCGCCCCGCTGCTGGCCAAGCTGTGCGGCTACTTGCCGGGACGGCGGATCGGCTTCGGTGGCAACGAAGCACGCAGCGTGATCCGCGACTGGGCGCGTACCGGTCGCAGCGGTCGGTACGCCGCCGATCACATGGGCGACCTGGAGGCGGGCATGGCCGCGCTGGAACGACCCGTGCTGGCGCTGCGTCTGCAGGAAGACTGGCTCAGTCCGGCGGCCTCGCTGGACTGGCTACTCGGCAAGCTGCCGCTTGCGCGGCATGAGGTTGCCGTGGTGACTTCGCAGGAACTGCGCGGTCCGGCCGATCACTTCGGCTGGATGAAGACACCACGACCGGTCGCTACCCGCATTGGGCAATGGCTGGCAAGGCAGGAAAGCCGGCGCTCTTGAAGCCAGCGTGGTTGCCATCATCTCGTCTGGATGTTTCAAGCAAGGCGCCATCATGAGTCTGTTCACCCCGTTCACCCAGCGCAGTCTGGTATTGCGCAACCGCATCGTCATTGCACCGATGTGCCAGTACTCGGCCATCGATGGTCTGCCGGATGACTGGCATCTGGTGCATCTGGGAAGCCGTGCCGCAGGTGGTGCCGCGCTGGTGATTTCCGAGGCAACCGCGGTGTCTGCGGAGGGGCGCATTTCGCCCAATGACACCGGGTTGTGGAACGAGAAGCAGCGTGCTGCCTGGCAGCCGGTCACCCGTTTTATCCGTGGGCAGGGCGCGATCGCTGGCGTGCAGCTAGCCCATGCCGGGCGCAAGGCGAGCACGCAGCGGCCATGGGAAGGCGGCGGCCCGCTGCCAGCCGATCAAGGCGACTGGACGACCGTCGCGCCCTCGGCGCTGCCGTTCGACCAGGGCTGGCACACACCGCAGGCGCTGGATGCCGATGGTTTGCGCAAGGTCATCGCCGATTTCCGCGCGGCGGCCCAACGCGCGCTGGCGGCTGGTTTCCAGCTGGTCGAGCTCCATGCCGCACATGGTTACCTGCTGCACCAGTTCCTGTCGCCGCTAAGCAATCGACGCAGCGACGAATATGGCGGCAGCTTCGAGAACCGCACGCGACTGGTGTGCGAAGTGATCGCTGCCGTGCGTGAGGTATGGCCGGCGGAACTGCCGCTGTGGCTGCGTATCTCGGCGACCGACTGGGCCGATGGCGGCTGGGACATCGAGCAGAGCGTGCAGCTGGCGCAACAGCTGGAAGCATTGGGCGTTGACCTGATGGACGTCTCCAGCGGCGGCCTGGTGCCGCATGTGAAGATTCCCCTTGCGCCCGGATATCAGGTGCCGTTCGCCGCACGCATCCGCCGCGAGGCGCATATCGCCACCGGCGCGGTCGGGCTGATCACCAAGGCGGAGCAGGCCGAGGCGATCATTGCCGATGGGGAGGCCGATGTCGTGCTGATCGCCCGCGAGAGCCTGCGTGACCCGTATTTCCCACGCCGCGCAGCCCACCTGCTGGATGCGCAAGTCGAAGCCCCGGTGCAGTATCGGCGTGCCTGGTAAACATCCGAGGAGAATGTGATGGAAGCAACCCCGACCCTGATCGAAGGCCGCCTGCATGATCTTGGCGACGGCTTTACCGTGCGGCGGATGTTGCCGGTGTTGCAGGCGCGCCATGTCGGGCCGCTGGTATTCTTCGATCACATGGGCCCGGCGACTTTTGCGCCCGGCAATGGCATGGACGTGCGGCCGCATCCGCATATCGGACTGGCTACGGTGAGCTGGCTGTTCGAAGGGGCGATCCGCCACCGTGACAGCATCGGCAGCGTGGCCGACATCCGTCCCGGCGAAGTGAACTGGATGACCGCCGGACGCGGCATCGTGCATTCAGAGCGCACACCACCGGACGAGCGTCGCGATGGGCAAGCCCTGCATGGCGTGCAGATCTGGGTGGCGCTGCCGCAGGCCGACGCCGAGATCGCACCGGAATTCCATCACCACGATCGCGCGGTATTGCCGACGATTCGTCAGCCGGGCATGGAGGCGGTGTTGATTGCCGGCAGCGCGTATGGACAGCAGTCACCGGTCAAGGTATTCGCGCCGATGTTCCTGCTTGAGGTGCAACTGGCTGCCGGCGCCGAGCTGGCGTTGCCGCAGGAGCATGTCGAGCGTGGTGTTTTCGTCGTCGACGGTGCGGTTCGCTGGGGTGAGCTCGATCTTGCCACCGAGCAGATGGCCGTGCAGACCGGGCCATCTGCGCCATCGTTACGCGCAAGCGGGGACAGCAAGCTGCTGCTGTTCGGTGGTGCGCCGCTGGATGGCGAGCGCCATCTGTGGTGGAACTTCGTCGCCAGCACGAAAGAGCGCATCGAACAGGCCAAGGACGACTGGCAGGCGCAGCGCATGGGCAAGGTGGTAGGCGACGAGGACGAATTCATTCCGTTGCCTTGACCGGTGCCGCCGGTTGCATCGAAAGCTTGGCCGGGTCACGCTGTCCGGGTCGATCCGTCACGGGGTTAGCGCATGTCCGGTTTCAGCAATTTCAGCGAGTTCTATCCCTACTACCTGACCGAACACAGCAACCGCAGCTGCCGTCGCATGCACTTCATCGGCAGCACCTTGGTGATCGTGGTGCTGCTGGTGGCGTTGCTGACCGGCCAGCTCAGCTGGCTATGGTTGATGCCCGTAGCCGGTTACGGCTGCGCCTGGGTGGGCCATTACGTTTTCGAAAAGAACCGTCCGGCCACGTTCAAGCATCCGCTGTACAGCCTGCTCGGCGACTGGGTGATGTACGGACAGATGCTGCGCGGGAAAGTCAGCTTCTGACCGCGGAATGCGTCAGCGGTATTTCTGGTGACAGCTTTTGCAGGTGTCGTCGATCGGCTTGATCGCTACAGCGAGCGCCGCGCAATCCGCAGGCGCGGCCTGCAACGCTTGCTGCAGGTGCGCCTGCAACTGGTTGGCATCGTCAGTAAAGTCTTTTTCGGTCACGCCAAACACCGGCACGATATCGGTTGCGGTGGACTGCAGGCGCTGCAGGTGATGTTCGATGCTGACTGCTTCGCACTGCTTCGCCTTCAGCGCCTGGCCCAGTTCACCCATGTGGTAGCCCATGGTGTGCATCACTGCCTTCGGCATCGGATTGCGCGCACTCAACGTACTCATGACGTTGACGGTGCCAATCACGCCAATCACCAGGCCCAGCAGAAGCAACAGAGCGACGCGCATCGATTCGTTTCCGCAGGTGACAAAGAAGGCGGCAAGAATAACCCGCGCCGATGCGTTGCATCCGCGCAGGCGCGATAATGGCGCTTACACCGCAACAGGATCATCCCGTGACATTCGCAGACAACCCCAAGTGCACGCGTAGCATGTCGACATGAACGAGGTGGAATTTCCAGCCGAACGCTTCGCTGGCGTCGAACGCCTGTACGGTATCGGCAGCGTAGCCACGCTGGCGCAGGCGCATGTCTGCGTGATCGGCATCGGCGGCGTCGGTTCGTGGGCGGCCGAGGCACTGGCGCGCAGCGGGGTCGGCCGGCTCACCCTGATCGATGCCGATGAAGTCTGCGTGTCCAACACCAACCGCCAGCTGCATGCGCTGGATGGCGAGTTCGGCAAGTCCAAGGTCGGGGTGATCGCGGCACGGGCGAAGGCGATCAACCCGGCGATCCAGCTGGAACCGATCGAACGCTTCCTCACGCCATCCACGCTGGATGAACTTCTCGATCTCGGCTACGACGTGGTGCTGGATGCCTGCGATGCCTTCCGCGTGAAGCTGGAGACGATCGCCTGGTGCCGGCGGCGCAAGCTGCCCATCGTCAGTGTGGGTTCGGCCGGCGGCCGTACCGATTCCACGCAGATCCGCGTGCGCGACCTGTCGCGCACCGAGAACGATGCGATGTTCAGCCTGATCCGCAAGAAGCTCCGCACCGACTTCAACTTTCCGCGCAATCCGGACCGCTACTTCGGCGTGTCGGCGGTGTACTCATTGCAGAACGTGCAGTACCCGCAGCCTGATGGCACCGTCTGCGGCAACCGGCCACCCGGTGGCGATGCGTTGAATCTGGCTTGCGGCGGAGGCCTGGGCGCGGCCACGCATGTCACCGGCGCGTTTGCGTTCGCGGCAGTCGGCAAGGTGCTGGAGAAGCTGCTGGGGAAGGGCGAGAAGTGAGTGGAGAGAAGTGAGAAGTGAGTAAGAGCCGGGCTTTCTCTCTTTTTTCACTTCTCTCCACTCACTTCTGATCTTCGGTCACCAACCCATGTAATGCCCACCATTGATCGCCAGGTTCGCACCGGTGATCCAGCTGGCCTGATCACCGGCAAAGAATGCCACGGCATGCGCGATTTCATCGGGGCGGCCGAGGCGGCCGACCGGGATCTGCGCCACGATCTTCTCGCGAACTTCCTCCGGCACCGCCATCACCATGTCGGTGCCGACATAGCCGGGCGAAACCGTGTTCACGGTGATGCCGAACTTCGCGTTTTCCTGCGCCAGCGAAATCGTGAAACCGTGCATGCCGGCCTTTGCGGCGGCGTAGTTGGCCTGGCCGTACTGGCCCTTCTGGCCGTTGATCGAGCTGATCTGCACGATGCGGCCCCACTTGCGCGCGCGCATGCCGTCAATCACCGGGCGGGTGACGTTGAAGCAGGCGTTCAAGTTGGTGCTGATCACGTCCGTCCACTGCTGGTAGTTCATCTTGTGGAAGGTGCTGTCGCGGGTGATGCCGGCGTTGTTGACCAGGATGTCGATCGGGCCGCATTTTTCCTCGATGGCGCGGATCATCGCGTCGCAAGCCGTCGGGTCGGTGACGTCGCCCTGCACCATGCACACTTCGATCCCATCCTTTGCCATCGCGTCATGCCACGCCTCGGCCTTGGCCTGGTCGCGGTAGTTGGTGGCGACCCGGTGCCCCTGGCTGGCGAGGTAGCGGATGATCGCGCTGCCGATGCCGCCGGTGCCGCCCGTGACCAATGCCGTGCGCTGTGTCATGTCCATGATCTCCTGTTGAGGTAAAGCAGAGGGCTGTGGGTCCGGGATCATGGCATCGGATTGCTGCAATCCGATGCCATGGAGAGCCGGGTTGTTCATGCTTTATAGCGTTTCAGGCGACAGAGTGACCGCTGCATTGCCGCAAAAGTGCCGGATCGAAATTCGCCAGCGCATGCGCCAGCAAATCCGGCACCTCCATCGCGGCCATCGGCACCGGCACCGACAGGAAGGCCAGCGCCTGTCGCAACGCCGGTAATGGGGCCGCCGGATCGACCGGATGGGCCTGGTCGGACTTCGACAGCTTGTGGCCGCCGGCGTCCAGCACCAGCGGCAGATGCAGATACCTGGGCATCGGCACGTCCAGGCAGCGCTGCAGCCAGATCTGTCGAGCGGTGGAATCGAGCAGGTCGCTGCCGCGCACCACGTCGGTGATGCCCTGGAACGCGTCGTCGACCACGCAGGCCAGCTGGTAGGAATAGAAACCTTCGGCCCGGCGTATCACGAAATCGCCCACGCTCTCGCGCAGGTGCTCGCGCTGCGGCCCCAGCAGCGCGTCGTCGAAAGTCACCTCGATATCCGGCACGTGCAGGCGCCATGCGGGCAGCCGATCCGGATCGGCCGCAGCCACGCATTGCCCGTCGCGATGGATGCCGCCAGCGGCGGCCAGTTCGCTGCGACTGCACCAGCACGGGAATACCCGGCCCGCTGCACGCAACTGCTCGAATGCTTGGTCATACGCCGCGATGCGTTGCGACTGGAACAGGGTCGGCGGGTCGGGGTCGAGGCCAAAGGCTGGCAACGCAGCGAGGATGCTGGCCGCCGAGCCGGCCACTTCGCGCGGCGGGTCGATATCCTCCATCCGCAGCAACCACTGGCCGCCGGCATGCCGTGCGCACAGCCAGCTGCCCACCGCAGCCACCAGCGAGCCGAAATGCAGGT
>Ga0302311_10000702_pt1 | contig 40823 bp, 33 predicted proteins | sample III_Palsa_N1_3_FD_200449 | JGI IMG/M metagenome (GOLD analysis project Ga0302311, IMG submission 200449) | Peat permafrost microbial communities from Stordalen Mire near Abisko, Sweden - III_Palsa_N1_3 | ecosystem: Environmental > Terrestrial > Soil > Palsa > Peat permafrost | place: Sweden... | reverse complement strand
TGCGAGGCGATCTGATCACGACTGGGAGCGTCCGGCCCGGGCCGGCGCAGAGCACCGCCGGCGACTTCGCGACCTGGGGCCCGGTGCACGTGGACGTGACCGACGAGCAGCGGTCGCTGGCGTTCTGGCGCGAGGTGATCGGGCTGGAGCTACGCGACCAGTCGGCCGCGGGGATCCGGCTCGGCGTTGCCGATGCGGACCTGCTCGTGCTACATCCCGGCGCCGCGCGGCCGGCGATGCGCGGGTACAGCGGGCTCTACCACCTCGCGATCCATCTGCCCAGCGAGGCCGAGTTCGCGCGGGCGCTCGGGCGGCTGCTGACGCTCCGCGTGCGCAACGCACCGACCGACCACATCATGCACTGGGCGACCTACCTCGACGATCCGGATGGGATCGGACTGGAGCTGAGCTTCGAGACGCTCGACCGCTTCGGAGGCTACCTGGAAGGTGGCCGGGGAATGGGGATCGTCGACACCGGTGGGCGGCTGCGGCGCGCCACCGACACGCTCGACCTCGAGGAGGTCTTCTCCCACCTCGGCGACCGCGAGCTCGACCGGCCGCTGCCGGCCGGCACGCGGATCGGGCACGTGCACCTGCACGTCGACGCAATCGAGCCGGCGCTCGCGTTCTACGAGACGGTCGGGTTCGTGCCCAACCTGAACCTGGACATCGGGATGGCGGACATGACCGCCGCGGGCGGCTTCCCGCACCGGCTCGCGCTCAACACCTGGCAGGGCGCCGGCGCGCCGCAGCCGCCGGCCGGAACGGCCGGGCTCCGGAACCTGTCGTTGGCGCTGCGGTCAGCCGGCGAGCTCGCGGCGGCGATCGGCCGCCTCGAAACGGCGGGGGTCGAGCTCGCCGAGGACGGCGATGGCGGCCTGCTCGTTCGCGATCCGGCCGGCAACGCGACCGCGCTGGCCTCGCTCGAGGACTGAGCGCGCGCCGCACCGCCGGTTCCACTTCAATTGCGGCATGAGCGCAGACTCGCCTGCCGCAGCGGAGAGGTTGCCCGCGGTCACGGTCGGCGTCGGCGCGCCGGCGATCGAGGACGTGGTCGTCGTCGCGATCGGGGGGGCGCCGGTGACGCTGGCCGACGAGGCGCTGGCCGCGATCGACCGCGGGCGCGCGGTGATCGACGGGCTGGCCGGGGACCCGCGGCCGCACTACGGCGTCTCGACCGGCTTTGGCGCCCTCGCCACCAGGCAGATCCCCGAGGCCCTGCGCGCGCAGCTGCAGCGGTCGGTGGTCCGCAGTCACGCCGCCACCGCCGGCGCCGAGGTCGATCGCGAGGTGGTGCGGGCGATGATGCTGCTGCGACTGTCGACGCTTGCCACCGGTCGCACCGGCGTGCGCCGGTCGACCGCGATCGCGTACGCGGCGATGCTGTCGGCGGGGATCACGCCGATCGTCCGCGAGTTCGGGTCGCTCGGCTGCTCGGGGGACCTCGCGCCGCTGGCGCACTGCGCGCTCGCGCTCGCCGGCGAGGGCGAGGTTCGGGATGCCGAGGGGCACGAGCGGGACGCCGCCGAGGCTTTGCGTGAGGCGGGAATCGAGCCCGTCGCGCTCGCCGAGAAGGAGGGGCTGGCGCTGATCAACGGCACCGACGGGATGCTGGGCATGCTGGTTCTGGCGATCTGCGACCTGCGGCTGCTGCTGGCGACCGCCGACGTCGCCGCGGCGATGAGCGTCGAGGGCCTGCTCGGCACCGACGCCGTGTTCGCGGCGGATCTGCAGGAGCTCCGCGGACACCCCGGTCAGGGGGCGTCTGCCGCCAACATCCGCGCGATGCTCGCCGGCAGCCCGATCGTCGCCAGCCATCGCGGCCCGGAGGACACGCGCGTCCAGGACGCCTACTCGCTGCGGTGCGCGCCGGCGGTCGCCGGCGCCGCGAGGGACACGGTCGCGCACGCGCGGACGGTCGCCGAGCGCGAGCTGGCGGCAGCGATCGACAACCCCGTGATCACCCCGGACGGGCGTCTGGAGTCAAACGGCAACTTCCACGGCGCGCCGCTCGCCTACGTGCTCGACTTCCTCGCGATCGCGGTAGCCGACGTTGCGAGCATGTCCGAGCGGCGGACCGACCGGTTCCTCGATCCGGCTCGGAGCCACGGTCTGCCCGCGTTCCTGGCGGCCGACCCCGGCGTCGACTCCGGACTGATGATCGCCCAGTACACGCAGGCCGGGATCGCCTCCGAGTGCAAGCGCCTGGCGGTCCCCGCGTCGGTCGACTCGATCCCGAGCTCGGCGATGCAGGAGGACCACGTCTCGATGGGCTGGTCGGCCGGGCTCAAGCTCCGGCGGGCGCTCGGCGGGCTCGCAACGGTGCTCGCGATCGAGATCCTGACCGCCGCGCGCGGGATCGAGCTGCGCGCGCCGCTCGCGCCGGCGCACGGGACCGCCGCGGTGATCGGGGCGCTGCGCGCCAGCGTCGGCGGGCCAGGACCGGACCGATACCTCTCGCCGGAGATCGACGCTGCGGCTCGGCTCGTTCGCAGCGGTCGCCTCGTCGCCGCCGCCGAGGCGGTAACCGGCCCGCTCGGCTGACCGCCCCGCCGGCGGTCACAGATCGGAACCGAACACAAACCGCTCGAGCCAGGGATTGCGAAACGCGCCGCGTGGGTCGTACCGGTGAGCCAGGGCCACGAAATCCGTCAGCCTCGGATACAGCTCGTACATCGACATCTGCTCCCCGACAAACACCTTCCCCCAGTGGGGGCGGGGGTGCAACGGCGCGAGCGCCGCCTCGAGGACGCGGAGCGCCGCCTCGACGCGGGCCTGGTCGGGCTGCCAGGTGAAGTGGAACGCCACCGTGTCGCGGCGGTACTCCGGGCTCAGCCACAGCTCGTCGGCCAAGATCGTCCGGATCTCGCAGATTTGCAGTACGGGACGGATCAGGTCGCCGAGCGCCGACACCGCCGCGAGCGCTTCCCGAGCGTGGCGCCGGTCGATCAGGAACTCCGACTGCAGCTCGTTCCCGTTGCTCGGGGTGAAGCCCATCCGGAAATGCGGAAGGCGCTCGAACCATGGTCCGGGCACCCCCATCTGCGGTGTGCAGTTGATCGGATCGAGCCCGGGAATCGGATGCATGTCATGAGCTGCTGGCCTTCCGCCCGGCAGCTCCAGAACCGGTTCTGTCTCTCCTGGCTGTACTCGAGTCTTGATCCACACGAGATACAGGGTCGCCTCCCACAGTGTCATCAGACTGACGCTGTAGCCGAGTGACATGACATCGTCGAAGCGCTCGAGGATCGCCTGGAGCGGCACCTCCTCCCAGACGCGTTGCCGCACCTCGTAGGCCGGCTGGATGTCGAGCGTGACCCTGACGATCGCGCCGAGGGCGCCCAGGCTCACCACGCACCCGTCGAAGTCCGGATCTCCTCGCCTGACGGCGACGAGCTCGCCATCGGCTCGGATCAGCTCGAGCGCGGCGACGCTCGTGGCGAGATTGCCGTTCGCGTCACCGGATCCGTGCGTTCCGGTCGACACCGCGCCGGCGATCGAGATGTGCGGAAGCGATGCGAGGTTGGCGAGCGCCATCCCGTCCCGTGCGAGCGCGAGCGCGAGCGCGCCATAGGTCATTCCAGCGCCTGCGGTCACGGTCGCCGCCGCGAGGTCGATCTCACAGATCTCGGGAAGTCCGCTCAACACGATCAGGACATCGGAGTCGGCGATCTCGTTGAACGAGTGCCTCGATCCGAGGAAGCCGATTCGCGACGAACGGGACACCAGCTCCTGAACCTCCTCGACCGAGCGGGGCGCCACGATTTCACGCGCTCGGTAGGCATAGTTACCCGCCCAGTTGGCGCGCACGGTCACTTCTTCGGCGCTCACTTCCCGATCCCAATCGGCCCGGAGCCGATCGGCTCCTGACCGTCACCGCGCCGCGGCGGTCGGTCGAGCGCTCGCGCGAAGCCGAACCGGCTGGGTGAATCGGGCACCGCCGCCGGAGCGTCGTCGATCTCGTTGTAGAGCTCGGCGAGCGTGAGCGGCGCTTTCACTTCGCGTGACTGACCACGGTCGGCCAGCCACGCTCGAGCCTCGACCGTGGCGAACGGAACGAACTCGATCTCGGCAAGACACCGCCCCGGGCGGCGCGCCGCCGAATGCAGGCGCCCGAGCCGCTCGTTGGTCGTGATCAGCAGCAGCGTCCTGGTCCCCTGACCGAGCAGCCCGTCGGCCACGTTCAGAAGACGCGACAGTGCCTGCCCGGCGATGGCCCGAGCATCGGTGGCGATCAGCTCGCCTGCATCCTCGAGGATCACCAGGCGCCACCGATCCTCGTCGTCGCCGTCCCAGCTCAACACGTCGAGCAGATATGCGCCGCCGCTCCCGAGCAGCTCTTCGGGATCCATGATGAAGTGGGAAGAGCACCACGGCGCCCACGCCCGGGCGAGCGCTCGCAACGCGTGCGACTTGCCGGTGCCTGGCGGCCCGCGCCAGAGGATCAAGCGGCCGCGCTCGGGTTCCGTGGTCGTGACCAGGCGCTCGAGCTGACGGCGCACGCCGGCCGGATAATTGCCTGAGACTTCTTCGAAGGCGGGCGCGTCGATCTGGCGGTGCCGGACATCCCCGCCATCGCCACCCCTCATCCAGAACGCGATCGAGATCCGCTCCGGGACCGGCGGCTCGGCTTTCAGGCGCTCGCGGAGGCGCTTCACGCCCGCGTCGGCGCCGCCACGAGTCAGTGCGGCGACGTCGATCTGCACCTGACCGTGATCGCCGTCGACCAGCGCCAGCGCCCCGTCCCCGAGCGCGATCACCGCCTCGATCTCGTCCTCGTCGGGATCGGCGCGGATCATCACCGGCATTCCGAGCTCCTCCAGAGCCGCCGGTTGCGCGCGTCCGTGGAAGCTGTCCTGCGCGACGTGCACGAGCCCGCGCGCGACCAGCTCGGCGACGAACAGCGCGCGCGGAAGCTGATCCGGTCGGATCGCGTAGGGCGACCTGCTCCGACCGTGTCGCAGCAGGCGAATATCGGTTCCCGTCGTATTCATGCATTCCCTCGGAAGGGTTCGAACCTCCACCCGCGCACGCGGGCTCATCCGATCAGACGAGGGTTTGTTCGTGAGGCGCCGCGACGCGCGCGGCGCCCGCCAGCGTCACTGGCTGGGCAGCACCGCGCGGGCGCCGGTGGCGTCCACGATCTCTGGGCGTTGCTGTTTGGTCGGCTGCATGACGGCAGCCGACAAGGTACCGCGCTCCCGGGGCATGCGCAACCGTCGGCTTCGAAGTGACAGTGATCACGAGACCGGGGGCGGCCACGAGCCACCAGCCGGGTCGGCAGTGGCTCCCGGCGGAGGCAGCGCCGCGAACCCTAGACTCGAGTTGTGAGCTTCTTCGATCCCGGGTCCTGGCGGTCGGACGCGTACGGCGATCGTGGACGCGGCGACCACGTCGTGCACGAGGAGCAGCGCCTGGCGGTCCGGGCCGACCTGGGCCAGGGGACGCTCGCCTGCAGCGGCTGCGACGCTCCCGTGGCTCCCGGCCCGCGCCCGCTGCTACCGACCGACCAGTTGCGCTGCCCCTTCTGCGACCACGTCGCGCCGGTCCGCGACTTCTTGTCCCTCGGCGAGCCGACCCGGCCGGCGAGGGTGATCGTGCGCGTCGGGCTTCCGACCCCGGCACCCCGCTTGGCTTTCAGCGAGCGGCACGTCTCGGCCATACGAGGACCGAGCCATGGGCGGTGAGGCTGACGCGCTCGCCTGGCGCGACCGTCGCTTGCCCGAGTGTGCGCACGATCACGACCGGGCCTTCGTTGTCGGGCGTCAACTGCACGTGAAGCACGGTGTCGTGCCCGTGGTAGCCACATCGGATCACCCGTCCGAGTGGGGCAGCGTCGCCGTTGGGGGTGTGGACTGCGATCTGCTCGGGGCGGATCAGCACGGTCACCTGGCATTGGGCGCCTACCGGTTCGCCATGCCACCGCGCGGGGAGCTTGCCGAGGGGAGTGTCGACGACCGAGTCGTCGATCACCCCATCGATTAGGTTTGCGTCGCCGACAAAGCACGCCAGCTCGCCATCGACCGGTTCGGCGTACAGCTCGTGCGGAGCGGCGTGTTGGACGATCGTGCCGTCGCGCAGGACCGCGACCAGGTCGGCGATCGCCAGCGCTTCGTCCTGCTGGTGGGTTACCAGCAGCGTCGTTGTCCCCGCGGCGCGAAGGATCCGCCGGGCCTCCTCCCTGACGCCCTCGCGCAAGTTCGCGTCCAGCGACGCGAACGGCTCGTCGAGCAACACAACCTCTGGTCTGACCGCGAGCGCACGGGCCAGCGCGACGCGTTGCTGCTGGCCGCCCGAGAGCTGGTGAGGGTAGCGCCCCCCAAGGCCTTCGAGCCCGACGCGCTCGAGCAGGTCCTCGACGCCATGCCGTCGCGCCGGGCGGGGCAGTCCGAAGGCGACGTTCGCCGCGACGCTGAGGTGCGGGAAGAGGCTGCCTTCCTGCGGGACATACCCGATCTGCCGCTGCTCGGGACGGACGTGCGTGCCCTCACCGTCGACCGTGCGTCCGCCGATTGCGATCGTGCCCCGGTCGGGCGTCTCGAAGCCAGCCAGCAGCCGCAGCAGGGTCGTCTTGCCGACCCCGGACGCCCCGAGCAGGGCGGTGAACGATCCGGCCGGCACTGTCAGGTCGAGGCCAGACAGAACGGCCTGCCCCCCGAAGCGTTTGTGTAGATCGGTGAGTACGAGCTCGCTCATCTCGTCGCCGGCGTCGCCCTCGCGGGTAGGCGATCGAAGAAGCGCCCCAGCACGATGCTGGGCACGACGGCGATCGCGATGATCGCCAGGGCGAACGGCGCCGCCTGGCCGTAGGCGAGGTTCTGCTGGTAGGCCCAGAATTGAGTCGCGAGCGTCTGAACCCCGGTCGGAACGAGAATCAGGGTGGCGGTCAGCTCGGTGACCGCAGACAGGAACACGAGGCAGAACGCCGCCGCGAGCCCTGGCGCGACGAGCGGAAGGGTCACCCGCCAGAGCACCGAAGGCCGCCGCTGACCGAGCGAGCGGGCGATCTCCTCGAGCTCGGGCGGGGCTTGGGCCACCGAGGCGCGCACGCCGACGAGCGCCAGCGGGAAGAACAGGATCGCGTACGCGATCACCAGCAGCGGCGCGCTCTGGTAGAGAAAGCCGCCTGCGTAGCGTTCGGCGAAGTAGGACAGCGCCAGCGCGATCACCAGCCCCGGCATCGCGAGCACGAGATACGTGCTGCGCTCGAGCAGCTGATAGGCCGAGCCACGGTGTCGAATCGAAAGGAGGGCGATCGGAAGCGCCATCAGGGTCGACAGTGCCGCCGCGACCCCGCTGTACAGCGCGGTGTGCCAGGTGGCTTCGAGCAGCGAGGCCCCGGTAAGGTACGCATGGGTCGCCTCGAGCATCCAGTAGGTCGCCGACCCGACCGGGACCCCGAGCGCCAGTCCGATCAGCGCGGTCAAACAGCCGAGCGCCGGCAGGCGGGCGCGGCCCAGTCGGTGCCGTGATCCGACCCGCTGGGCCAGCGCGCCCGAGCGGCTGACCCGCTGCGCGTGACGCGCCGTCGTCTCGCCGCCGAGCACGAGCAGGCTCAGTGCCACCAGCACCAGCGACAGCGCCGAAGCAGCCGGGACGTTGAAAGACACGTTGAACTCGGTGAAGATCTCGGTTGTGAAGGTCTGGTAGCCGAGGATCTCAAAGGCACCGTACTCGGCCAGCAGCACGAGCGCCACGAGCAGACAGCCGCCGAGGATCGCCGTGCGCGCCTGCCTCAGGGTCACGCGCCAGAACGTCGCCGCCCGCCCGAGTCCGAGGCTGCGCGCCACCTCCTCCTGGCCGGGGTCGGCGTTGCGGAAGCTGGCGGCGACGGGCAGGTAGACGAGCGGGTACACCGCCAACGTCATCACCAGAACCGCGCCGCGGAATCCCTCAACCCGGCCGCTGATCGACGACCAGCCGAAGCTGACGACGAAATCGGGGATCGCCAGCGGCACGACGACGAGCACCGCCCACACGCGGCGACCGGGGAGGTCCGTGCGCTCAACCAGCCACGCCGCCGCCGTCCCGATCAGCGCGCACAGCAACGTCACCACGACGGTTAGCCGCACCGTGTTCCACAAGAGCGTCGCGGTCAGCGAGCGGAAGATCAGGTGCGCGATCGTCGCGGTCCCAGCACCGTGCGCCTGCAGTAGCAGGAACACGAGCGGCAGCAGCAGCACGACCGCGACGGCGGTGCTGAGCGCCAGCAGCGTCCACGGGCGCGACGCTCGTGCGGCCGGGACGAGCTCCGCGACGCTCACAGCAGGCCGGCGTCCCGGAGCAGGGTGATCGCCGTTGACCCATCGCCAAGCTGCGTGATCGTGATCGAGGTCGGCTCGAGTCGATCGAACGGCGTTTCAGGCGCGGCGGTCGTGACGCCCGAGGCGAGCGGATACTCGAAGCTGATCGAGTGCGCGATGATCTCCTGGCCTGGCTTGCTGACCAGGTAGGCGAGGAATCGCTGGGCGGCGGCCTTGTGCTTGGACGACTTGAGGATCGCGGCGCCTGAGACGTCGATCACATAGCCCGGGTCGTGAGCGGTGAGGTACGTGATCCTCGAATGGATGTTCGAGGCGCCGAGCTCGGCCCGCATCCGGTACCAGTAGTACTGGTTCACGACCCCGAACGCAACGGCGCCGCGGTTGACCTCGTCAGCGATCGTCTCGTTGTCGGGGTAGACATGGCTCCCGGCGTTCGCCTTGATTCCCTCGAGCCACTTCAACGCGGCAGCCTGCCCGTAGGTGCGAGCGACGGAGGTCACGATCGGCTGGAAATCGGTCTCCCCGGCGGCGAACGCCAGCTTCCCCCTGTACTTCGGGTCGGCGAGCCCGAGCACGGTGCTCGGCAGTTGACCGGCGGTGATCATGCTCGGGTTGTAAATCAGCACGCTGACCCTCGCTGACACGGCGACCCAGTCGCCGTCGGGCGAGTTGTACTCACTCGGAGTGCGCTCGAGCGTCGCTGGATCGACCCGGGCGAGCATGCCCCTGCTCTGCAGGTACTCGAGCACCGGCGAGTTCTCGGTGTAGATCACGTCTGCCGGGGAGTTCGCCCCCTCGGTCACGAGCTCGTCGGCGAGCGTGTCCTCATCGTCGTTGCGAACGGCGACGCTGATCCCGGTCGCCTTCTCGAACCCCGCGACGAGCGAATCCGTGGTTTGCTCGTGCTGACCGTTGTACAGCGTGATCGACAGCGCCGACCCAGACGAGCCGCCACAGCCGGCCAGCACGGCCGCGACAAGCGCGATCGAGACGGCGAGTCGCGGCACACGGCTCGCGGTGATCGCAGCGAGCGCTGCCCTGCGTCCGCAGCTCAATCGGGCGCCCATCGGCCGGCGGTCTCGCGGTCGAGTCGGCATCGGCCGAGCAACGATAGCCTAATTAGGGATCCCTAATTAGGCACCCCTAATTAGGGATCTCGAGGGACCCAGGGCTCATCTGGTGCGAGCGTCCGAGGGCTGGGACACGATTCAGCTCTGCTCCCAAACGGATTCCACGATTTGTTCAGCGCCACCGCCGAGGTCGCCGGGACGCTGATCGGACTGCTGTTCGTGGCCATCTCGGTCGCGCACGAGCGTCTCACGGGAGACGGGTCTCAGGCGCACCGCGTCCGTGCATCGGCCGCCCTGACCGCCTTCACGAACGCGCTGGTGGTGTCGCTGTTCGCGCTAGTGCCCGGGCTGCGGGTCGGCTGGACGGCGCTCGTCGTGTCGATCTTGGGGTTGGTGTTCGTATTGGCCTCCCTGCTCTCGCTGTTGCGCGTGAGAGGCGAGCAGCCGGGCGAGCTGCGGGACGCGGTGTTCCTGGTTGGTCTGGCGGCCGCGTTCGGTGTCCAACTCGTCGCCGGGCTGTCGGAGCTTGCGGACGCGCGGGGTGATGGGCCGGTGACCACGATCGCGGTGTTGGTGATCGTGTGCTTCCTGATCGGGATCGCACGCTCGTGGGAGCTGATCGGCGGGCCGTCGATCATGCTTCGCCGCGAGCTGGGCGCTCTGGCCCGAGCGCGCGGCAAACGCGACGGGTGATATCGGTATGAGCGGCGCTCGTGGCTCAGGTGCTAGCGCACCGTTCTAGGCGACCCAGGGACCAACGCCGCTGATGCGCTCGACGGTATAGCGGGCGATGTAGCCCGGTCCCTTTGGGCCCGGGAACTCGGAGTCGGGCGTCAGGTAGACCTTGGCAAGGCGGTTCAGCAGATCCCAGACGCCGTCGCTGGGCTCGACCGTTGCCTCGGCGCGCAGCACCACGTAGGGGTTCAGGAACGCCTTGTGGTCGCGGGGGCCGCAGAACGAGAGCACGACCCGCGGGTCGCGCTCGATGTTGCGGAGCTTCGTGTGGTGCCTCATGTGTCCGCTGACCACCTGATCGCCGTCCAAGCCGATCCAGATGACCGTCACCTGCGGGCTGCCGTCGGGGTTGATCGTGCTGAGATGGGCCATTGGCCCGGATTCGATCAACCGTCGAAGTTCGTCTGGTAGAGAGCTCATGGGCAGGAGTGTGACGATACGGTCAGCTCTCGGGCAACCCTCACGGAACGTTTGTTACCAAATGCGGACTGTCCTGGTGCTTGACAGTCCAGGCTGGCTGATCTATTGTGTCGACATGCCGACGCGTTCGATAGCCGACAGCCGTGATGCGTGTGGAATCTGATCCGAGTGACCAAAAGTTGCCGAACCCCCGGCCCAAAATGGGGGGTCGTACGCCCAGGTACCTGTAACGACCCTGGGTGTACAACCCCCCTAAAATTGAGGGGGGCTCGGCAAGTTAGGGTCGCTGATCGCCGCCGCAAGAGGGGCGCTAACCCGTGTCGCGTCAGATGAGCGACCGTGCTTGGTATGAGGACGTCCCCGTGCCGTCGCTGATGCGCGAGGCGCGCGACGTCTATCGCGACGCGGTCGTACGGGAGCTCACCGCCGCGGGGTACGACGACATTCCTCGGAACGGCGCATTTGTCCTCACCGGCCTGGATCAGAGCACATCGGAGCCGAAGTTCAGCCCACAGTCCGATGTCATCGCCTCACTTGGACTGAGCAAGCAAGCAGCCAGCCAGCTGATCGACACGCTCGTGCTCAGGGACTACGTGGAACGTCGCACCGACCCCCAGGACCGGCGACGAATGGAGGTCCGGCTGACCGACCGCGGAAGCACCGCAGCCATCGCGATCCGGACAGCGATCGACGCGATCGACGCCGCGCTCGCGCAGCTGGTCACGGCTGACGAGCTGCGCGGACTGCGAGCTGGCCTGGCGGCGTTCCGGGAGATCCGTGAGCACGCAGCCGACTGAGCGCGTCGCGGAGCAGCGATCCAGCCGTCCGCCCAGCGGTGGGTTGACCTCGTTGGCTGGGTGGCGCAGACGTGCCGGCCAGCCTGTCTGGGCGAGGCCAGCGCTGTTCGCCTTGACCGCCGCGGCGGGGTTCGCCTACGCGTGGAATGCCACCGGCAATCTCGAGATCTACTACGCGGCCGGGGTGCGCAGCATGTCGATGAGCTGGCACGACTTCTTCTTCGCGTCCTTCGACCCGGCCGGGACGATCACGCTTGACAAGCTCCCAGGCGCGTTCTGGGTGCAGGCGCTGTCAGTCCGCGTGTTCGGCGTTCACGCCTGGGCGCTCGTCGCGCCGCAGGTGGTGGAGGGGATGGCCAGCGTCCTGGTTCTGTACCGCGTCGTGCGGCGGCTCGCGGGGCCAGCGGCCGGCATCCTCACCGCGGTTGTGTTCGTGCTGAGCCCGGCGACGGTGGCGCTCAACCGGGGCAACGTGCCCGACACCTTGATGATCCTGCTCCTGCTGCTCGCGGCCGACGCGACCGTCAGAGCAACCATCACCGGACGCCTGCGGAGCCTGATCTGGGCGGGGGTGCTGGTCGGCTTCGCGTTCCAGGCCAAGATGATCGAGGCATGGCTGGTGCTGCCGGCGTTGGCGGTGTGCTATCTGCTGGCCGCACACGGCGGCCGGCGCCAGCAGATGGTGCGCCTCGGCCTCGGTGGACTTGTCGCCGTCGCGGTCTCGTTGAGCTGGATGCTTGTCGTAACCCTCTGGCCGGCGAGCGACCGTCCGTATGTGGACGGCAGCCATGACAACTCGGCCTTCAGCCAGGTGTTCGTGTACAACGGCCTGGGCCGGCTCGATCAACCCTCCCCGAACCAGCTGTTGACGAGATCGATCGGGCTGCGGCTCAACTCGCCGCCGCCGGGCTGGGACCGTCTGCTCACCGGCGCGCTCGGTCGCGACACCGGGTGGCTGATTCCCGCCGTACTGATCGCGCTCCTGGCCTACGTGGCCACGAGCCGCAGCAGCAGCCGACTGGCGCGCGCCGGGACCGCCCTATGGGGAATCTGGCTGATCGTGCTGCTGGTCACCTTCAGCGTCAGCGGCGAGGTCAACTCGTACTACGCCGCGGCACTATCACCGCCGATCGCGGCGCTCCTCGGTACAGCGCTCGTCTTGGCGTGGGAGCGACGAACAGATCCGCGAGCTCGGGGCATCAGCGCGGTCGCCGTCGCCGCCAGCTGCGGATACGCGGTGTGGCTGCTCCCGGCCAGTGGCGTGGGGACCGTCGCCGGCCTTCTGGAGGCCGAGATCGTGCTCGGCGTCGCTGCGCTCATGCTCCTCGTAATCGCGGCCGGGACCACGATCTCCAAGGCCGCAATCGTGCTCGCCACAGTCGCCATGCTGGTGGTCCCTGCGGCAGCCTCGGCGTCCGTCGTCAACAACGCCCTGGGACCCTTCGACACCCCGTTCGAGCACCAGCCCGCCTGGAAGCTGGCTCGCGCGCTCGGCGCGATCGGCCGGCAGACCGAGGTGCTGCTCGCTCCGCTGGAGCTGGCCAAGCGCCTCCAACCCGACCTGATGGCAACGCAAACCGCGGCCGTCGCCGCCCCCTTCATCTACGACAGCGGCCAAGAGGTGCTACCGATCGGCGGATACACCGGCACGATCCCAGAACCGACGCTGAGCGCCCTGAAGGCGATGATCGCCCGGGGAGACTTCCATCTCGTCATCCAGGCCCCGGTCGTCAGCGACCCGCGCCTCGAATGGGTCGCACACGACTGCCTCCCGCTCAGGCCCGCCGCGGAATCGTCCCCAACGCCTGGACGATTGCGGTTCGCGGTCTACTACTGCGGCCCAAACAGCCTGCCCTAGCCGCGCGGGCGGCCGGCCGTCACGACGCCGCTGATTCCCGGTGCGAGCGGAGCCCAGATCCTTGACAAACCAGATATCAATGTGATATCTATTTGGTAGGTGATCGGATGGCCGACACCACAGCCCACAGGAGGCATTCCGATGAACGCAGCCAGCGACGACACCGCCCGGAAGGGTCTGCGCAAGTGGTGGGCAACCCCGCCGCGATCGGGCATGCAACGCCTGATCTTTCCATGGGAGTACCTCCATGCCCGCGCCTTTGGGATCGTGCGTATTGCCGGTGGCTTAGTGGGGGTCACCGCGGGCTTCATCTGCCTCGCGTACGCCGTCTACGGATGGGCAGCCTTCTTCCTGGTTATCGGGACTCTGAACCTTGGGGGTGGTTACTGGTTCCTCACGATCGCCCGCTCCCAACCTCCCCGGGCCTAAGTGGTTCGGATCGGGCCACTAGGCCCGCTGGTTGGTAATTGGCTGGCATTCCTGCCGGGCCGGTCGTCGCGCGAGCGCGTAACTACTTTCAGTCACTCAACGAGGAGGATTCATGAGTCAGGACGTCCAGCAATATCGCCAGCCCGAGGCGACTCCGGTCGGGCACTCGGGGACTCGTGTCGAGATCCACGAGCGCCCGGCCTGGTCGATCAGCGGCTGGTTCGGCGTGCTCGTCGTCGCAGCCTGTATCGCCGCCACGATTCTGCTCGTCCAGAACAAGGCCGGGGCGCTCGTGGCCGTGCCGATCGTGGTCGGAGCGCTGATCGCGTCCTCGCTGATCATGGTGCAACCTGGCCACACCAAGGTCGTGCGGTTCTTCGGGAGCTACGCCGGCACCGTGCGTCGTACCGGCCTGTCGTGGATCGTGCCGCTTGCGGACCGCCGGAACCTGAGCATCCGGGTCCGCAACTTCGAAACCAACCATCTGAAGGTCAACGACGCCGACGGCAACCCGGTCGAGATCGCCGCGATCGTCGTCTGGCAGGTAGCCGACACGTCACGGGCGTCATACGCCGTCGATGACTACGTCAACTTCGTTGAGGTTCAGTCCGAGTCGGCGTTACGTCACGTCGCGACCACCCATCCCTATGACGACCCGACAGGTGAGGGCACGTCATTGCGCGGCAACGTCGACCTCGTCGCCGCTGAGCTTGCCCAGGAGGTCGCCCAGCGGGTCACGATCGCGGGCGTGGAGATCGTCGAGGTTCGGATCAGCCATCTCGCGTACGCCCCGGAGATCGCGCAGGCGATGTTGCGCCGCCAGCAGGCGAACGCCGTCGTCGCCGCACGCTCACGGATCGTCGAGGGGTCGGTCGGGATGGTCGAGATGGCGCTCGCCCGCCTGGAAGAGCACGGGATCGTCGAACTCGATGAGGAGCGCAAAGCGGCGATGGTGAGCAACCTGCTGGTCGTGCTGTGTGCTGATCAGCCCGCGTCTCCGGTCGTCAACACGGGCACGCTCTATACGTGAGCCCCGAGCGCAAGCAACTGCTGCTGCGCATCGACCCAGCGGTCCACGACGCCCTGGCGCGGTGGGCCGCTGCCGACCTCCGCAGCCTCAACGCCCAGATCGAGATGCTCCTGCGACGCGCTCTCGATGAGGCCGGCCGGATGCCCCGACAAGCCGGGCCTATGCCCAGGCGCGGTCGGCCGCCAAAACCGTAAACGGCCGACACATTACGATCCGGGCATGAGAGAGGTTCGGTTGCCGGAGTGCGCGCTGTCGATCGACACAGCGTCGTTCCTCGTCTGCCTCGCGACGATCCTTGAGCTGCCGTTCGAGCAGCTGCCGGTTCCCGCCGCGGGCGAGGACCCCGCGACGGGGTGGGTCGTGTCGCGTTGGCTGGGTGGCCTGGGACTCGGGATAGCCCGGGTCGCGGACGCCGGGTCGTTCGCGTGGCCGGGACCGTGGATAGCGCGTATTCGTCCAAGCGGCGGGGAAGCCCGGCGCTCGGTGGTGATGTACGGCGTGCCGTCCGGTGTCGTGTGGGATCCAGCTGGTGGAGGCGAGGTTGAGCCGGATTGGATCGATGACGGGTTCGTGATCGCCGCCGCTGACATCGCGCTCGCACGTCCGCGTCGACCGTCATCCCCGGAGGCCTCCGGGATCGTCGAGTCGATCTCTGTCGCTTCTCGGGCTGGCGAGCCCGCCGAGATGCTGGAGGCGGCACGAGCGATTGCGGGGCAAGGATTGGAGGGAGACCGGCACGTCGAGGGCACAGGCACGTTTCCGTCCGGGATGCCGGGAAGCGCGTTGACGCTGATCGAGGCCGAGGTTTGCGAGTCGTTCGAGCCGCCGCTCGTGCCCGACGAGCACCGCAGAAACGTGGTCACGAGAGGAATCGAGTTGAACCGATTGGTCAGACAGGAGTTCACGATCGGTGAGATCCGCTGCCGGGGAATGCGGTTATGTGAGCCATGCACTGTCGTTCAGCGCTACGCCGGGCGGCCGGTGCTCCGGGAGCTTGTGCATCGCGGTGGCCTGCGCGCCGACATCCTCGCGGATGGCACGATGAGGCGCGGCGACACGGTGCGGGCGGCCCCGGCGACCGTCTGAACCCGCTGCCTCCACGCGTGCGGTCGCGATCAGCCTTCCTGCTCAGTCGGCCGGATCAGCACCTCGTTGACGGCCACGTGCCGCGGCCGGGTGACCACATAGGCGATCACGTCGGCGATGTCGCCCGCCTCCAGTCGCTCCACGTCGCCGAAACGCTTGCCGATCAGCTCGCGAATCTCGGGCCGGTTGTGTGAGGACAGCTCGGTCGCGACCGCTCCAGGCTCGATCACCGAGACCCGGACGTGCCGGCCGGTGACTTCCTGGCGAAGCGACTCGCTGAACGCGCCGACACCATGCTTGGTGAGGTTGTAGACGCCACTACCGCTCCGAGCCACGCGTCCCGCTACCGAGCTGATGTTGACCATGTCGGCCACCCGGCGCGAACCGTGCTCAGCCGCCTTCAGCAGGTGTGGCAGGGCCGCATGAGCGCAGTACAGGAGCCCCGCGACGTTGACCGACAGCATTCGCTGCCACTCCTCGAGCGGTGCGTCCACGGCCGGACCCAGCAGCATCACGCCGGCGTTGTTGATCAGTGTGTCGAGACCCCCGAGCTCAGCCACAGTTTGTTCGACGGCTGCCCGCGCCTGCCCTGAGTCGGTCACGTCGGCGACGATGACCAGCGCGCGGCGCCCGGCGCTTTCGATCCCGCTCGCCAGCGCCTCCAACCGCTCGCGCCGGCGCGCCACCAGCGCGACGGCGGCGCCGCGAGACGCGAGCGCGGCTGCAGTCGCCTCGCCGATCCCGCTCGATGCGCCGGTAACCAGTGCAACGGTTCCCTGCAACTCCTCAGATGTCGCCATCGTCGCCTCGTGGTGCTCGGCTTATTCGCCCGTTGTCTTGTAGACCCGGTCGCCGATGCGCACGACGCCGCCGCGCACGATCCGAGCGTTGATCCCGCGCAGATTCAGCTCGCGACCAACCCCTGAGTTGACGAACTTGAGCGCGTCGACGCCAAAGCGCCGCGAGAACTTGCCGCATCCGCGGTGCGGCTCGGCCGTCACCTCCAGCAGCGCCGCGCCGATCTGCAGGCGCGTGCCCGGCGGTAGGTTGGCGGCGCTGAGATCGAGATCGACATAGAACTGGTCGCCGGCGAGTGGCCATCGCTCCCGATCTCCGGCGATCAGTTGGGCCGTGCGCGCATTCATCACTGTGATCTGCGTCTCGCGATGGGCGTCACCATCCGCTTCGGCGCCACCAGCGCGCTCGAGCCAGCTGTCCCCGACCAGCCCCTCGTCTTCGTCCAGCGTCGCCTCGGTGACGACTTCCCGCGCTTCGATGTGCGGTCGGCGGACGATCAGCTCAACACGGCCTCCGTCCAACGGAGCGCCGCGAACCGTCTCAATGCCAGCCTCGAGCGTCGCCAACGCCTTGTGATCCATATCAACAGGATGCCTGACTCGAGGTCTCGGGCTCCGCTTCCCGTTCGGACCGGCGATGGCCGAGAGCAGAACATCGGCGCGGCGGGGCCTTCGAGATGGGCCGTGAAGGGCTCGAACCTTCGACCTTGGGATAGAGCATTTGCAGGGCATTTCCGTTACATCGATGCCGAGGTCAACCTTTCGATTTACCGAGATCCGGACTCCGTGGCGAGCGAACTCGCCTCGCAGCTCGCCGCCGGTATGACCGTCCCGGAGGTTGTTCGTTCAGGGCTGAGGCGGGTGACCGGTGTGTTCTCCCCGGCCCGCCAGGATCTTGGGCGACGAGGCCGCGGTGAAGCTGCTCCGTAGATGCCTTGCGTCCCGACTGGGCTTGACCCGCCGGTGTAGGTGTCGCCGTTGAACAGGTAGAGCGAACGAGCGACAACACCGGCGGGCGTCGTGGCCATCAAGCCACGACGCCCGATGGCAAACGGTCGGTCAGGTTTTTGTGACGACGAGCTGGGCGGCGCTCGAGGTGTATTGCAGGGCGAAGTACAGGCCACCGCCGATGGATCTGCCCGTCACGGTCTTGAACGTGCCGGTGCTCGAGCTGAACGTCACGACCTGTTGGGTGTCGCCGACGCTCGGCGTGTAGGCCGGATCTTTAGTGATTGCGAATGTGCCGGCGAGGGTTGCCGTTCCGGCGATCTCGAGCTGGCCGTAGGTGTAGGTGGCGCTGGTGCCGCCTACGATCGTCGCCAGCCGGCCCGTGCTGGTCTGCTCGTAGTTGCCGTTCAGATGGATGTCGTTGTCCTCGCCGAGCTCGATTGTGCCGGAGTTGGTGAGCGAGCCGGCCAGGTTGATCGCCTCGTTGGCGGATTGACCGATGTCGAGGGTGCCCGCGTTGTCGCTCAGCCCGCTGAGCGAGCTGCCGCTGCCGTCAGACAGAGGTGGGCAGCCGCCGTAGATTTCGATCGTGGCGTGGTTTGTCGCGATGTCCATTCCAGGGACCACGATCCCGGAGCAGTTGCTGGTCGAATTCGCGATGTAGGTGCCGCCGGTCAGCGTCTGCGTCGTCGCGTTGTAGTTGCTCAGTGCGCTGATTGTGAGGCTCGAGTTGTAGCCGGCGCTCAGCGTGCCGTGGTTCTCGACGGTCGCCTGCACCGTCAGCGGGCCCGGGTAGGTCTTGATCGTCCCGAGGTTCAGGATCTTGCCGGACGTGAGCGAGATGGTGGCCGTGCCGTTGCCGCAGGTGGTGTCGATCGTGCCCGAGTTGGTGAAGCCCGCCGCCGCTGTCACGGTGGCGCCCGGCGCTTGGCAGAACCCGCTGGGAGCGTACAGCTCGATCGTCTGTTTGCGTCCGATGTTCCCCGATAGGGTCGTCGTGCCCTGAACCTCGATGGTGCTCGCACCCTTTCCCTCGTAGTTCAGCGTGTCGCTGACCAGCAGTGGCACCGAACCGCCGCTCGCGACGGTGATCGGACCTGCCTCGTCGACGACATTCCCGCCGCCGACCGTGAACGATCCGTCGATTGAGACGGTGCCCTTCGAGCTGTTGCTAAACGTCGCTCCGGAGCCGGCGGCGACCGCGAATGCCCCGCTTGAGCTATTGATGTCGAGCGCGCCTTCGTTCAGGAAGGTCCCACCGCCGTACGCGACGGTGTCGTTGCCGATGCTCACGGTGCCCGTGTTCGCGACGTTGCCCGACACGTTCAGCCCGACGGGGTAGGTCGCGATCTGCCCCGTGTTGTCAAGCGTTCCCGAGCTGACTGTGAGGCTCGCGGGGCCGGGGCCGCAGTCCCCCGAGATCGTGCCGGCGTTCGTGAATCCGGCCGCCGCCGTGACGTTCGCGACCGGCGCTTCGCAGAAGCCGCTCGAACCGTACAGCACAAGCGTCTGATCAGCGGCGATGTTGCCCGACAATGTGGTGTCCCCGAACACCTCGATCGCGCCAGCCCCTGCGCCGGTGTACTCGAGGGTATCTCCGGTGAGATCTACGACGGTGCCGCTGGCGGAGTCGATCGGCCCGTTCTCGATGAAGGTGTTGCCGCCCGGCATCGCCATGTTGCCGGTCGTGCTGCCGGCGCAGCCCGTCAGGCCGCTCGAGGTAAGCGTGCCGCTCGGGCCGTTCTCGAACGTCACGCCGGTCCCCTGCACGTCGATCGCGCCCTGGCACCCGCCGTCGGCCGTCGTGATCTGCGTCGCACCCTCGTTGTCGAATGTCCCGGGGCCCGCCAGGTACAGCTGCCACGTGATCGACACCGTGCCCGTGTTGGTGACGCTGCCTGTCAGGTAGCGGTTGCCCCCAGAACTGCACGGCACGTCGCTACAGGTGCTGATGTCCGAGAGCGAGGACGCCGACAGCGTGCCCGCGTTGTCAAGCGTCCCGGACGAAATCGTCAGCGACGTGTCCCCGCCCTCGTCGCACGAACTGGAGGACCAAAGCTCGACCGAGCCGCCCGCGGCGATTGTCCCACCAGCGGCGAGCGTTACGCCGTAGGCGCTTGTGCTCCCACACGAGTTCTCGTTCCCGACCTGCACGGTCCCGAGCACGGTCATCGTGTTCCAGCTCTCGCCGCCGGCAATGATCACCGAGTTTCCCGCCGGAACGCAAACGTCGTCTCCGGTCGCGTCGCCGCCGCCGTAGACGCCAGTCGTGAGCTGGACCGCTCCGGCGGGACAGTTCGTCGCGCTAGCCGTCCGCATGAGTCTCCGGGATTCGCGAAGGTGCGGCGCGAGTCGTGCCGCATCGTGCCTGGCGATCGTGCGGCCGGCCGCCGGAGCAGCGGCGCTAGCCACGCCTGTCAGCCCGACCGCTAAAGCTGCCGCGACCGCGAGCATCCCTCGCCGGCGGCAGCCGAGAAGTAGTTCCTGCTTCCCCCTGAAGCCCAACCTGTGCTCCCTTCTTCCTCCAGTCGTTTCTTGGGTGTAGGGTGAGCCCACCCCGACCTTCCTTCGGATACATATTTCAGCGTATACAGCACGATCTGTAAATAGGTAGATTCGTCTGGCTATTGGAGCTACGGTGCGCCGAGCATGAACGCGGAACGAACCCGCCGGCTGCTGTGAACTCGTCTACGACATCGGGCGCGTGGAGAACCTTGATGAGTTGCGCCTCGTGGTGAAGCCCGCGGTCCGCCAGATCGTGCCGGCGGACCTCGCCAGCTAACCGAGGTGAACCTTGAAACCGGGCAAGTGATCGCGGCCACTGATCCGGCGATCACCGACCACCGTGCGATCCACGCGTCGGGCCGCTGAGCACACCAGCACCCCCTCCTCAACCGCGCCACCGGTCACGCACCATTGGAATCGCGCTGAACCGCTCCCGACCGGGATTGGACTACGACGACGCCGAGCTGAGCTAGATCCCCTGCGACCACTGCCTAATCAGAAGTCGCCGCGCGGTGCTCGCGACGGAGCGAGGCCGAGCCCCAGCAACGGCACACGAGCGCTCGGCGACAACCATCGCCCCGACCGCCGGCAACGGCGCCACCGCGTTGCCACGAATCCGATCGCCCCACTGCACGTGAGCCAGCGACCGGCCACAGCTCCCGAGTCGGGCCTTTTGTGACAACAACGGGTCGAACGGTCCCAGCAGGCGCGGTGGCGGGAGCGCTACCAGGTCATTTCGGGGCAGGTCGACGAGACCATCGGCGCGGTAGTCGAGCTCGGACGCGATCGTCGCCAGTCCCGCGCGCGCGTCGCGAAGCGGGAGCTGTGCCCACTTGGCGAGATCTCGGTCCTGCGCCGGCCCGTGGGCGGCGAGGTAGCGGCGAGCGAGCTCGGCCAATGCACGATCGCGGTCGATCTTCGGACGTTCCCCCAACCAGTCGGTGACGAGCACGAATGCGTGCTCACGTCCGATCATCGGCCCGCGGATGATCAGCCCGTCCAGCGTCGCGCGGAACAGGACGTGCACGATCGCCTGTCGCGCGGTCGGCAGGTCCGCTCGCTCGAGCACGGCACGGAGTTGCGCACGCGTCATCGGCCCATCGTCTCCCAGCGCCTTGACGATCGCGGTGATCCCGCGGCGAGCGGCCGCCTCGCTCACGCCCCTCTGTCGCAGCCACCCGGCAGCTGTTGACGTAGACGAGCGTCCAGGGATCTCTTGCAGGCGCTTGCAAGGAATCGTCGTAGAATTGCATTATGGCCGGCAAACTTGCGGACATCGCCAAGCACGCTAGGGTCAGCGAGGCCACGGTCAGCCGCGTCCTCAACGGACGCCCTGGGATCTCGGAGTCGACGCGCGCCGCCGTCATGACGGCACTCGACGTGATCGGCTACGAGCGCCCGACTCACTTGCGCATTCGGCGCGCTCGGATGGTTGGGCTGATCGTACCGGAGCTCCAGAACCCGGTCTTTCCGGCGCTCGCCGAGGTGGTCGCGGGCGCGCTCGCCCAGCGCGGCTTCAATGCCGTTCTGTGCACGCGTACGGGGAGCATGTCTGAGGCTGAGTATGTGGAGATGCTCCTCGAGCGCCAGGTCTCGGGGATGATCTTCGCCGGCGGCCAATACGCGGAGGCCGACGCCCCCCATGGGCATTACGAGCGCCTGCTGCGGCTTCGCCTGCCCGTCGTGCTCGTCAACGCAGCCGCCGAGCATCTCGCCTTCCCACGGGTATCGACTGATGACGCCGTCGCAATGGAGCAGGCGTACGCTCACCTGGCGGATCTCGGCCACGAACGAATCGGCCTGATTCTGGGTCCGCCTGATCACGTCCCCTCCGCGCGCAAGCTGGCCGCGTTCGAGCAAGTGGCGAGCGTGGCGACACCCTCTGAGTTCGTTGAGCGGACGCGGTTCTCGCTCGAAGGCGGACGCGCCGCGGCCACGCGCCTGATCGGGAGCGGCGTCACTGGAATCATCTGCGGGAGCGATCCGCTCGCGCTCGGCGCGATCCGCGCGGCCCGCCGGGGAGATCTCTCGGTGCCCGGCGACCTCTCGGTCATCGGCTACGACGACTCAGCGCTGATGAGTTGCACCGCCCCGCCGCTTACAACCGTCAGGCAGCCGATCGAGGCGATCGGCCGCGCCGCCGTCGAGATGCTCGTGGGTCAGATCGAGGGCTCGCCCGTGTCCGCGGACGAGCTCTTCTTCGAGCCTGAAATGGTGGCGCGGGGCTCGACCGCCACCGCGCCCGCACGTTGACGACGCGCCCGCGCTCGCGCTAGCACCCACCGGCGCCGGCCGTTGCCTTGGCGCGCGCACTCGTGAGTCCGGCACCGGCACGAGCCGAAATTCGGCGGCTACTCGCGGCCTGGTCGACGTCTGGGACCACCCGGGGTGCCGCCAGGGGCATGCAAGTCCCTTGCGCTTTGGTACGAAAAATGCGGATTTATCTTCGACTCTTGCATCCATTTGTCGATTCTGCAATGCTCGCTGTCATGAGGGAGATCGAGGTGACGGACGCGGCCACGCCGCGTCCGGATCATGGGGTCGCGGACGGGTGGCGCTGGTGGCGCGAGGCGGTCGTCTACCAGGTCTACGTGCGGAGCTTCGCCGACGCGAATGGGGACGGGATCGGTGACTTGGCGGGGGTGCGGGCGAGCCTTCCCTATCTGGCCGCGCTTGGTGTTGACGCTCTGTGGTTCAACCCGTGGTATCCGTCGCCGCTCGCCGACGCCGGGTATGACATCACGGATTACCGGTCGATCGATCCCGCTTTCGGGACGTTGTGGGAGGCTGAGCAACTGATCGCGGAGGCGCGGGAGCTCGGCATTCGGACGATCATTGACATCGTCCCGAACCATGTCTCGAACGAGCATCCGTGGTTCCGGGAGGCGCTCGCAGCGTCGGCGGGTTCTCCGGCCCGCGAGCGATTCTGGTTCCGCCCGGGTATCGGCGAAGACGACGAGTTGCCGCCGAACGGCTGGCAGTCGATCTTTGGCGGTCCGGCCTGGACTCGGGTAAGCGACGGCGACTGGTACCTCCACCTGTTCGCGCCCGAACAGCCCGATCTCAACTGGCAGCACCTGGAGGTCAGGGCCGAGTACGAGGACATTCTCCGTTTCTGGTTCGAGCGCGGCGTCGCCGGCGTACGAATTGACTCGGCGGCGCTGCTGGTCAAGGATCCCGAGCTCTCCGAAGAGCGGGCGGACTCCGCTCCGGACGCGCATCCGTTCACGGACCGCGACGAGCTGCACGAGATCTACCGCCGCTGGCGGGCAATCGCGGATTCCTACGAGGAGCCTCGGGTGCTGGTTGGCGAGGTGTGGCTGGCGGATGTCGAGCGTTTCGCGCGGTACCTACGACCCGACGAGCTCCACACGGCGTTCAACTTCGACTTCCTTGCGTGTCCGTGGGAGCCGGGTCCGATGCAGGCTTCGATTCAGTCGGCACTCGCGGCGCATGCGCCGGTCGACGCGCCGGCGACCTGGGTGCTTTCCAACCATGACGTCACCCGCCCGGTCACGCGCTACGGCCGCGCCAATACCCGCTTCGCGTTCGAGACCAAGCGGGAGGGGACGCCCACCGACCTTGTGCGCGGGCGGCGGCGTGCGCGGGCGGCTGCGCTGCTGGCGATGGCGCTGCCGGGCTCGATGTATGTCTATCAGGGCGAAGAGCTCGGGCTGCCGGAGGTGGAGGACATCCCTGGCAACCTGCGACAGGATCCGATGTGGCACCGCTCCGGTGGCGTGGACCCGGGCCGCGATGGCTGCCGGGTCCCGATCCCGTGGTCGGGCGCGGAGCCGCCGTATGGCTTCAGCCCGAACGAGCAGGTGCGTCTGTGGCTCGACCAGCCCGGCGACTGGGCGCCCCTGTCGGTCGAGGCGCAGACTAGCGACCCGGGCTCGATGCTCAGCCTCTACCGGGCAGGGTTGCGCATCCGCCGCGAGGCGCCTTGGGACTCGCACTCCGAGTTGCGCTGGCTCGACTACGGGGACGGCGTGATTGCGTTCGCGCGCGGCGATCGTTTCCGGTGCATCGTCAATTTCGGCCTGGAGCCGGTCGGAGTTCCGGTCGGGGCCGACGTCCTCCTGGTGAGCGCTGCGATCGTCGGCAACGCGCTGCCGCAGGACACAACGGCTTGGCTCGTTCAGGCCGCGGACCGGGCTCCGTTCGACCCGGAGCCGACTCGAACGGAACACAATACCCACCTGGGGGAAGGAGAAGAAGGGCAATGACATTCCACATCAGGGCGATCAGGTCCAGTCACGTGGGCGCGACCGTCGCGGCCGTGTGCCTGCTGGCTATGGCCGTTGTTGCGGGCTCGGCGTCTACCGCGGGGGCGAAGACATCGAGGGTAAACATCAGCGTTGCGTCGCTGGTCCCGGGGGCCACGGCGGCAGCGACGACCGCGTTCAACAGCCAGGTCACCCAGTTTGAGAAGGCGAATCCGGGGATCCACGTCACGTCAGTTCAGTACGACTGGACTGGTCCGACGTTCGCCGCGGAGCTCGCTGCGGGGACGCTGCCGACCGTGTTCACGGTCCCGTTCACGGACGGGCGCTCGCTTGGCCAGGCCGGGCAGCTCGCCAACCTGACAACCTACGCGGAGGCGTATCCGTGGTTCAACGAGTTCAACCCGGCGGTGATCGCCGAGGGCACCGACGCTAAGGGCCAGGTGATCGCGATCCCCGAAGCCGCGTATGCCCAAGGGCTTCAGTATAACCGCCAGCTCTTCCGTGAGGCGGGCCTGAACCCCAACAAGCCCCCGACGACGTGGGCGCAGGTCGAGTCCGACGCTAAGGCGATCGTGAAGGCCAACCCGAACGTGGCTGGCTTCTCGGTGATGGGCGCGAGCGACAACACCGCCGGCTGGATCCTTACGACTCTCGCCTACGCGTTCGGCGGCCGCATGGAGTCGGGCATCGGTGCGAAGGCCAAGGCGACGTTCGACAACCCTGGAGCCGTGGACGCGCTCGACATGATTCACACCATGCGCTGGGTGGACAACGACATGGGCTCGAATTTCGGTCTCAGTTGGGGCACCAGCAACCAGGCGTTCGCAGCAGGTCAGATCGGGATGTTCGTCAGCGGCTCCGACGTCTACACGAACATGATCCAGGCATACAACCTGAACCCGAGCGTCTACGGCCTGGCTCCGCTCCCGCTCCAGGGCAAGAACGCCGGCGTCCTCGGCGGCGGCACGCTTGCCGCGGTCAAGCCGACCGCGACTCCGGACCAAATCGCCGCGGCCATGAAGTGGATTAACTACTATTACATGCAGCCGCTGTCGACTAGGCAGGGCGCGCTTCGTAACGCCAAGACGCTGATTGCACAGAAGCAGCCGGTCGGTGTGCCGGAATTTCCGGTCCTCGATAAGGCGGCGTACACCCTGTCGCAGGACTGGATCAAGCCGTTCATCAACGTTCCGGAAGGCCAGTTCGCTCCGTTCAACAACGGGATCTTGAAGGACCCGCTGATCCCGGAGCCTGAGTCAGCGACCCAGGCGATCTACGGCGACCTTGACTCGGTCGTGCAGTCGGTGCTGACCGACCAGAGCGCAAACATCCCGGCCCTCCTTCAGGCGGCTAACGCCACCGGGCAGGCCTCGATCGCCGCGGGGAACGCCTCGTCCTAAGAGCCACCTCTCCCCTCGGTTGCGGGTGGTCGTGCTGTCGGTAGCGCGACCACCCGAGACCGGCCGCGTGCTATTCAATAGAGCGATCGCCTGGACCGCGTGAGGTCAGGGAGAGCAATGTCGGCTGGCGAGCAGATAACACCCGAACTTCAGGACCGTGTGCTTAGGACACGGGCGGCGGCTCAGGCGCCGCGTGTGCGCACTGGTAGGCGCAAGCCGGTGACTTGGGTGAAACAGGGCGGGCTGTCGAAGCTGGTCTTTCTGCTGCCTTTGCTGTTAGTTTTCGGGGCGTTCTCGTGGTACCCGATCGTGCGTCTGGTGATGATGGCGCTGCAGCACACGAATCTCGTGCAGCGAGCGGCTTGGGTCGGGCTCTCGAACTTCTCCGAGGTAATCCATGACCCGTTGTTTCCGATTGCTGTCAGGAACACTGCGGAGTTTGCCGGCCTCGCGCTCGTCTTCGGTTACCCGGTTCCGTTGATCATGGCGGTGTTGATCAGCGAGGTGCGCAGCTGGCGCGGCTTGTACGCGGTGCTCGCCTACCTGCCAGTGGTGATCCCGCCGGTCGTTGCGGTTCTGCTCTGGAAGACGTTCTACGACGCTGCGTCGAACGGCGTCTTCAACACGATGCTTGGCTGGGCCGGCATCGGGCCGCAACAATGGATCCAGTCGCCGACTCAAGCGATGCCGTCGCTCGTGCTCGAGTCGACATGGGCGAACGCCGGCAGTACCGTGATCATCTATCTTGCCGCGCTGGTCGGCGTGAACCGTGAGCTCTACGAGGCGGCGGCCGTCGACGGCGCCGGGCTGTGGAAGAAGCTTTGGCACGTCACGCTGCCGCAGATGCGCACGGTGCTGCTCGTCACCATGATCCTCCAGCTGATCGGGACCGCGCAGGTGTTCATCGAGCCGTACCTGTTCACGCAGGGGGGCCCCGCGAACGCGACGCTGACCGTGATGCTCCTTATCTACAACTACGCGTTCGGTAACTCGCTTGGCGCCTCCTACGGCGAGGCGGCGGCGCTCAGCCTGATGCTGGTCGCGTTCCTCGCGGTGTTCTCGCTGATCTATCTGCGCGCCACGCGTGCGTGGAGCACGCAATGAGCGCGCTTCCGGGCCGACGCAAGCAGCACCCGCGCAACGACTCGGGCCCACAAGGCCTTGTGCTCGCCAACGACTGGCGCCGTCCGAGCGTCAGGTGGGGACTCGGGACGGCGCACACCGTCCTCCTCTTGCTGCTGGCCGTCATCGGGCTCGGCCCGGTCCTCTGGCTCGCCAAGTCGGCGATCACGCCAACACTCGACACGATCACCACCCCAATGGCGTTGTTTCCTCACGGGTTGGATTGGAGCAACCTGTCGACCGCTTGGAGCAATGTCGATGTAGGCCTGTATATGCGGAACACGGTCGTGATCGCGATCGGGTCGTGGGCCTTCCAGATGGTCGTGGCTACGACTGGAGCGTATGCGCTCTCGGCGCTGCGACCGAAGTACGGCAACGTGATCATGGCCATGCTGCTGACGACACTGTTTGTCCCCGCGGTCGTGCTGCTCGTCCCGCTCTACGTCGAGGTGGTGCACCCGCCGTTCATCCACACCTCCTTCGTCAACAACTACTTGGCCGTCTGGCTCCCCGAGTCTGCGAGCGCATTCAACGTTGTGCTCATGAAGCGGTTCTTCGACAACCTGCCGCGCGAGATCCTCGAGGCGGCACGCATCGACGGCTGCGGCTCCTTTCGTCTGTTCTACGCGATCGTCCTGCCGATGTCGCGGCCGATCCTCGGCGTCGTGTCGATCTTCGCTCTGCTCGCGTCGTGGAAGGACTATCTGTGGCCGCTGCTCGTCCTCGGCAACCCCAACCTGCAGCCGCTGTCGGTGCGCCTGCCCGAGATCGAGCAGTTCACGCCGCTCGGCGTCTTCCTCGCCGCCCTGGCGCTCACGTGTGTGGTGCCGATTGTGGGCTTCCTCATGTTCCAACGCTCGTTCCTCCGCGGGACCGGGCTGAGCGGAGCACTGAAGGGATGAGGAACTGATGGCCGCGATTCGCTTCGACGGCGTGGCGAAGATCATATGTCGCCACGGACCGCGACATCGCTATGGTTTTCCCAGAACCACGCACTGAACCCACACATGACCCCCTTTCGCGGAACCGCTTGTCCATTTCTGTCAGGGTGCTCCGGGCTGGCGCCGCGGTCGCGAACCTCGCCCTGACAGGTCGGGACGGTCGATCTGAGCTGACCTGGGACGTTCCTATAGGTGTCAAGTGTGGGTTCGGTTGATTCCGAAGCCGGGGTTGCCGCGCATGATCGTGGTCGAGACCATCGGTCGCGGCTACGTGGTGTGGGCGAGGCGGCACGGAGGGAGTTGAAGACCTCACGCGCGATGTAGCGCTTGAGGCAGCGCATGATTTCGCGCTGAGTCTTGCCTTCTGCGGTTCGGCGCTTGGCGTATGCGCGGGTGCGCTCGCAGTAGCGCAGCCGGCAGACAGCGATGAGGTGCAGCGCGCGGTTGGCTTGGCGGTCGCCGCCGTACTTGAGGCGGTGACCGGTCGTCTTGCCTGCCGCGGCAGGGATCGGACTGGCGCCGCAGAGCATCGCGAACGAGCTCTCGCCGTGGAGTCGTTCGATGTTCTGTCCGGCGCTGACGAGCCGCTGACCGGCATGCCCGGTCGAGGAGGATGTCCCGCGGTTCGTAGAAGTTTGAGGTGACGGCGGTCCCTCCCGGCTCGTCCGCTCTTGGTGGGAGCGTGACGGGCGATCCGGCAAGATCGAAGGAGGAACCGCCGTGCAGAGCAACGTACCGGTCGCCGAGGCGACGCTAGATGAGATGGTGCTGCCCGAGCGCGTGCAGGACGCGCTGGGGCAGCTGGTCGGGGCAGCGAGGGAGGGCTTGTTGGCGTTGAGCGTGAGCGTTGGGCTCGGCGTGCTGTCGGAGTTGTTGGAGGAGGAGGTCGCCGGGCTGGTTGGCCCGAGGGGGAAGTGGAATCCGGACCGCACGGCGGTTAGGCATGGTTATGAGGACGGTGAGGTCACGCTCGGCGGTCGGCGTGTTGGGGTCAAGCGCCCGCGGGTTCGCGCTGCGGATGGCGAGTCGGAACTGCCGTTGGTGACCTACCGGCATTTCGCTGACCGCGACCAGCTCGGACAGGTCGTGCTCGAGCGGATCCTGGCCGGCGTCTCGACTCGGAAGTACCGTCGCGCCCAGGACCCGGTCGGGGAGGCGGTCGCGGTGGGCGAGCGGTCGACGTCGAAGAGCTCGGTCTCGCGAGCGTTCGTGGAGCGCACCCGCGAGGCGTTGTGGCAGCTGATGTCCCGCCAGCTCGCCGATCTGCGCCTAGCGGTGGTGATGATCGACGGGATTGAGATCAAGGGCCGGATGAACATCGTGGCGTTGGGGATCACGACCGAGGGTGAGAAGCTCGCGCTCGGCCTGTGGGCCGGGACGACGGAGAACGCGACCGTTGCGAGCGCGTTGCTGTCAGACCTCGTCGCGCGCGGGCTCGATGTCGAGCAGGGAGTGCTGTTCGCGATCGACGGCTCCAAAGCCCTGCGCAAAGCGATCCGCCAAGTGTTCGGGGACGAGGTCCCCGTTCAGCGCTGCATCCGCCATAAGGAACGCAACGTGCTCGATCACCTCCCCGAGCCCGACCGTGGCCCAATCAAGCAGCGTCTCGTCAAGGCGTGGAAGGAGATCGATCACGACAGGGCGCTCGAGCAGTTACACCGCCTCGCGGTCGAGCTCGAGCGCGAGCATCCCGGCGCCGCCGCGTCATTGCGGGAGGGGATGGCCGAGACGCTGACCGTGACCCGTCTCGGGATTACCGGCAAGCTGAAGCCCACGCTGCAGTCAACGAACCCGTGCGAATCGATGATCTCCACCGTCCGCGTGATCCACCGCAAACGTCAAGAACTGGAGCAGCGGCGAGATGTGCATGCGCTGGACCGCCGCCGGCATGCTCGAAGCCGAGACCCACTTCCGCAAAGTCGAGGGCTACCGCGGCCTCGCTCAACTCGCTGTCAAGGTCGAAGCCGACCTCATCCGCCGACGCAACAACCGCTACAACGACTTGACCGAAGCTCTCGATCTGTAACCATCACATGAGGGATCGTCGCCCCGAAAGTTCCACGACGACCGGGACATCCTCCAAATGGGCCACCTCCGCGCGGTGGGCGAGGTGGCCGCACGCTGCTCGAGCCATCACACGACATGGCTGTCACTCGCCGGCGGCGGCCGAGAAGCAGCCATGTGGCCGGACGGCCCTGCGGCGAACCAGCCACCAGCCGATCCCTGGCGTCGACAGCAGACCTTGTAGCCGGCGCGCAAGACCTGCCGGCTCTGGCTCTGTGGCCGCCCGAGCCGCGAGGGGTTCTTTCGGACCTCGGTGACCACGCCGGATGACCGGTTGCTGTGGCGGTCGAGCGGCTGCGCGGGCTCTGGCCATCGGTCACTCGCGGATATGGGACCGCCGTGCGGGGGTCGCGATGCCAGCCTCGTAGGCAAGCACGACCGCTTGCACGCGGTCGCGTAGATTCAGCTTCATTAGCATCCGGGTGACATGCGTCTTTACGGTCGCCTCGCCGATGATCAGCTCATCCGCGATCTCGGCGTTGGACAGGCCGCGCGCGACGTAGCGGAGCACCTCGAGCTCGCGTGGCGTCAGCTCGTCGAGTCCGGGCGGCGGTTCGGCGGGCGGGGTTATGAACTCCTCGATCAGCCGGCGGGTGATGACCGGTGCCAGCAGTGTCTCGCCAGCGGCGGCGGTTCGGACCCCGGCGAGGAGCTGAGCGGCCGGCAGATCCTTGAGCAGGAAGCCGCTGGCACCCGCGCGGAGCGCGTCGTATACGTACTCGTCGAGGTCGAAGGTGGTGAGCATCACCACCTTGGGTCCGTTTGCTCCACCGTGGGCGACGATTTCGCGTGTAGCGGAGATGCCATCCAGCTCTGGCATGCGCACATCCATGAGGATCACGTCGGGTGTGAGCGAGCGGGCCAGGCTGACAGCTTCCAGCCCGTTGCTGGCCTCGTCTTGGACCTCGATGTCGTTCGCGGTGCTGAGGATCATGCGAAACCCCGTGCGTACTAGCTCCTGGTCGTCCGCGATCAGCACCCGGATGCTCACGCGAAGGCCTCCGTGTGCCGCCTCGGCATGGTGACGACGAGGCGCCTGGCGGCTGAGTTCGACTCGCGCTGGATCGTGCCCTGGCAGATCGCTACGCGCTCGCGCATCGCCAGCGTTGGCCACGGCGGTGAATTTTCGAGCCCATATGCGATCACTTCAAGCTCGACCTCGTCATCGCAGAACTGCAGGCGAACCACGCCGCGTTCCAGGCGCTCGGCGGTCAGAGCCTCCTCGAGCATCCGGTAGAGCCCGAGGTCGACGCTCGCCGGTAGCGGCCCGGGATCCCCCTCGACGCTCAGCTCGATTGAGCCTCCGCGGCCGCGGGCCGCTTCGACCAGTGCGTACACCTGGCCGACGCCGGGCTGTGGCGCGAGCGACGGGGTTTCCTCGGAGTGTCGGAGCACGCCGAGCATCCGTCTCATGTCGGCGAGCGCGCCGCGGCCGGTCTGCTCGATCGCCGCCATTGCCACGTCGGCGGCCTTCGAGTCGGCGTCTAACAGCAGCTCCGCCGCCTCCGCCTGGAGCACCATCGCGCTGACGTTCGATGCGATCAGCGTGTGCAGCTCGCGCGCGATCCGGGTGCGCTCGTCGGCCACCGCCAGGCGCACCCGGCTGGTGCGCTCGGCCTCGATTCGCTCGGCATTGCGCACCAGCTCGGCATCGAGCAGCCGCCGGGCACGTAGCCAGCGGCCCGCGCCCCAACTCGCGCCCGTGATGACCAGACCGGCGATTGAGCCGGCGGTGTTGGAACCGCTCGCCACGTCGACGACGATCCCCCACACGAGCGCCGCCGCGAGCCCGAACAGCGCGCGAGCCCCTGGACACTCCTTGGCGATCGTGTAGGGCACGAACGCCTGTGCGTACACCGGCGCGACGGTGAGGTCGGCGTTGCCCCACGCGACGACCAGGACGCTAGCCCCTGTGAGCGCCACGAGCGCGAACGTGAGCGGCGCCCGTCGGCGCCACACGGCCGCGACGCCCATGACCGCAACGACCAGTCCGTAGGTGAGGACTGATCGGGGGCGATCGTTAATCGCGAGGTTCTCCACCTCGAGCGCGACCAGCCACGCGGCGGCGATGACGGGATCGCGCCAACGCTCAGGAACAGGGTTGCGGGGCGGGCGGAGCCTCACGCCGCGGCCGCTTCCACCACGGGCAGGCACGCGTATACGCGAAAGCCGCCACCGAGTTGGGGGCCAGTGGAGAGCTCACCGTCGAATAGGGCGAGCCGCTCGCGCATCCCGACCAACCCGTGACCTCCGCTCGCCTCCCCCGGGAGTTCGCGGCAGGCACCACGCCCGTCGTCGCATATCTCCAGCTCGAGCGTGTCCTCGCGGAAGGTCACCGTCACGCTCGCGCGGGCCGGACCGGCGTGCTTGATCGCGTTGGTTAACGCTTCCTGGACGACGCGAAACGCGACCAGATCAAGGGCCTCGGGAAGGGCCCGCCGCCGCCCGTTGACGGCCAGCTTCACCGGAAGCCCTGACATCCGCGCGCGCTGTGCCAGCAGATCGAGCTGGTCGAGACCGGGGGCGGCTGACCCTGCCAGCTCGGCGTCGCCGTGACGGAGCACGCCGATCATCTGCCGCATTTCCAGCAGGGCCTCGCGGCCGGCCACCTGTACAGCGGCGAGCGCCGTGCGCGCGGACGACGGATCGGCCGTCGCGACCTCGCGCGCCGCGACCGTCTGAATCACCATCACGCTGAGGCTGTGCGCGATCACGTCGTGCAGCTCGCGCGCGATACGCGTCCGTTCCTCGGCGGCCGCGCTGCGAGCCCGCACCTCCTGCTCGCGTCGAGCCCGCTCCGCATTGGCCTCCAACTCGGCGGTGAGGGCGCGACGGCTCGCGACCGTGCGGCCGACTAGGTAAGGCAGCACAACGAAGCAGGTCCACGTCACTGCGACACTGCTTGCGCTCCGTGGTGGCGAGACGGCGGTGACGCCAACGGCCAACGCGAGCAACGCGACATCGACGAGCTGGCCGATTCCACGGCCGGCGCAGCAACCGAGCGTGTAGAAGCAGAGCGTCGCGACGATCGCCTGCGTCGGCTGGCCTACTCCGTGGTCCGTAACCGCGATCAGGACGGAACTGACCGCGAGCGTGACGATGCTCAGACGTGGCGCCCGACGTCGGGTGGCGACCGCTGTCGCCCCGAGCGCGCCCAACAGCGCCGCTGGGAGCGGATGCCGGGTTGCGCTGAACAGCGCCGCGGCAAGCACCGCGAGGCAGCCGGCCACGATCAGATCGACGGCGCGCGGTTCGAGCCCCCGGACTCGAGTGAGCCGATTCTCAACTCTAACCACGCACGAAAGCTAACTTTAACCGCCCCAGCCTGCATCCCCTTCAGGGCTGAGCCGGGTCATCCCTCAGATGGACCGGAATCCTCACCGCGGCTGACGACAAACGGCTCGGATGGTGGGACGGTTCCCGCCGCGAGCAGCCAACGAGAACGCTGCTCGCAAGCAACGGTATCCGAAAGGAGGAAGCTGTGACGACGCGTAACGAGACACAGCGGCCATGCTGGCGCTCATCGCCAACGAGCCGCGCGTCCATGGCGGCCGACGCCCAACGGCTCTTCTCCAAACGACCGCGCGACGGCAAGAGGCCGACGAGGTCGCGATTGAGAGCGGGGTTGGCGGCAGCGACGATCGCGGCGCTTGGGCTGCCCGCTTCGGCGTTGGGCCTCGCGACGCCGACGACGTTCAGCTCGACGGGTGCCGAGCAGTCGTACACCGTGCCGAGTGGGGTGTTGCTGGAGGGAGTGCTTGCGCAGGGTGCCTGGGGCGGAAGCACGGATCCGCAGCCCCCTGCTTCGCAAGGCATCTTCGCGGCGGGCGCGACGCTCCAGGGGTATCTGTCGACCACGCCAGGGCAAACGCTGTTCGCCGAGGTGGGGCAGAACGGTACGGCTGGGGGCGGTCCGACGTTCGGCGGTGGCGGCGCGGCCGGCGGCGCACCGCCTGGCGTGCCGGACTGCACGCTCAGCGGCAGCGATATGAGCGTCCCCTGCTCTGGTCCGTGGGCGGGATCGGGCGGCGGGGCCAGCGACGTGCGCACCTGCTCAGAGCTGGCCGCGAGCTGCCCCGGTGGAGGTAGCTCTGCCGCTTCCCGGGTGATTGTGGCGGCAGGCGGCGGCGGCGAGGGCGGCGGCGGCCTCAACGGCAACGGCGCCGGCTGCGGCGGGGGAACCGAGTACGACCTGGGCGGGATTGGACAGAACAACCAGCTTCCTACAGCCAGCTCGGCGGGTCCTGCGGCGATCACCACCGCCGCAGGCATCGCGATTCCGGGCTTCGCCGGCGGCGATCTGGCTTCGGTGACGACGACGGATGGCTACACGAACGCCGCCATGGGAACAACCGCGGCGGGCGCCGCCGGCACGGGGACCGAGTGCTCGGTCGGCACCTCGCCCAACACGGTGACCTACTCCGGCAGCGTCTCAGGTAGCTCCGGTTCAGGGCCGAGCGGCGGTGCCGGCGGCAGCGCGAGCGCCCTCAGCCCCTGCTGCGGAAGCCTGTCCTTCGCTCCCGGCGGTGGTGGCGGTGGTGGCGGTGGTTACTTCGGCGGCGGTGGCGGCGCCACAGGCATGGGGTCGTGCAGCGGGATGTCGTGCAACGGGAACGGCGGCGCCGGCGAGGGCGGCGGCGCCGGATCGAGCTTCGTCTCCGACGCGATCGAGTATCCGACGTTCACGTTCGCCCAAAGCCCGGGCGACGTGTACATCGAGTTCTGGCCCATCATCGAGATCGATACCCCGGCGAATGGCGCCACGTACTCGCCCGGCCAGGTTGTCGACGCCCAATGGGAGTGTGACGGCTACGCTCAGGGGCCCGGTGGATGCGACAGCTCGTCGGGCACCGTCCCCTCGGGCAGTCCGATCGACACCACCCCGGGGACGCATACGTTCACCGTCAACGCCAAGGTCAACGAGACAGGCAACGGCAGCCAACCCGTGAGCGCGACCGTCACCTACACGGTGACTGATCCGCCCACTGCCTCGATCACGACGCCGACCCACAATGCCTCCTACACCTACGGGTCGGTGCCCAACTCCGCGTTCACGTGCGCCGACGGCGCCGGCGGCCCCGGCATCAACACGTGCACCGGCTCGGTCGACGGCGGCCCCGCGTTCACCAGCGGCACGCCGCTGCCCGGCAGCGCCGGCTCGCACACGCTGACGGTCACCGCGACCAGCGGCGATGGGCAAACCGCGACGGCGACCGCCGCCTACACGGTCAACCCGGCCCCAACCTTGCTGACCGCCGCCCCGCAGCTCGTGATCTTCCCGCCACCGACTGGGGTTGGCCTGGGCAAGGTGAGTGCAACGCTGACGACGGGCGGCTCGCCGCTCACCGGCCAGACAATCGAGTTCACCGCCGACAAGCACCAGCTCTGCACCGCCCAGACAGGCGCGAACGGAACCGCTACCTGCTCGGTCGGCTTCGTTGACGAGCTTGAGATCCTCTTCAACGACAACCAGTACACAGCGACCTACACCGCCACGACCGACTACCTCGGCTCGACCGCAAACGCGCCCGCGATCGAGCTCGGCTCACTCCGCGGCAGCGCCGCTTCCCGTCGGGCCAGCGGGTCGGCCCTCGCGGGAACGCTGCGACACGGCGACCGCGTATACGCAACGCTCGCCGGCCGCACCGGCTCCGCCACGCTCGTGCTCAAGCCGTCGCGCCAGCTGCGAAACGTGCGCTATACGCTCACGATCCAAATCAACGCCCGACGCCACCGCACGACGCTAGCGCGGCGCACAGTGACGCTCTAAGCCAGTGGCCTTCGATCAGCTCCGCGACCTATTCCGCGCTCCTCCGGGCGTCGCTGGGCGCCGCGCCGGAACAGCACAACCGACGGGCGACCAACTCGTCAGCCCGCAAGCAGCGTTCCAAAGTCGGTATCGGCAGACACGATGACGCGCCGCTCGGCTGCCGCGCGATCGAAGATCTCCTCGTCCGGGGCGGACTGCAACCGGTAATCCCGGACGTGGACCGCGTCGTGTCCGGCAGCGCTGAGGCGCTCGGCAAGCCGTGGCGACAGGGCGTTGTCAATCAAGAATTTCAACGACCGGCGGCCAGCGGCAGCTCGCGCTCCCGCACCGCCTCGGCGGCGTACCGCAGCGCCTCGACCAGATCGTCCGGCTCCAAGTCGGGGACGGCCGCGAGAATCTCGTCAGCGCCCATCCCGTCAGCGAGCATTCCCACGACCGTCGCGACCGGAATGCGCAACCCGCGAATGCACGGGACACCGCCCATCTGGTCGGCCCGCACCGTGATTCGGGTGAATGTCATCGACGACAGCGTAGCTCTGCGTGGGCGCGCCGCCTAGCCGGTCGGGACGCGTGCTTCTGCTCTCTGGTCCGCCGATCCCGAAGCAGAAGCGCCGCCAGCACGGCCGGTTCGGCGACGAAGCGGCAGCGCTCGCCACTCGCTCTCGCGAGCGTTTGCTTGCTCGTGTTCTGCTAACAGACCGGGATCGCGGACGCGCGCCTCAGTCGCCGTTGGGATGGCCAGCATCGAGAGGTCTGATCGATCGAGGCACTGGCCACGCCCGGCGGCGTGCGAGGCTGCGCCTCGGCGCCGGGAGGGGTCGGCGACAATCGCGCGCGTGGAAGCGATCATCCGCCGTCGTGTCGAGATCCGCGGACGGGTCCAGGGAGTCGGGTTCCGCTACGCGACGGACGGCATCGCATTGGATCTCGGGCTCGCAGGCTGGGTCCGCAACCGCCCGGACGGCACCGTTGAGGCCGTGTTCGAGGGCGCTGAGCGGGCCGTGCTCGAGGCGCTCGCCTGGTGCCGCAGCGGCCCGTCGTCGGCGTACGTCCAAGCCGTTGACGTGCACGAGGAGGCGCCCGAACGCCTCGCCCGCTTCGAGATCAGGTAGCGGGCGCAGACGGCCAGGCAGAAAGCCTCACCGGCTCTGTCGCCGAAGCGCTCGCTTGACTCCTTGACCCGCTGCACGGGCAATAGCGCTCGTCAATCAGCGCTCATGTAGCCCGTTTTATCCATTTTGCGCGGTTCGGCGTCCGCGGGGGGTTGCAATGTGGGTGGGGGTTGGTTGTAGGGTTGCTGTTGCGGTTCGGGAGGGAGCAGGATTCGCGTAAGCCAAGCGAGTCGGCTCTCGAAGGTGATCGACGAGGCTTTTTCCGCGCGCAGGCTACGCGCGAGACAGGCACGGTCGTCGCCCCCGGACCGCGTTTTCGTTTGTTGTCCGCAGGGACTCTTCCCATCAGGTGATGTGATGTCGCCGGATACACGGTGGCGAGGGTTCACGCGTTGTTCGTGTCACGTCCGGTGTCGCGGGTACGGTGGTGGTGCGGTCCTTGCGGCCGTCGACGTGGCGTGGGTGCCTGCCCCCGCGTGGTCGCGCGACCGGGGCGCATCCTGGGAGCCGGCGCTGAGGATTGACCCCGGAATCACCCCAGCTAGCCCGCCCGCTCCTCACCACGAACGCGGGCAGCTCGTCCAACGGCAGGCTGCGAACGCCTGCGCGCTGTTCGGTTACGCGTGAGGCGGCGGTCGTGCTCACGCAGCTACCAATCCGCACGACGATTAGGAGCAGCGTGAGATCGTCACGGTGGCGCAGTCCAGCCCGCAGTCCCGGGAGCTTGGGTTCCCGGGCGCCGTCAGCGCAGGCCATCGGGCGATACTGATTGCATGAACGAGCCATCGGACCGCCGGTCGACTGGTGGGTGCCCGCGACCTGGCGGACACGCGCTATGCCGACAAGATCGATGTGGCGGCCATGGCGAGCGCCGCCGGCCTGTCCAGAGCGCATTTCAGCCGATCATTCGCGCTCGCCTTCGGTGAAGCGCCTGGCGCCTACCTGCTGACCCGCCGACTTGAACGCGCGGCGGCGCTGTTGCGCAACACCGACCACAGCGTCGCGGAGGTGTGCTTCGAGGTGGGGCTCACGAGCGTCGGTTCCTTCACCACATCCTTCAAGCGCATCTACGGCCAAACCCCCACCCGGTACCGGGCGTCGCATCCGTCGGCAGCGACCTGGGCGATGGTTCCGAGCTGCCTGATCCAGGAGTATGCGCGGCGCCGGAACCGCACAATTCGAGAAGACAACGGAGCCGCTGGGGGCTAGCTTCCCCGTCATGTTCTCACTCGCCATGACCCAGATCTGGGTTCACGATCAAGACGTAGCCAAGGAGTTCTACACAACCAAGCTCGGCTGGGAGGTGCGCCAGGACGCGGTGATCCCCGAGCTGGGCGGGTTCCGCTTTCTCACCGTCGGCCCACCCGCCCAGCCCGACATCGCCGTCGCGCTGCTGCTGGTGCCACCGCCCCCAATCTTCGATGAGGAGACCGCCGCTCAGCTCAAGGCGCTGGTCGCCAAGGGGCGGGCGGGCAGCCTGTTTCTGTCGACCGACGACATCCACGCCGACTACGAGACGCTGAAGGCCCGTGGCGTTCAGTTCTACGAGGAGCCGACTGAGTACCCCTACGGCGCCGACTCGGGCTTTCACGATCCATCCGGCAACAGCATCCGGCTGGCCCAGGTCAAGCCGGAGTTCAGCTCCGCCCGCCTGGCGATCAGCGCCTGAGCTTGGTCGGCGTCAGGGAGCAGCCTCGTCGCTCATCGCGCTCCTTCGTTCGGTCCTCAGTGGTTGGGGATGGTCTCGAGCTCGTCTGGCAGCGCGGCGCCCGCTTGACTGGCGACCTCGCTTGGTCCGGGGGCGGCCGACCAGGCGAACAGTGCTGTCCAGTCCATCTCGCCGTAGTACCCGCTCGGGGCCGCTGAGTTGAGCAGTGGTCCGGCGATGTGGACGGGCGTGCTCGCACCGGCTTGGAGCAGCCAGAGGGCGTCGTCGCGGACGAGCAGCATCGTCGGGGACCTGCTGGACGGGACGAATGCGAGTACATGCCCGGTTCCGGCGGGCAGCCGAGACGGGGCCGCCGCGCCCGGCGCCAGCTCCCAGGCTGTGCTCGTCGCTTCCCACTCGCCGATCCAACCGGGTGACCAGTACGCGTGGCCGTCGTGGGCGAACGGGCCACTGTCAGACGCGGTCACGTAGTACAGCGTGCCCGAATCCGACCATGCAGGCTCGAGCGCCACCGTCCCCGGCGGCTTGGGGAGCCGGCGACAGCTGAACGGCGTCATCGAGCACATCTCCACATCCTTGTTCTCCTCCCAGACCGACCGGCCGCCTGGGGAGACGACCGCCAGCGTCTGCCCGTCGGGTGACCAGCTGAGGCTGAACATGTCGATCAGTGTCTCCGCGATCCGCCTGGGTGCCAGGTGGGGAGAGATGATGTACAGCGGCATCCCGTCGGCGTTGTCGTCGCATCCGGGATCGACCCAGGCGGCGATCCGCTCGCCGGTCGGCGACCACGACGCGAGCGTGATGCACGCCTCGCGCGTCGAGTACCAGCGGATCGGGACGCCGCCTGTCGCGGGGATCACCTCGACGGTGCTACTCCGGTGGGCCTCCACGTTCGCCGCGATCGACCGTCCGGATGGCGACCACAGCAACGACCAGACGTTCGCGAGCAGTTTCCGGGGTGGCGTCGACGGGGCGAATGACTGGCGCCACAGCGAGCCGGTCCCGCCGGAGATGTATGCCAGCACACTGCCCCTCGGCGACCAGTGGAACGAGCCCACCGCCTGGGCGGGCACGCGCGTCGCGCGCGCGGCCCCGGCCGTGAGCACCCACAGCGTCGGTGGTGGAACGTCCCACCCCTGCGCCGGGCCCGTGTGCAGGAACGCAAGCACGTCACCGCTGGCCGACCAGGCTGGGTTTGAGTCAAAGCCGCTGGTGGGCGGGCCAGAGATCTGCGACAAGCTCCCGCCCGAGCTCAACACGTACAGGCGGCCACGCGACACGAACGCGAGCATCCCATTGCCGCTCCACACCCCGTTGTTGACGGCTAGCGGGCCAGGCGACGCAGGCGCGGGCGGAGAGTACGGCAATCCGGTCGCGCTCCCGGCCAGCCCATCACCGGCGGCCAGGCACCCAACGCCCGCAAGGATCAAGACCCACCAGATCCATCGGCGCCGCCAGCGTCCTGAACCGTTCCGGGCTCCGCCCATCGCCACGTCGCGGCCGTAGTCGCGCCGCGGCCACAACCGGTGGTTGCCTTCTGGTCGCGGGGGCCGCGCGATCGTCCCTCTGGCCGTGCGATTCGCGGATCGGACCCCAGCCACGTTGCTCATGGATTTGATTGTCGTGCCGATAACACCGTTGTTGGTATCGCCTGATTCGTCGTTACCGACGGGACGGCGGGCCCGCTTGACCTGACACCGTGCTCCGAGATTCGAATTCCAAAGTCGCGCCGGTACCGCCCAGCGGTAGGCGGATTCTGCCCGAAGCCGTAGAGGCGAGCTCGCGTCCCGCCGACCCCGCTGACAGGAGTCGTGCTGAGGCCGACGCCGAGCGTGGTGGCGCCGCTGGAGTTGCGCTCGATGGCAGCGAGGAAAGTTTCCGGCTGATGGTGCAGAGCGTCCAGGACTACGCGATCCTGATGCTCACCCCGGAAGGGAACGTGGCGACCTGGAACGCCGGCGCGGAACGCTTCAAGGGCTATCGGGCCGAGGAGATCATCGGCCGGCACTTCTCGACCTTCTACCCGCCGCAGGACGTCGCGGCAGGCAAGCCCGAGCGCGAGCTGGCCGTGGCGATGGCCGCGGGTCGGATGGAGGACGAGGGATGGCGCGTACGCAAGGACGGCACCCAATTCTGGGCCAACGTCGTGATCACCGCGCTGCGAGACCCCGACGGCACGCTGCGCGGCTTTGGCAAGGTCACACGCGACCTGACCGCGAGCCGGGCTGCCGATCTCGAGCTGCGCGCCAGCGAGGAGCGTTTCCGGCTGATGGTGCAGAGCGTCCAGGACTACGCGATCCTGATGCTCACCCCGGAAGGGAACGTGGCGACCTGGAACGCCGGCGCGGAACGCTTCAAGGGCTATCGGGCCGAGGAGATCATCGGCCGGCACTTCTCGACCTTCTACCCGCCGCAGGACGTCGCGGCAGGCAAGCCCGAGCGCGAGCTGACCGTGGCGATGGCCGCGGGTCGGATGGAGGACGAGGGATGGCGCGTACGCAAGGACGGCACCCAATTCTGGGCCAACGTCGTGATCACCGCGCTGCGAGACCCCGACGGCACGCTGCGCGGCTTTGG
>Ga0302311_10000696_pt1 | contig 40924 bp, 42 predicted proteins | sample III_Palsa_N1_3_FD_200449 | JGI IMG/M metagenome (GOLD analysis project Ga0302311, IMG submission 200449) | Peat permafrost microbial communities from Stordalen Mire near Abisko, Sweden - III_Palsa_N1_3 | ecosystem: Environmental > Terrestrial > Soil > Palsa > Peat permafrost | place: Sweden... | reverse complement strand
CCCGCAATCCTCCGCAGGCCACTGCCGCGCTCGCCACTGCGGAAAACCTGCCGCGACAGCGGTCACGCAGCCCCAAACCCATTCGCTTGCCAACAAAAACAATGCTTTATGGACGCGAACTAGCCTAGGCTTGCAGATGGCAGACGGCCTCGACGTTGTGGCCGTCCGCATCGAGCACGAAGGCGCCGTAGTAGTTGGGGTGATAGTAGGCGCGGACGCCGGGCGCGCCGTTGTCCTCGCCGCGGCGGCCATGGCGGCGGCGTAGAAGGCATCGACCTTCGCCCGGCTGTCCGCCGTGAAGGCCACATGCAGGACGCGCGTGGACGTCTCGCCCGCGCCGATCCAGAAGTAGGGCCGGCCCTCCGAGCCGTAGCCGAGGTAGGCCTGCGTACCGGTTTCCGCCGCCGAGACCGAGAAGACGACAGCGATCCCGAGCGGCGCTAGCGTCGCATCGTAGAAGGCCTGGGCCGCAGCGACGTCTGAGACCCTGAGGCCGATGTGATCCAGCATGGCTTGGCGCTCCTTCGAGCGCGGAGCGCCAAGCTTTGGCCAGCCGGTCGGGCGCCGCAAGCGCTCAGTTCGGATCGATGCGCAACAGCCGGTGCGAGGCCTGCGGCGCGTAGGAGACCGGCGTTGTCGCCGACCGCGGCCCGCGCATCGCCACGCTGGCGTCACCCACGCCGCGCGCCGCCTCGTCGACGCACTGGCCGGTGTCGTACATGGCGTGCTGGCCGAGGCAGAAGATGTCCTCGTACTGCGGCCCGGCGACCGCCATGCACTGATAGAGGTTGAGCTTGGCCATCTTCAGGCAGAAGGCGCTATCGCGCTCGGTCAGCAGCGGCGTGAGTCGGTCGCGGTCGGCGCCTTGGGCGTGCCCCAGCACCGACTCGGCCGCCAGCGCCAGGGCCTTGGCATCGAGGGCGGTGAAGCGCGCCGGCGCGTCGTCCTCGGCGCCGGGATCGGCGTCCGCCAGCTGCCGCATCATCGCCTGGTTCTCGGCCTCGCTCGGCTCGGCGCGGACACCGGAGAGGCCTTTGACCTGCGCCAGCCGACCCGAGGCGTCGGCGACCATCACCTTCGACCAGGTCTGATGCTGCACGCTGTATGCCGCCGACTTCACCTGCGACCCGGCCGTGACGAGCGGCGTGGCCACCGCCGCCACGGCAGCCTCGACCCGCTCGGCGGCCTCGGGCGCGCCGTCGACACGTGTGGCGGCGGCCGGGTCTTCGATCAGCTGCTCTGCGAAGGCCGTGCGCTGGTCGCCATGGCCCGCCGCCGCCTCGACACCATCGACGAAGCGCTCGTCCTGCAGCGCTGCGATGGCGCCGTAGGCGATCATGCCTTCCTCCAACTGGGCCGGCTGATAGGACGCGGCCGTCTTCAGCCCACGCGCGACGCCATCGCCGCTGGAGAAGCCGCCGTCGATGTGCGCGGCGTCCGCCATGTAGGCCTGGAACGCCGTCGCCGCCGAGACCACCTCCTGCGGCATGGCGAACGCGCCGTCGTCGAACTCGCCGGCGACCGCGCCGCCCACGACCATGCATGCGCCCGCCAGGGCGCCGCCCATTACTCTCGCGATTTTCATAACCCCACCTGAACCTAAGAGCGCCCCTCGCTTAGGCCCGATGGAACGACCGGCTCCGTTGCCGCCGTGATAACTTTCGCGGTGAATGCACGGTTAAGCTTGGCGGATCCGTCACAGGCCGTTGATATGCCTGGGAAGTAAGCCTCGACAACAGGGCTCCCGCGGCCGGCGCGCGGCGCCAGAACCGACGTCGCCGAACGCGGTTCCGAGTCGCCCGGCCTTGACTCAGCGCCGTCCGGGACCTACTTGCCGGCCTGTGTTAGCACTCGCATGCGCAGGCTGCTAACGGCCGGCCGCATGCAGGGCTTCACGCCGAAAACAACAAACTCCACGGAGATATCAAACATGGCGTTTCGTCCGCTTGGCGATCGCGTCCTCGTCCGCCGCGTCGAGGAAGAAGCAAAGACCAAGGGCGGGATCATCATTCCCGACTCCGCCAAGGAAAAGCCGCAAGAAGGCGAAGTCCTGGCCATCGGCCCCGGCGGCCGTGACGAACAGGGCAAGCTGCAGCCGCTCGACGTCAAGGTCGGCGACCGCATCCTGTTCGGCAAGTGGTCTGGCACCGAGGTCAAGCTCGATGGCGAAGATCTCCTGATCATGAAGGAGAGCGACATCCTGGGCGTGCTCGAACCAGTCAAGAAGGCGAAGGCGGCTTAACGCACGCTTCGCTTCGAATCCACAACATCAACCCTTAAGACGGGAAGCAGAGCCACATGGCTGCCAAAGACGTCTATTTCGCCTCCGACGCGCGCGACCGCATGCTGCGCGGCGTCAACATCCTCGCCAACGCCGTGAAGGTGACCCTGGGCCCCAAGGGCCGCAACGTGGTCATCGAGAAGTCGTTCGGCGCGCCCCGCACCACTAAGGACGGCGTCACCGTCGCTAAGGAAATCGAGCTGGTCGACCGGTTCGAGAACCTCGGCGCCCAGATGGTGCGCGAAGTCGCCTCCAAGACCAATGACGCGGCCGGCGATGGAACCACCACCGCTACCGTGCTGGCCCAGGCCATCGTGGTCGAAGGCCTGAAGTACGTCGCCGCGGGCATGAACCCGATGGACCTCAAGCGCGGCGTCGACAAGGCCGTCGCCCGCGTCGTCGAAGAGATCAAGTCGGTCTCCAAGAAGGTCACCACCAACGACGAGATCGCCCAGGTCGGCACCATCTCGGCCAACGGCGACCATGACGTCGGCGCGATGATCGCTAAGGCCATGGCGCAGGTCGGCAACGAAGGCGTGATCACGGTCGAAGAAGCCAAGAGCCTCGAGACCGAACTCGAAGTTGTCGAAGGCATGCAGTTCGACCGCGGCTACCTCAGCCCCTACTTCATCACCAACGCCGACAAGATGGAGGCAGTGCTCGAAGATCCGCTGATCCTGCTGTTCGAGAAGAAGCTGTCCAGCCTGCAGCCGCTGCTGCCGCTGCTCGAAGCGGTGGTGCAGTCGGCTCGTCCGCTGCTGATCGTGGCCGAGGACGTCGAAGGCGAAGCGCTGGCGACCCTGGTGGTCAACAAGCTGCGTGGCGGCCTACGCGTCGCGGCGGTGAAAGCCCCGGGCTTCGGCGATCGCCGCAAGGCGATGCTGGAAGACGTCGCGGTGCTCACCGGCGGCCAGCTGGTCAGCGAAGACCTCGGCATCAAGCTCGAGAACGTCGGCATCGAGATGCTTGGCAAGGCCAAGAAGGTGACCATCAACAAGGATGACACCACCATCGTCGATGGCGCCGGCGCCAAGGTCGAGATCGAAGCGCGGATCGCCCAGATCAAGCGCCAGATCGAGGACACCACCTCCGACTACGACAAGGAAAAGCTGCAGGAACGCCTCGCCAAACTGGCCGGCGGGGTTGCGGTAGTCCGCGTCGGCGGGGCGACCGAAGTCGAAGTGAAGGAAAAAAAGGATCGCGTCGACGACGCCCTCAACGCCACCCGCGCGGCGGTCGAAGAAGGCATCGTGGCCGGCGGCGGCGTTGCGCTGCTGAAGGCGTCCCTGGCGCTGGAAAGCATGAAGGGCGATAACGACGACCAGGATGCGGGCATCCACATCGTCCGGCGCGCCCTGCAAGCCCCGATCCGCCAGATCGCCGAAAACGCCGGCGTCGAAGGCTCGATCGTGGTCGGCAAGGTGCTGGAGAACAAGTCGGCGACGTTCGGTTTCAACGCCCAGACCGAAGAGTATGGCGATCTGGTCGCGGCCGGCGTGATCGATCCGGCCAAGGTGGTCCGCATCGCGCTGCAGGACGCGGCCTCGGTCGCCGGCTTGATGATCACCACCGAAGCGGCGGTGGTCGAAGCGCCGAAGAAGAACAGCCCCGCCCCGCAGATGGGCGGCGGCGGCATGGGCGACATGGACTTCTAGTCCACGTCTCTCCAAGACCTCTGGGAAGGGCGGCGCTCACAAGGCGCCGCCCTTTTTCGTTGCCGGGCGACGTAACCCCTCGCCCCGCGCAGCGGGGAGAGGGTTAGTTCGGAGGGAGGCGCTACTTCGACTTGGCCAGCTTCTCGAGTGTCTTTTCCAGCTTGGCGAAGCCGGCGGTCATGCAGGCCATGATCGCCTGGGCGTCGGCGCTGGGGCCCATGTCGACCTCGATCGCCGCGTGGCCGTTGGACTTCTTCTTGGATGACGTCATGCCGGCCTTCTCGCGCACCTTGGCGTAGACGTCGCGCAGGCGCCGGCCGGAGTCGTACTCCTCGTTGATGTACCACTGCAGCATGTTGCAGGTCATCTCGTCGTAGACGCCGTCGGCGATCGCCTTCTTGATGTCGGCGAACGCGTCACCGGCCTCTTCACGCTCCGGCCCCACCTTTTCGCAGTCGGAGATCTTCGGGTTGGCATAGCGCGCCAGGCGCCCCGCGGACTTGGGGTCCGGCTTCTGGCGCAGGTTGTAGCCGAGTTCCGCCAGCCGGCGGCAGAACAGCTCGCCGTGGCTGGTCTCGCGCGCCGCGACAAAGCGCAGGCAGGAGGCGAGTTCGTCGTCGTTGGTGGCGTTCGCCCAGGCCTCCAAATAGACGCCAGCTTCGCTCTCGGCGAGCGAGATCGCGTTGAGCAGGCCGAGGTAGGCGGGCTTGGTGGTGGTTTCGGTCATGGCCATGGACTTGGTTCCTTCAGACATCCTCGGGCGTTCTTCGGACGCCTTCGTCCAAGCTAAGCGCCAAACGTCGCCGACCGCAATCCTAGAACGCGTCATAACAATCGCGTGAGCGCGGCTCAACGCCGTTGCCGCTCGTCGCCGCCGATCAGCATGTTGCCCGCTAGACTTACGAAGAAGATGACGATGGTGGTGAGGATCGCCGGGACCAGGCCATCCACCTGGAAGCTGTGGTCATGGAAGCGGTGCAGCACCCAGCCGACCAGCAGGATCATCAGCCCGTTCACCACCAACAGGAACAGCCCCAGGGTCACGATCGTCAGCGGCAGGGTGAGGAACGTGAGGATCGGGCGCACCAGCGCGTTGGCCAGTCCCAGCAGCAAGCCGGCGATGACCAGCGTCTTCCACCCGGTGATGTGGACGCCGTGGCCGTGCAGGAGCTGCGAGGCCACCCAGAACCCTAGGGCCGCGACAAGGCCGCGCAGGAGAAATCTGACCATGAAAATGCCTCGAGCTTGACGTTGACGTAAGCGCGTCGTTGCGTAAGATTATCAGCGATAAGGCAGCGCTCAGACGCTGCATCTAGGGAGACGACCATGCCTACCGAGCTGCGGCGCCCAGAGCGCACCTTCACCATTCGCCAGCTGTGCCTCGAATTCAAGTGCACCCCCCGGGCGCTGCGCTTCTACGAGGACAAAGGCCTGCTCTCGCCGGCGCGTCAGGGCCTGAACCGGGTATATTCCTACAAGGACCGCGCCCGGCTGCAGCTGATCCTGCGCGGCAAGCGGGTGAACCTGTCGCTGGCCGAGATCCGCGAGATCCTCGACCTATATGACAAGAACGACGGCGGGGCGACGCAGAACGCCACCGCGCTGCGCAAGTTCCGCGAGCGCATCGTGGTGCTGGAGCGCCAGCGCGAAGACCTCGATGCGGCCATCGCAGAGCTGAAAAGCGCCTGCGCCAACCTGGAGGAGTCGCTCTCCAGCCGCCCCGATCTGCTCACCGAGACCGCCCCCAAGGCCGCGCCGCCGCCCCGCGTCGGCCAACGCCAGCCGGAAGCCGTCCGCTAAAGCGGACGAGCTTCGGCGCGTTTGCTATAGAGGCCGCCCCAGCCAGGGAGCGTCCTCATGAGCTATCAGCCGCCGGTCCGCGAGCATCTCTTCCTTCTGCGCGACGTGCTGCAGATCGAGAAGTACGCCAACCTGCCGGGCTTCGCCGACGCGCCGCTGGACCTCGTCGAGCAGATCCTGACCGAGGCGGCGAAGTTCTCCGCCGAGGTGCTCGCGCCGCTGAATTCGGTTGGTGACAAGATCGGCTGCACCTGGAACGCTGATGGCTCGGTGACCACCGCGCCGGGGTTCAAGGCGGCCTACACCCAGTTCGTCGAGGGCGGCTGGCCGGCGCTGGGCGCGGACCCGAAGTACGGCGGCCAGGGCCTGCCGGCGGTGATCGCCATGGCCTCGAGCGAGATGAGCTCGTCGGCGAACATGGCGTTTTCGATGTACCCCGGACTGACGCACGGCGCCTACACCGCCATCCACCATGGCGGGTCCGACGAGCAGAAGCAGCTCTACCTGCCCAAGCTGGCCAGCGGCCAGTGGGGCGGCACGATGAACCTCACCGAGCCGCAGTGCGGCACCGACCTCGGCCTGATCCGCACCAAGGCCACGCCCGTTGGCGACGGCAGCTATCGGGTTACCGGCCAGAAGATCTGGATCTCCTCCGGCGAGCACGACCTGGCCGAGAACATCATCCACCTGGTGCTGGCGCGGATCGAGGGCGCGCCGGGCGGCACGAGGGGGATCAGCCTGTTCATCGTGCCGAAGTTCCTCCCCGACGCCGAGGGCAAGCCCGGGCAGCGCAACAACGTCCACTGCCTCGGCCTCGAGGAGAAGATGGGCATCCACGGCAGTGCGACCTGCGTGATGAGCCACGAGGAAGCCACCGGCTGGCTGATCGGCGAGGAAAACCGGGGCCTCGCCTTGATGTTCGTGATGATGAACGAGGAGCGGCTGGCGGTCGGTATGCAGGGCCTCTCGCAGGGCGAGGCTGCCTATCAGGCCGCCGCGCAGTTCGCCAAGGAGCGGCTGCAGGGGCGCTCGCTGACCGGCCCGAAGAACCCGGACGGTCCCGCCGACCCGATCATCGTCCACCCGGACGTGCGGCGTATGCTGATGGACGCCAAGGCGGTACTGGAAGCCGGCCGCGCCTTCCTGTTCTGGACCGCCCTGCACGGCGACCTCGCCCAGAGCGACCCGGACGACGGCGTGCGCCAGAAGGCGGACGACTACATGGCCCTGCTGACCCCGGTGCTGAAGGCCTTCTTCACCGAGCGAGGCTTCCAGATCGCCTCGGACGCGATGCAGGTGCACGGCGGCTCCGGCTTCACCGAGCACTTCCAGGTCAGTCAGTACCTGCGCGACAGCCGCATCACCCTGATCTACGAGGGGACCAACGGCATCCAGGCGCTAGACCTGGTCGGCCGCAAGCTGCCGGCCAACGGCGGGCGCGCGATCACCGCCTTCATGGCCGAGCTCGACGCCTGGGTGGAGGCCAACGGCGGCGCTACGGTGCTGAAGCCGTTCGCGGACGGTCTCGCGAGCGTGAAGGCCAAGCTGCAGGAGGCCACCGCGTGGCTGATGCAGAACGGCTTTTCCAACCCCGACAACGCCATCGCCGGCTCGACCGACTATCTGCGCCTGTTCGGCCTGTCGGGCCTCGCCTACATGTGGGCGCTGATCGCCAAAGCCGCGAACGCCAGGATCGCCACGGGCGACGCCGATCCGTTCTACGCCAACAAGCTGGTGGTCGGCCGCTACTTCCTCGAGCGCGTGCTGCCCGACGCCGGCGCGGCGCTGGCCAAGGTCAAGGCGGGGGCCGAGACGATGATGGCGCTGCCGGCCGAGGCCTTTTGAGCACCTACGTCGCCAAGGTCGACTGGCGCTGCGACGGCGACTTCGCCACGCGCCGCTACAGCCGCGGCCACACGCTCGGCTTCGACGGCGGCCTCACCGTGCCCGGCACGGCCGGCCCGGCCAACGTCAACCCGCGCTACGCCGTCGAGGGCGCGCTGGATCCGGAGCAGGCCTTCACCGCCTCGATCGCCGCCTGCCACATGCTGTGGTTCCTCGACGTCGCCGCGGGGGCCGGCTTCGTCGTCGCTTCCTATGCCGACGAGGCCGAGGGCACGCTGGCCGCCGGGCCGTCCGGCAAGCAGGTGATGATCCGCGTCGTGCTGCGCCCGAAGGTCGTCTTCGCCGGTGAGTTCCAGCCGACGCCGGAAGAGCTCGCCGCCCTGCACCACACGGCGCACCAGGAATGCTTCATCGCCAATTCGGTGAAGACCGAGATCGTGATCGAGAGCCGCTGATTGCACACCTCTCGCTAAGCGAGGGGAAGAGCTATCTCCGGACTGACCTCAGGCCTGGTTGACGCTGTTGGCCTTGATCCGGGCGGCGCCGTTTTCGTCCAGGTCCTGGCGCGTGGCGCCGAGGCGGATCGGGCCGCGCAGGGTCGCGTTCACCGCGTCCAGCCCGGCCTTCGCGCGTGGCCGCTTGGCGAACAAGTAGCGCAGCGACAGCCGCTCGTTGTCGGCCGCGTCGGGCTGGGTGCCGTGCAGGGTGCAGGGGTGCCACATGGCGGCGAACCCAGCGCCGCCGACCAACATGGTCTGGCGCGTCATCACCTCGCCGCCGATCCGGTCGCGATAGCGCCACCCCACGCCGTCCTGCTCGAGGTCGTGCGGGAACAGGGTCGCGCCCAGTTTGTGGCTCTCTTCCAGCAGGTAGAGCGGCGCGTCATGGGCGCCGACCGGGTGCAGGTAGACGTAGAGGGTGGCGAAGTCGGCGTCGCGGTCCTTGAAATCGATCAGGTCCTGGTGGAAGTCGATGCCGTAAAAGTAGGTCACGTCGCGATATTCGGGGCGCACATAGGCGCCCAGGTTGTTGACCGGATTGTCGGTGATGCGGGTCTTCAGCCACGCCGGCACGGCGCTGGCCGGCACGCCGCAGACGACCTTCCGGTTCAAGGTCTCGTAGCCGTCGCCGAGCAGCTCCGTCAGGCTCGCGACGATGGCTGGATCGCGCTCGACGAACGCCAGGTCGGCCGCGAAGGGCTCCAAGAGGTTGCGGCCTGGCTTCGGATTGACGCCAGTGTGCTGCGGGTCGGCGTCGAACGCAGCCTCGGACAGGAACAGGCCGCCGTCGAACACGCGGGTAGCGCGGATCTTTGCCAGTAATCGCCCAGCGGCGGCGGCGTCCACCGGCGCGTCGAACATGTGGTAGCCGCGCTCGATGAAGTCGTCGGTAGGACTGCGGGGCGAAACGAGGCGCGCGGCGGCGGGCATTGCGGCTGTCTCCAGCATGAGCGCGGTGATCAGAGCCCGGTTCGGTTAAGGCATCGCTGACAGCCAGTTCCTTACCCGCGTTTCCAGCGCCGGCTTGTCCTTCAGCTCGCACTCCCAGACTGTCTCGACCCGCCAGCCCCTCGTCGCCAGCGCCGCCCTTGAAGCCACGTCGCGCTCGCGATTGCGGCTCACCTTGCCCAGCCAATAGTCGCGGTTGGCTTTCGGAATCCGGGCGCCACGGGCGCAGTCGTGGCCGTGCCAGAAGCAGCCGTGCACGAAGATGGCAAGCCGGCGGCGCGGCAGAACGATATCCGGCTTGCCGGGCAGGTCCTTGGCGTGGAGCCGGTAGCGCCCGCCCAGCGACCAGATCAGCCGCCGCACCTGCAGCTCCGGCGCGGTGTCCTTGCCCTTCACCCGGCGCATCACCGCCGAGCGTTTCTCCGGGCCGTAGACGTCGGTCATGCGTCCGCCGGCGTCACAGCCCCTCGAACAGCGCCGTCGACAGATAGCGTTCGGCGAAGCTAGGGATGATGGTGACGATGGTCTTGCCGGCCATCTCGTCGCGGCTCGCCACGTCGAACGCCGCGGTCAGCGCCGCGCCGGATGAGATGCCCACCGGCACGCCCTCGATCCGGGCGCACTTGCGGGCCATGTCGAAGGCGTCCTCGTTCGACACCTGGATCACCTCGTCCATCACCCCGCGATCGAGGATCGCCGGCACGAAGCCGCCGCCGATGCCCTGGATCTTGTGCGGGCCCGGCGCGCCGCCGGAGAGCACGGCCGAGCCGGTCGGTTCGACCGCGATCATCTTCACCGAGGGTTTGCGCGCCTTCAGCACCTGGCCGACGCCGCTGATGGTGCCGCCGGTGCCGACGCCGCTGATCACCACGTCGACCTCGCCGGCGGTATCGTTCCAGATCTCCTCGGCGGTGGAGACGCGGTGGATCAGCGGGTTGGCCGGGTTCTCGAACTGCTGCGGCATCACCGCGCCCTTGATCTCGTCGAGCAGCTCGCGGGCCCGTGCCACCGCGCCGGCCATGCCCCGCTCCGGCGGCGTCAGTTCCAGCTTGGCGCCCAGCAGGATCAGCATCTTGCGCCGCTCGAGCGACATGCTCTCGGGCATCACCAGGATCAGCTTCAGCCCCTTGGCGGCGGCCACGAAGGCAAGGGCGATACCGGTGTTGCCGCTGGTGGGCTCGACAATGGTCGTGCCCTCCTTGATCAGCCCCTTGGCCTCCATCGCTTCGATCATTGCCACGCCGATGCGGTCCTTCACTGAGCCGATCGGGTTGAAGAACTCCAGCTTGGCCAGCACGATTCCCTTCGGTTTCAGCTCGGCGGTGAGCCGCGGCAGCCGGATCAGCGGGGTGTCGCCGATGGTGTCGAGGATGGAGTCGTAGATCCTGCCGCGCCCAGCGCGTTTGTAGCGGGCGGCATCGTAGTCGTGGCTTGCGCTGTCCATGGAGCGTCCTTCGGACGGGAGGGCCCTTGTCCAATCGACCTTAGGGCCTGGACGCGAATTTGGAAGCGGTCAGGCCGCCTTCGCCGACCGACCGTCCAGCAGCGGCTCCAGAATCGCCTCCGCCAGATGCCGCACTACCGGCACGACCACGCCATCGCCCGCCAGGTGCAGGCCGGCGTTGGCCGAGGCGGGCAGCCGGTAGCTCTCCGGCAGCCCCATCAGCCGCGCCGCCTCGCGGGGCGTGAGCCAGCGCGAGCGAACCGCCCTCGCCTCGGCCACCAGCACGAACTGGCGCGAAGAGCCGCCGCCAGGCGTGCGCAGGCAGCCGGCGACGCCGTCGAACCTCACCTCCGCCCGCTGCGTCCCGCCCCGCATGCGCCGGAACGCCGTGCCGACCTGTCGTCCGCCGGAAGCCAGCGCCGCCGCGAGCCGGGCGCGGTGCAGGTCGTCCATCATCGCGATCAGGTCCCCGGTCTCGCTCTCCGAGCGCCAGCTCACCGTCTCGTCCGGCTCCAGCACGGCGGCGAGGTCGAGGTTACGCCGTGGCGGGGCCGGCAGCCGCCAGTCGATCCAGCGCGCCTGGAGCGCGGCCGGCAGCCGTCCGAATGCCTCGCGCACGGCTCGGCTCGCGCTGCGCGGCCCGGTCAGACGCCGCGGGTCTTCCAGGGTGGCGATGATCACGCACCGCGTCCGCGACTGCGGCAGGTAGGCCGAAGCGTCGATCTCCAGCGCGCCGAACCGATAGCCCGCGCTGGCCAGCGACGCGCAGACCGCCTCGAAGTCACGCCCGCCGTGCGAGTTGAAGAGGCCTGAGACGTTCTCGATCACGACCGTCCGCGGTGCGCGATCCTGGCCGCTGCAGGCTTCCATCAGCCACCAGAAGCCGAAGAAGGCCGAGGAACGCCCGCCGGTCAGCCCGGCCCGCGCGCCGGCGAGGCTGAGGTCCTGGCAGGGGCTCGACGCCCAGGCGAGGTCGGCGCGCCCCCGCAGGTCGTGCGGATGCAGCGCCCAGACGTCGCCCTCGTGCAGATCCTCGCCGCCGAAGTTGGCGCGATAGGCCGCCGCTTTCATCGCGTCGAAGTCGTTGGCGAACACGCATTCCCAGCGCTCGCCCAGACCCAGCCGGGCCATGCCGCCGCCAGCGAAGAACTCGTAGAAGGTGAACGGCCGACTCATCGGTGCGGAGTCTGGCGCTGTTCGCAGCCGCTGTCGAAGGCCGTGGCCACGACGGCCGGTCAGTCATAGGCTCGTGGGCGGGAGGCGCTGGCGATGGCGGACGAGACACTTGAGGCGCTGGTGGCTGTCGTGCCGCCGCTGATGCAGTCGCTGGAGGCGCTGGGTCAGGTCTCGCGCTACTTCGCGGCGGTCCCGTTCGAGGAGATCATGGCGGCGATCGGGTCGCCCGACGTCGCGCTCATTGAGGCGCTGCCGCGGCTGGAGGCCTGGCCCGAACGGCTGAGCGGCCTGCGCGCCGCGTTGGACACCGCCGGCCAGGTCGCCGTCACCGCCTTCGAGGGGCTGCGCGCGGCGCCGGAGGCCGAGGATGGCATGACCGCGGTGTTCCGGGCGACCCGCGGTGTCTGGCGGGCGCAGGAGGCGCTCTACCCGCTGGCGGCCGACCTGCCGCCGATCGGCCGCTACTTCACTTCGCCGCCGCTGCGCCAGGACGCCGAGCTGGCGGCCCGCCTCGCCGACCTGCAGCCCCGCGACGATGTCGGCGTGTTCAACTTCGAAGGCGAGACCGGCGAGCGCGGCGGCTTCTCGCTCTATGTGCCGGAGACCTACGCGGAGGACCGCACCTGGCCGCTAGTCACCGCGCTGCACGGCGGCTCGGGCGACGGGCGCAGCTTCCTCTGGAGCTGGCTGCGCGACGCCCGCAGCCTGGACGCCATCCTGATCTCGCCGACTTCGGTCGGCCGCACCTGGGGCCTGAACAACCCCGAGGCCGACGCCGCCAACCTGGCGCGTATCCTGGCTGAGGTCGAAGGCCGCTGGCGGATCGACCCGGCGCGCAGGCTGATGACCGGCATGAGCGACGGCGGCACCTTCTGCTACGTCGCCGGCCTGGACGCCGGCTCGCCCTTCACCCACTTGGCGCCCTGCTCGGCCTCGTTCCACCCGATGATCGCCGCGATGGCCGACCGCGAGCGCTTGGTCGGTCTGCCGATCCACATCACCCACGGCGAACTGGACTGGATGTTCGACGTCGCCATGGCGCGCGAGGCCGCCGCGGCGCTGACCGCGGCGGGCGCGAAGGTGACCTACCAGGAGATCCCCGACCTCGCCCACACCTATCCCAGGGAGATCAATCCGGGGGTGCTGGCGTGGCTGGACGAGCCCTCCGCGTAACGGCGGCGCTTGGCGTATCCGGCCGCGAGGGCCACAATGGCCCGACAAGAAAACCAGGGAGACGGCCATGGAACGGCCCTACGATCTCGTCGTGCGCGGCGGCCTTGTCTACGATGGGCAGGGCGGCGGGGCGTTCGAGGGCGATGTCGCGGTCAAGGACGGGCTGATCGCCGCGGTCGGCCAGGTCAGTGGCGCGGGGACCGAGGAGATCGACGCCAGGGGGAAGATCGTCGCCCCCGGCTTCGTCGATATCCACACCCACTACGACGGCCAGGCCACCTGGGAATCGCGCATGCAGCCCTCGTCGTGGCACGGCGTCACCACCGTGGTGATGGGCAACTGCGGCGTCGGCTTCGCGCCCTGCAAGCCGGAGGACCACGACCGCCTGGTGCGGCTGATGGAAGGCGTCGAGGACATCCCCTTCCCGGTGCTGACCGAGGGCCTGCCGTGGAACTGGGAGAGCTATCCTGACTATCTGAACCAGCTGGCCCGGCGCCGGTTCGATGTCGACATCGCCAGCCAGCTGCCGCACGCGGCGCTGCGCGTCTTTGTGATGGGCCAGCGCGGGGTCGACCGCGAACCGGCGACGCAGGATGACATCGCCGCCATGGCCGCGCTCGCCAAGGAAGCGATGGAGGCCGGGGCCATCGGCTTTGGCACCTCGCGCACGCTGAACCACCGCTCGTCCGACGGCTCGCCGATCGCCACCCTGACCGCGGGCGAGGACGAGCTCACCGGGATCGCGCTTGGCATCGCCGCGGCAGGCAAGGGCGTCCTGCAGGTGGTGTCCGACTTCGCCGACGAAGAGGCCGAGTTCGCCATGCTGCGTCGGGTGGTCGAGGCATCCGGCCGGCCGATGTCGTTCTCGCTGATCCAGAGCCCGGTTCGCGGCGACAACTACCTGACGCTGCTGGGAAAGGTGGAGGATGCGGTCGCCGCCGGGCTGAAGATCAAGGCGCAGACCGCGGCGCGGCCGGTGGGCGTGCTGTTCGGCCTCGAGCTGACGCTGAACCCGTTCCTGCCCTACCCGGTCTACAAGGAAATCGCCAAGCGCCCGCTGGCCGAGCGCGTCGCCCTGCTGAGCGACCCCGAGTTCCGCGAGCGGCTGCTCTCGCATCCGCCGGAAGGCCGAGTGCGCGGGCGGATGAAGGACTGGGCCAACATGCACGTCTTCAGCGGCACGCCCGACTACGAGCCGGCGCCGGAGACCTCGATCGCGGCGATCGCCGAACGCACCGGGCGCGCGCCGGAGGCGGTGGCGCTGGACCACATGGTCTCCGACGACGGCCACGCGATGATCTATGTGCCGGTGCTGAACTACACCGACGGCGATCTCGAGCCGGCGCGCTACATGATGAACCACAAGGACGTCGTGCCTGGCCTCTCCGACGGCGGCGCCCACGTCGGCACCATCTGCGATGGCTCTTTCCCCACCACCCTGCTTACCTACTGGACCCGCGATCGCACCCGCGGCCCCAAGCTGCCGCTGGCGCAGGTGATCCGCATGCAGGCCCGCGACACCGCCCGCACCGTCGGCCTCTACGACCGCGGCGTGCTGGCGGTGGGCTACCGCGCCGACCTCAACGTGATCGACATGGACCGGCTGACCCTGCACGCCCCGCAGGTCGCCTACGACTTGCCGGCCGGCGGCAAGCGGCTGCTGCAACGGGCCAGCGGCTATACGGCGACGGTGGTCGCCGGCCAGGTCACCTACCGCGACGGCGTCGCCACCGACGCCCTGCCAGGCCGCCTCCTGCGCGGCGCCCAACCGGCGCCGATGGCGGCGGCGGCGGAGTAGGGACCGAACACCCACTTCCCGCTCATCCCGGCGTTCGCCGGAATGAGCGGATCATTGGGGAGGGAGGGTTGGTCGGATTTGACTTTGGCGGGCCGTTCCCCTATTGCCGCCCGCTCACTCAAGCGCCTGTCCCTTCGGAGCCCGACCCGTGAAGCGCACCTTTCAGCCCTCCCGCCTCGTGCGCAAGCGCCGGCATGGGTTCCGCTTGCGGATGTCGACCAAGAACGGTCGCAAGATCATCGCGCGCCGCCGCGCCCAGGGCCGCAAGCGCCTGACGGCTTAGGCGGCGACGCCAGAAAGGTTTCGGCCTGACCGAAGCCGCCCCACCCCTTGAACGCATACGCAAGCGCCCCGACTTCCTGGCGGCGGCGAAGGGCTTTGCCTGCGCCAGAGGAGCGGTACTGGTGCAGGCGCGCGATCGGGGAGACGGAACCAGCGCGGTCCGCGTCGGCTTCACCGCGACGCGCCGCATCGGCGGCGCTGTGGTGCGCAACCGGGCCAAACGGCGCTTGCGCGAGGCCGCCCGGGCGACGTTTCCGGGCCTGGCGCGGGCAGGGTGCGACTATGTGCTCATCGCCCGCGGCGGATCGACGACCCGGCCGTACCCGCGGCTGCTTGACGATGTGAAAACCGCGCTGATAAGGCTCGCCGCCGATCTCGGCGCCCCGGACAAGATTGCCGAGGGCGACGCCGCTTTGGCTTCGACGCCGCCCCAGAACCCCGCTTAGAGCCCGCCGGAAGGCACGCCCCGCGCCCGATGCAGCCCGATAACAACCGCAACTTCATCATCTTCATCGTCGTGACCCTGGTCCTGGTCATGGCCTATGAGCAGTTCGTCATCGGGCCGATGGACAAGCGCCACCAGGCTGAAGCGGCGCAGGCTCAGGCCGTGGCCGTGTCGCAGTTGAAGCAGGGCTTGGCGCCGAACGGCCAGCCGGCCGCCCCGAAGCTCACCCGCGCCCAGGCCCTGGCGGCCGGTCCCCGCGTCGCGGTGGATACGCCGGCGCTGTCGGGGTCGATCAGTCTCGCCGGCTCGCGGCTCGACGACCTGTTCCTGAAGCAGTACCGCCAGACCACCGATGCAAGCTCCCCGCCGGTCGAGCTGCTGCGCCCGCTGGGCGCCGACAATTCCTACTACGCGGTCGCCGGCTGGGTCGGCGCGCCGGGCGCGCCGGACGAGCAGACGCCGTGGACGCAGACCTCGCAGGGCCCGCTCACCCCCGCCCGTCCGCTGGAGCTGACCTACGCCTCGCCGGCGGGACTCACCTTCCACCGCGAGATCAAGGTCGACCCGCAGTCCCTCTTCACCGTCACCGACACGGTCGAGAACCACGGCGCGGCCTCTGTCGATATCGCCCCCTACGGCGCCGTGCAGCGCCGCGGCCTGCCCCCCGACGTCGGCAAGGCGGCGATGGAGGGTGCCATCGGCGTGTTCGACAAGGTGCTGAAAGAGGACAAATATCCGGCCTGGAAGAAGGACGGGGCCAAGGACTACACTTCGACCGGCGGCTGGACCGGCATCACCGACAAGTACTGGATGGCCGTGTTCGCGCCGCCGCAGACCGAGCCGATCAAGGCCCGCTTCGAGGTGACGCCGGTCAATGGCGTCGACGACTACCAGGCCAGCTACGTCGGCCAGCCGCGCGTGATTCAACCCGGCGGCCAGGCCACCGAGACCACCCACATCTTCGCCGGCGCCAAGGTGGTCAAGACGCTGCAGGCCTATGGCACGGCGCTGAACCTGCCCAACTTCGACAAGGCGGTGGACTGGGGCTGGTTCGAGATCGTCTCGCGGCCGCTGTTCCTGCTGCTCGACTTCTACGCAGGCTACCTCGCCACGGTCGGCCTCGGCTTCGGCTGGGCGATTCTGGCGCTGACGATCAGCATCCGCACCGTGATGTTCCCGGCCTTCAACGCCTCCTACGCGATGTCGACCAAGATGAAGAAGGTGCAGCCCGAGATGAAGGCGCTGCAGGAGCGCTTCAAGGGCGACGCGGCCGGGCAGCAGAAGGAGATGATGGCGCTCTATGCGCGGGAGAAGATCAACCCCGTAACCGGCTGCATTCCGATGCTGCTGCCGCTGCCGGTGTTCTATGCGCTGAGCAACGTCTTCTCCGTCACCATTGAGATGCGCCACGCCAGCTTCGGCTGGGTGAAGGATCTCTCGGCGCCGGACCCGACCACGATCTGGAACCTGTTCGGCCTCCTGCCTTGGGACCCGCTGCACAACGCCTGGATTCTGGCGATCGAGGGCGTGCCGTTCGTCGGCGGCATCTTCACCTTGATCTTCCACCTGGGCGCTTGGCCGATCCTTTACGCGGCCAGCATGTGGCTCAGCCTGCTCACCGGCCCGACCATGACCGGCATCGACCCCACCCAGCAGAAGCTGATGCGCTGGATGCCGTGGCTGTTCATGATCGTGCTGGCCCAGAGCGCGGTCGGCCTGGTGATCTACTGGTCGTTCTCGTCGGTGTTCACCCTGGTGCAGCAATATGTGCTGATGCGCCGGTTCAAGGTGGACAACCCGATCGACCAGTTCTTCGTGCGGCTGACCTCGCCCAGGACAGCCGTGAAGGACGTCAAGGCGGCAGAGTGAGCGAGGCCTTCCCCGAGGTCTTTTCTGGCGCCGAGGTCGAGGCCGCGCGGGTGATTTTCGCCCATGAGGCGCTGTTCATCATGGGCGCGGCGCAGATCGACCAGCTGCCGGCGCCGGACCTGCCCGAGATCGCCTTCGCCGGTCGCTCCAACGTCGGCAAGTCCAGCCTGATCAACGGTCTGGTCGGCCGCTCGGGCCTGGCGCGGTCGTCCTCGGAGCCAGGGCGGACGCGGGAGGTGAACTTCTTCCTGCTGGACGGGCGCATCCGCCTGGTCGACCTGCCGGGCTACGGCTTCGCCAAGGCCTCGAAAGGCGAGACCAAGCGGTTCCAGAACCTCGGTCGGGACTATTTGCGCGGCCGGCCCAACCTGCGCCGCGTGTTCCTGCTGATCGACGCCCGGCACGGGCTGAAGCCGCCGGACGCAGAGGCGATGACGGCCTTCGATAAGGCCGCGGTTTCCTACCAGATCGTGCTGACCAAGGCCGACAAGCTGAAGCCGGCGCAGGCGGAGGCGATGCGCGTGCGCACCGAGGCCGCCGTCGCCAAGCGGCCGGCCGCCTTTCCGCGCACCCTGGCCGTCTCGGCGGTGACCGGCGCCGGCCTGGAACTGCTCCGCGCCGAGGCCGTGCGCGCGGCGCTGGCGTAGTCTTCAGTAGAGAACCGACGGCATCCAGGCGCCGAGGGGCTGGTTGTAGAGGCCGATCGACATCAGGGTCAGCGTCTGGGTGATGCGCAGACTTTCGCCGAGGCACCAGCGGAGCAGCTCACCATTGCGCGTCGGGACCAGTAAACCAGGCCCCGCGAATGAGTCCGCGCCGGCGATCAGCGCTTTCAGATCGTCGTTGGTCTCGCCGACGGCGTGGCCGAAAAAGGCAATCTGACTGGCATAGCCGGTGATGCGGCCGGCCCGCTCCACGACGCGCGCTAGGCCCCGGGCGATCGCCTCGGCAAGCTCGCCGCCGCGCTCGTGTCCATGCACCCGAAGACAAAGGCCGTTGCAGGCCGGCAGATCGTCGGCGGTCGCCGCGCGGACGATGCAGCCGGGCAGCACCTTGCCAAGCGCCGATCCCTGCACGCAGGCCAGTTGCTCGCGCGCCTCGAAGTCGAGCTTGAGATAGAGCGCCAGCGAGCGGTTGTGATAGCCGGCCTGGACCAGCCGGACGCCGGCGAAGCCTCGCTCGTCCGACCGCCGCAAGACGGCCTCCATCATCGCACGGCCGGCCCCGTCATCTTGCAGCGTCGGATCGACCGTGATCGGGCCGACGCCGCTGATCGGATTGCGCTCGTCGAGAAAGTTGCTGCCGACGATCCGGCCGTCGAGCTCGGCCACCAGATCGAAGCACCCATCACGGCCGATCAGCGCGGCGGCCATTCCGGTAGCGGCTTCGGGACTTGGGAAATCGGGCGTGAAGTTGTGCGCGTCGGCGATGGCCTTGAACGCCCGATAGCAGATATCGCCGAGCACAGGCGCGTCCGCCGCGTTGCCCCGCCGCAGTACAAGACCCACACCAGCCCCCGTTCGCCGTTTGGTGATCGCCAAGGCTACCACGCAGGTTCGTCGCGCCGTAGAGCTGTCGGATGGCCGACAATGACGCCCACTTCTACGAACTCGCGCAGGGCCACGGCCTGCGCCATGACCCGTTCAACGCTATTGTCGGGCCGCGGCCGATCGGCTGGATCTCGACGGTGAGCGTGGACGGCGTCGCCAACCTGGCGCCCTACAGCTTCTTCAACGGCTTCAATTACGTCCCGCCGATCATCGGCTTCTCCAGCATCGGCTGGAAGGATAGCGTGGCCAATGTGACGGCGAGCGGCGAGTTCTGCTGGAGCCTGGCCACCAAGGCGCTGGCGCAACAGATGAACCTCACCTGCGCCCCGGCGCCGCCGGAGATCGACGAGTTCGACGTCGCCGGCCTCACCCGTGCGCCGGGCCGGCTGGTCGCCGCGCCGCGGGTGCTGGAGAGCCCGGTGAACTTCGAGTGCCGGCTCAGCCAGCTGATCCAACTGCAAGGCGCGGACGGCGTCCAGGTGAACAGCTGGCTGGTGCTGGGCGAGGTGGTCGCCGTGCATATCGACAAGGCCTATTTGACCGACGGCGTCTACGAGACCGCCGACGCGCACCCGATCCTGCGCGCCGGCCGCATGGGCGACTACGCCGAGATCACCCCCGAGGCGATGTTCGCGATGCGACGGCCCGGCTGGCCGATCGACTGATCGCCGGGCTGGCTCGCGCGCCGGGGTGACAGCGCCCCCAGCCTTCGCTATCGAGGCGCCCCGACGCCGTCGGCGGCGCTGACCTGTGGACCGGACCTAAATGGCTGACACCGCCGAGAGCCGCGAGGCGCAGGGCTGGGCCACGGCGCGCACCCTCGCCGAGGCCCTGCCCTATATCCAGCGCTACGACCGCGAGATCGTGGTGATCAAATACGGCGGCCACGCCATGGGCGAGGAGGCGATGGCCAAGTTGTTCGCCGCCGACGCCGTGCTGTTGAAGCTGCTGGGCCTGCACCCGGTGATCGTGCACGGCGGCGGGCCGCAGATCTCGGCGATGCTGGAGCGCGCCGGGGTGAAATCAACCTTCGTCGACGGTCTTCGCGTCACCGACGCGGCGACGATGGAGGTGGCCGAGATGGTCCTATCCGGCGCGATCAACAAGGAGATCGCCAACTGGATCACCCTGGCCGGCGCCGAGGCCGACGTGCGCGGCGTCGGGCTGTCGGGCAAGGACGCGCGGCTGATCACCGTCGAGAAGGCCACCCGCACCCGCAAGGACCCCAGTTCCAACATCGAGCAGGTGGTCGACCTCGGCTTCGTCGGCGAGCCGACCAGAGTCGATCCGAAGCTGATCCTCGACCTGATCAACTCCACCGACGACTACATTCCGGTGATCGCCCCGATCGGGGTCTCCGAGGGCGGCGATACTTACAACATCAACGCCGACACGGTCGCGGGGGCCCTCGCCGGCGCGCTGCAGGCCAAGCGGCTGCTGCTGCTCACCGACGTCCAGGGCGTCATCGGGTCGAACGGCGAGCTGATCCGCCAGCTGACGTTGCAGGAGGCTGGCAAGGCGGTCGCCACCGGCGTCGTCAGCGGCGGCATGATCCCGAAACTGGAGACAGCGGTCGCGGCGGTGGAGGCGGGCGTGGAATCGGCCGTCATCCTCGACGGCCGCCGCCCTCACGCCATGCTGGTCGAGCTGTTCACCGAACACGGCGCCGGCACGTTGGTGAAGGCGTGATCCTCCTTCGCCAAGGCTTCGGAGGACGGGTCGGGCTGTCCTCCGAAGCTCCGTGAGGAGCGTAGGAGGATGAGCGTCGCCGACCTCAGCCGTATCGACACCTGGCTGTTCGATCTCGACAACACCCTCTATCCGCTCGAGTCCGGCATCGGCGTCGACATCTCCGAACGGATCACGACCTACGTCGAACGTCTGACCGGGTTGCCGCGCGACGAGGCGCGGACGCTGCAGAAGCACTACCTCGACCAGCACGGCCTGACGCTGAAGGGGCTGATGCTGAACCACGGCGTCGATCCGGACGAGTACCACGCGATGTTCGCCGACCTGTCGCTGGAGGCGCTGGCCCGCGACCACGACCTGATCGCCGCCATCGCGCGCCTGCCGGGCCGGCGACTGATCTTCACCAACGCCGACGCCGGCCATGCGCGGCGGGTAATGGACCACCTCGGCCTTGCCGACCTATTCAGCGAGGTCTTTCACATCGAGAGCGCCGGCTTCATCCCCAAGCCCGACCCGGAGTCGTTTCAGCGCCTGATCGCCGCGCACGGCGTCAATCCGGCGACCACCGCCTTTTTCGAAGACCGCGCCCTCAACCTCGAGCCGGCCGCGCAACTCGGCATGACCACTGTGTTGGTGGGCCTGAGCGCGGAGGCCAACACCGACCCCTTCGTCGACTATCGCACCATGGGCCTCACGGCGTTCCTCGCCGAGGCGCGGGTCAAGGAGACTGCATGACCGAGGTCAGCTTTTCTGATCTGAAGACCGAGATCGAGGCCGCGTGGGAGGCGCGCGAAACGCTCAGCCCCACTACCAAGGGCCCGATCCGGACCGCGGTGGATGAGACCATCGCTCACCTCGACGCCGGCCGACTGCGCGCCGCAGTGCGCCTCGCCGATAGCCGCTGGGTGACCAATCAGTGGGCCAAGCAAGCAATCCTGCTGTTCTTCCGCCTGAACGGAAATGAGGTGATGCGCACCGGGGCGCTCGGCGGCCGAGGGATCGGCCCCTGGTGGGACAAGATTCCCTCCAAGTTCGATGGCTGGGACGCGCCGCAGTTCGAGGCGGCCGGCTTCCGGCCCGTACCAGGGGCGATCGTTCGCCGCGGGGCTCACATCGCGCGCGGCGTAGTCCTGATGCCGTCGTTCGTGAACATCGGGGCCTTCGTGGACGAGAACACCATGGTCGACACCTGGACCACGGTCGCTTCCTGCGCCCAGATCGGCAAGAACGTGCACCTGTCGGGCGGCGTCGGCATCGGCGGCGTGCTCGAGCCGCTGCAGGCCACGCCCACCATTATCGAGGACGACTGTTTCATCGGGGCTCGTTCGGAAGTGGCCGAGGGGGTGATCGTGCGCCAGGGGGCGGTGATCTCGATGGGGGTCTACATCACCGCCAACACGCCGATCGTGGATCGCAAGACCGGCGCGACCGTCCGTGGCGAGGTTCCGGCCTATTCCGTGGTGATGGCCGGCAGCCGCCAGGACGCCCACGACAACGGCCTTTCGATCAACTGCGCCGTGATCATGAAGACCGTCGACGCGCAGACCCGCTCGAAGACCTCGATCAACGAATTGCTGCGGGACTGAGCGCCCTGATCCGCTCCGGGGTGTGCTCGGTGCTGTCCTGCATGCTCTCGGGGATGGGGAAGGTGAGCCTCGCGGTCATGCCGGCGCCGGGGTTGGGTTTGAACGTCGCTTCGCCGCGCAGCTGGCGGGCGTAGGCGGTCATCAGGGTGCGGCCGACGCCGGCCCCGATCTTGGGAATCCTGCCGTCAAAGCCGGTGTCGATGATGCACAGCTCCGCCACACCATCCCGGGCGCGGAAGGTGACGCTGAGCTGGCCGCCTTCGGCCATTCCGTGCTTGAGCGCATTGCTGATCGCCTCGACCGCGAACAGGGCGATCGGCGCCAGGCGATCTGGATCGATCACCACCGAGTCGCAGGAGAGATCGGTGCGCTGGGCCAGTCGCTGGCCGGCGTCGCCGGTGATCAGCTGGCCGACCAACTCCTCCAGGAATTCGCGCAGGTCGACCCGGCGCAGGTCGGGGCTCTGGTAGAGGGCGCGGTAGATCAAGGCGAGCGCGCTGATCCGCTGGCGGGTGTCCGAGATCGCCGCCCGCGCCGCCGGATCGGTCAGCGCGCGCTGCTGCATGTTGAGCAGCGAGGAGATGATCTGCAGGTTGTTCTTCACCCGGTGGTGGATCTCCAGCAGCATCGCGTCCTTCTGCGCCAGGTGGTCCAGCAGCGCCGCGTCGCGAGCGACGATGGTCGCGGCCATGGCGCCTAGCGTGTCGGCAAGATCGCGGATCTCCGGCGGCGCGCGCTCGGCCTGCACCGGTCGGACGCTGAAGCGGCCGCGGGCGTAGATGGCGGCGATCCGCTGCAGATAGGCGATCCAGCGCACCACCCCGCGCTCGGCCACGGTCCAGACCGCAATCAGCGCCAGGGCGAAAGCCAGCAGCGGCAAGGCGATGGCGCTGACCGGATTGACCCAGGCCCAGGAGACCAGCCCCTCCGCGGGCGCCGAAATGACGACATAGACGTCCTGCCCTACCAGCGGCGCGGCGGCGAACAGACGGTCGCGCCCGGCGCGGTCGGCCTGGGACCATAGCTGCGAGCTGGGGCCGGCGAAGTTCGCCTGCGGATGCAGCGGAAAGCGGGTGACGTCGGTCGCCGACAGCCAGTGCCCCTGCGCATCGGCCAGCGCGATCTCCGAACCGGCCGGCAGGGAGGGATCGGACATGTCGGGGCGCAGACTGGCCAGGCTCATCACCGCCGCCAGCGCGCCGTCGAATTGGCCGGCCGGGTCCTCGGCGCGCACGGCGGCGACCAGCGAAGGCTGGCTGGAATAGGTCGCGCCCGGGTTGGCGGCGATCACCAGCGGCGTTCCGCGCTCCAGCGCCAGGAACCAGGAACGCTCGCCGCGCTGGGGGTCGGCCGGCACGTTGCCCGCGGCGCAGGCGAATCGGCCGGATGCGTCGAAGCGGATCAGATTTTCGTAGCCCTTCAGCCGCGCCTCGATCTCGGAGAGCCGCTGGGCGCACTGGAATCCGACCGAGCCGGGCGCCAGCGTCTCCAGCAGCACCTGCGCCGACTCGATCCGCGCCCTGGCGATAGCGCCGCTGCGCTCGGCGGCGGCGGTCAGCTCGACGCGCTCCACCTGGCCCTGACGCTGGAACGCGAGGCCGGCCTGCACCACGCCCAGGATCAACACCGGCAGCAGGGCGATCGCCAACGCAAGGCCGAGCCGCAATCGGATCGTGGCGGGCCAGACGGGCCGCACGAGGCCGGCCGGTTTCATTTGGCTTGGCTCAGACGCTCCGCGTGGGCGAGGATCGAGCTCATGGCCTCACCGGCGGCCGAGCCGTCACGTGTGTAGGCGCCGCTCTCGAGGATCCCTTGCAGCGCCCGCCGCGCGCGGCTGACGCGGCTCTTCACCGTGCCCACCGCGCATTCGCAGATCGCCGCAGCCTCTTCGTAGGCGAAGCCGCCGGCGCCCACGAGCACCAGGGCTTCGCGCTGCTCGATCGGCAGCATCGCCAGGCCCTGCCGCAGTTCGTCGAGCGCCACCGGCGCCTCCGGATCATCCACCGCGACCAAGGTCCGCTCGGCGGCTTCCTGGTCGAGCTGGGTCTGACGCCAGGAGCGACGCTTCTCGGAATAGAACTGGTTGCGCAAGATCATGAAGGTCCAGGCCTTCATGTTGGTGCCCATCTCGAAGCTGGCGCGCGCGTCCCAGGCCTTCAGCATCGCGTCCTGGGCCAGATCGTCGGCGGCCGTAGGATCGCCGCAAAGGGTGCGGGCAAAGGCGCGCAAATGCGGAATCAGGCCAACCAGCTCGCGCCGAAACGCCTCGTCGCGGACGGGATCGTCCTCGAGCCGGCTCCTTGCCGATCCCATCAATTTTCTCCCGGACGCTTTTCGTCGGCCTTGCGAAGAATCTGCAAGAACTCGTCAGGCACGGGCTCGTTGACGACTTCGTCGAACATCTGGCGAAGACGCACGCCAATGGCCTGCTGCCTCAGCCGCGCCTCGTCCAGACTGGGCGACTTCGTACGCGACCGCTTCATCGGTTGCTGTTCAATCATGTTCCGGCGCGAACTCACGCGCTCACGCCCCCATTGCCGATCAATTCCGACCCGAAACGCGCTGGTTTGCAAGTGGTTCCCGGCGCCCGGCGAAAAACTGGCTTGAGCATTGCGCCGAGCGTCAGGCGGTCCTCAAACGGCCGCCAAGCCATGCGCATAATTCAAAATGAGCGGCGGAACCCGTGCTAGTTGGATGCGTTTGCTAAGCTTGACGGGGACGCGCCAGGCGGCGCTGGCCCCAGCCGCACGCGTATCGCGCGGCGACCATTGAACGAAGGGGTCCGACCTTGAGTCTTCTAGCCCGCCTCGCGCCGCATCTACCCTACGTCCGCCGTTACGCCCGCGCCCTCACCGGCGACCAGACCACCGGCGACAACTATGTCCGCGCCACCTTGGAGGCGCTCGCGGCCGGCGAACGGCAGCTGGAGGCCACCGCGTCACCGCGCGTCGCCCTCTATATGGTCTTCCACGCCATCTGGTCGACCGCCGGGGCCAAGCTTGAGCCGCGCGGCGTCGAGGAGGAAGCCTCGGTCCCACCGGACGCCGTGCAGCGCCTGATGCGCATCGCCCCGAAGTCCCGCCAGGCCTTCCTGCTGACCGCGCTCGAAGGCTTCACGCCGGCTGAAGCGGCGCAGATCCTCGGCGTCGGCTTCCCCGATGTGGAGCGCCTAATCGCCCAGGCCCAGACCGAGATCGACGCCGAACTCGCCACCGACGTCCTGATCATCGAGGACGAGCCGGTGATCGCTGCCGACATCGAGGCCTTGGTCAAGGAGCTCGGCCACAACGTCAGCGACATCGTCGCCACGCGCTCGGAGGCGGTCGAGGCCGCCCGCCGCGCCCCGCCGGGCTTGGTCCTGGCCGACATCCAGCTCGCCGACGGCTCGTCCGGCGTCGATGCGGTGAAGGACATTCTGATGGATCACGACGCCCCGGTGATCTTCATCACCGCCTTCCCTGAGCGCCTGCTCACCGGCGAGCGCCCCGAACCGACATTCCTGATCACCAAGCCGTTCCAACCGGAGACAGTGAAGGCGGCGATCGGCCAGGCGCTGTTCTTCCACCCGCGCCATCGGGCCGCGGCGGCATAAGCCAATGCGAGGCCCCCGCGCCATCAGCCGCGCCGAAAGCGCCGACGATCCGATCGACGTCGCGCGCCCGTTCGTCTGGATCGCGGCGATGTCGTTCGCGACCGGCTTTTGGGGTTACCTAGCTGCGCTGCCGCTACTGGGCCGTTAGATGCGCGCTCCAGGACCGCGGGCGACGAACCAGCCGTTCTTGAAGCCCTGGCTGGCTTTGCCGTAGACGAACGGCTCGCCCTCAGGCGTCGTCACCCGGCCGCCCGCCGCGATCAGCACCGCGTGGCCGGCGGCGGTGTCCCACTCCATCGTGGTTCCGTGGCGCGGATAGATGTCGGCGGCGCCCTCGGCGATGCGACAGAATTTGATCGAGGAGTCCATCGGCTCGCGTCGGTGGAAGTGGTACTGCGCCGCCAGAGCATCGGCGGTCTCGACCTTCATAGTATGGCTGATCAGCGCCAGCGCCTGACCCTCCGGCCACAGCCGTGGCCGAACCGGCTCGAACGGCCCGTCGCCATGACGCTTGACCACGCCGGACCCGGTCGTGACCCAAAGCTCGCCGCTGGCCGGCGCCGCCACCACCCCGGCCACCGGCTTGCCGCGGTCGATCAGCCCGATATTGACGGTGAAATGCGGGTCGCCGCGCACGAACGCCTTGGTGCCGTCAAGCGGATCGACAAGAAAGAAGCGCGGCCCGATCGCATCTGGTGTGCCGAACTCGCTGGCATGCTCCTCCGAGATCACCGGCACGCCGGGAAACAGCCGCTCCAGACCGGCCAGGATCAGCGCCTCGCCGCGGCGGTCGGCTTCGGTCACCGGGCTCTCGTCGGCCTTGGCGGTGACGATCAACTCGGTCCGCCAGAGCGGCAGAATCGCCCGGCCGGCTTCGGCGGCGAGCTCGACGAGATCGGCGGAGATATCGCCTGCGATGTCCAGTCCCATCCGGCGTCTATGGCCCACGGCGCCGGTTTCCCAAAGCGGCAAATCAGGCGATCCTTCGCGTCATGAGTGAGACCAGTTCAGCCTCCATGCCCGAGCCAGAAGCCTCGCGCGTGGCCCCAGAGGAGCTGGCGGCGCGGCTCGCGTCCAAGCTCTGCCACGACTTCATCAGCCCGGCCGGCGCGATCGTCTCCGGCCTCGACCTGCTGGACGATCCCTCCGCCAAGGACATGCGCGACGAGGCCATGGACCTGATCGCCTCCAGCGCCCGCAAGCTGGTGCAACAGTTGGAGTTCGCCAGGGTCGCTTTTGGTGCGGCGGCGGGCGTCGCGATGTTCGACTGCACCGAGATGGAGCGCCTGACCCGCGGTATCTATGGCCATGTGCGGGCCGAACTCGACTGGGCGGTGACGCCAGAGTCCTTGCCGAAGGCGCCGGCCCAGGTGCTGGTCAACCTGGCCCAGCTGGCCGCCAACGCCCTGCCGCTCGGCGGCATGGCGCGGCTGGAAGCGACGCAGGGGTCGGAGGGCTATGAGGTCTCGGCGATCGCCAGGGGCCCGAAGGCGCGCCTTGCGGCCGAGGTGCAGACCGGCCTCGCGGGCAACCCGCTCGGCGACGGCCTCGGCGGACGCTGGGTGCAGGCCTATTACATTCACGTGCTCACGGCCGCGGCGGGCGGCCGGATCGAGGCGACGGCGAGCGAAGAGCTGGTGACGCTCCGCGCGGTGATCCCCGCCTGATATTTCGTCGCCCGATATCTCGTCTCCTAATATCTCGTCGCAATGGGGCAGGCCAAACCGCTCCTTAACCAAGCGCCTGCGACAAGAGGCGTCCGTTGGTACCGAAGGAGTGGGTGGCGCCTCGATGAGGACCTGTCTGGTCGTCGACGATAGTCGCGTGATCCGTAAGGTGGCGCGGCGGATCCTCGAGGACATTGGCTATGAGATCGCGGAGGCGGCGGACGGCGTCGAGGCGCTGGCCTGGTGCCGCGCGGCCATGCCCGATGCGATCTTGCTCGACTGGAACATGCCGGTGATGACCGGGATCGAGTTCCTGCGCCGGCTGCGCGCCGAGCCCGACGGCGAGACGCCGGTGGTGGTGTTCTGCACGGTCGAGAACGATCTGGCCCACATCCGCGAGGCGCTCGACGCCGGCGCCAACGAGTACATCATGAAGCCGTTCGACGGCGACATCATCTCCGCCAAGTTCGCGGAGGCCGGCCTGTGACCGCGGAGGAAATCGCCCAGATCGTCTCCCTGTGCCGGGTCCGCGCGGGGCTCAAGGTGGCCCCGGACAAGACCTATCTGATGGAGAGCCGACTGGGCCCGGTGGCGCGCCGCGAGGGCTATGATTCGATCACCGATCTGATCGTGGCGATTCGCGAGCGGCGCGAGGAGCCGCTGATCTGGGCCACGGTCGAGGCCATGGCCGGCGGTGAGACCTCGTTCTATCGTGATCGCGAGCCCTTCCGTCAGTTTCGCGAGGAGATTGCGCCGCAGCTGCTTCGGGCTCGCGGCGGCGCGCCGATCAAGGTCTGGAGCGCGGCCTGCGCGACCGGCCAGGAAGTCTATTCACTGGCGATCGCGGCCGGCGAACTGGCCGAGGCCGAGCCGCAGGTCCGCTTCGAGTTCGCGGCGTCGGATCTTTCGCGGATCGCGCTCGATCGGGCGCAGTCCGGCCTGTTCAACCAGTTCGAAGTGCAGCGCGGCCTGCCGATCCGCCAACTCGCCCGCTACTTCGAGAAGGACGGCGAGCAGTGGCGAATCGCCGAAGAGGTGCGCCAGCGCGTACGCTGGCGGCGCATTAACCTGGTCGCCGGCCTGCGCCAGATCGGCCGCTTCGACGTCGTGTTCTGCCGCTATGCGCTCAGTCACATGACCGATGCAGCGCAACGCAAGGTGATCGAGGACCTGACCTTCATCCTGCCCGAGGACGGTGTCCTGGTGCTGGGCCTGAAGGAACAGGTCGCCGGCCTCGCCGAAGCGTTCCAGCCGGTCGTCGGCCGCCCGGGACTCTATCGTCCGAACCCCGAGTTCCGCGCCGCCGCGGCGGCCTAGGATATCAGCCGGACTTCGGCGGCGCCGGCGGTGTCTCGATGCTGGCGCAGCTGACGCCGCGCGGCTCTACGCCCCCATAGAGCACGCCGGTCGCCGGGTAGGGGCAGAGCGCCTGTCCAGCCGCTGGGTTGCTCGCGACGAGGCCCCCCGGCGCCCGATTCTGCTCGACCCACGCGCGCAGCACATCGAGCCAGGCGACGCCGCTGGGTCCCGGCCCGCCGCCGCAATGGAGCATGCCGGGGATCAGATAGAGCCGGTAGAACGGATCGACATTACCCAGCTTCTTCCGGACCTGTTCGTAGTAGACGATGCTGCCTTGAGCCGGGATCGCGGGGTCGTTCCAGCCGTGGTACTGGATCAGCTTGCCGCCGTGCTTGCGAAACCGGCTCAGGTCCGGGTCGGTGGCGTTGACGATCTTGGCCACCGCCTCGGCCCCCTTCGGCGGATTGGCGATGTCGAGCCGCAGGATGTCATAGGCGGGATCGCCGGACACGAACGGGCCCCAGAACCCCGCGGCGAACTTGAAGATCAGCGCCTGGTGCAGCTGGTCGGGCGAGGGACCGGTGATCCAGAAGGCCCACGAGCCCGGCTCGGCTTCGGCGCCGGGCGTGTTGCCGGGATAGCTCTGCTTCTTGCCGGTAAGACCGGTGTAGATCGTCAGCGCCGACTCGATCTGGCCGGGCGAGAGGCAGTCGGCGTTGGCCTGGCCGCGCGGGCAGGCCAGGCGCCGCGCGTCGAAGCGGCATCCGGCCGGGTCGGCGATGTACTTGCCGCCGGCGCCGCAAGCCGCCAGCGCCCCTGCCTCCAACGTCTTCAACGCGTCCGCATCCAGGAACCCCTGTGGCTGCGCCAACGCCTGAACGTCATTGGCGGCCAAGGTCAGCATGCCCGAGAAGTTGTAGGCCGGCGCGCCGGCGATGATGCCGTCGAAGTCGTCCGGAAAGCGCTGCGCCTCGATCAGCGCCTCGCGCCCGCCGTCGGAACAGCCCTGGAAGTAGGCGTATTTGGCCGGACCGCCCTGATAGGCGGCGATCAACGCCTTGGCCGCCGTTGTAGTCTCCTTCAGCGCCCGCCAGCCGAAGTCGATCACCTTGTCAGGATGATGGACGGCCCAGCGCGCGTCCGTGCCCTCGGCCTGGTGGCCGTCGTCGGTCATCGCCACCGCGTAGCCCTGGGCCGCGACCGCCTCGAGCCGCTTGGACGCGATCTGGCCGGCGAAGCCGCCGTTGCCGAACTGGACATAACGGCCGTTCCAGGCCGCGCCGGCAGGGATCCAGACCTCGATGCGGATGTCGGAGTCGGCGCTGGGCCGGGACGTCACCTCGATCTGGCAGGCGGTGATCTGACCGGCCGGCGCCTGCGCCGCGGCGGTGACGGTCGCGTGCGGCAGCGCCAACGCGGTCAGGCCGCCGCACGGCGTCGCCGCCTCGGCCAATCCAGACAGCCCCAGCCAGGCGACCAGCGCCGCGCCGATGCCTATCGCCCAGCCCCGCATCGTTCTCTCCAGCCGCAGCCCCCAAGAGACTGGCCCGGTTCGGCCGCCTTGCAAAGCAAGCGTCCGCGTTTGCGCCGTTCCGGCAAGCCGACTAAACGGGCCGCCATGCCCGCGTCCGATCCCGCCGCTATCGATCCCGTCGCCCTGACCCAGGCGCTGATCCGCCGTCCCTCGGTTACTCCCACTGACGCCGGGGCGATGGATGTGGTGGAACAGGCGTTGGCGCCGCTCGGTTTCGACTGTCGGCGGATGAAGTTTGGCGAGATCGAGAACCTCTACGCCCGCCACGGCCTACAAGGGCCGAACCTCTGCTTCGCCGGCCACACCGACGTAGTGCCAGTGGGCGAGGCGGCCGCCTGGAGCGTCGATCCGTTCGAGGCCAGGATACGGGACGGTGTCCTGATCGGCCGCGGGGCCACCGACATGAAGAGCGCCATCGCCGCCTTCATCGCCGCCGCGCAAGCCGCGCTGGCGGCCGGCGAGGTGCGCGGCTCGCTGTCGCTGTTGATCACCGGCGACGAGGAGGGCCACGCCACCCACGGCACCAAGGCGGTGGTCGCCGCGCTGCAGGCCGAGGGCGAGAAGATCAGCCACTGCCTGGTCGGCGAGCCAACCTCGTCGGCCCTGTTCGGCGACATGATCAAGATCGGCCGCCGCGGCAGCATGTCGGCCTACCTCACGGTCGAGGGCGTGCAGGGCCACGTCGCCTATCCGCACCGCGCCGCCAACCCGATCCGGGTGTTGATCGCCCTGCTTACGGCGCTGCAGTCGCGGCGGCTCGACGAAGGCTATCCGGAATTCCAGCCCTCCAACCTCGAGGTCACCACCATCGACGTCGGCAATCCGGCCACCAACGTCATCCCCAAGATCGCCAAGGCCCGGCTCAACATCCGCTACAACCCTACCCACACCGGTCAGGCCCTCGGCGCGTGGATCGAGGCGGAGGCGGCAAAGGCCGGCGAAGGCTTCGATGGCACGGTCGGCGCGCGGATCGAAGTCAGCGGCGAGGCCTTCCTGACCGAGCCCGGCGACTTCGTCGCGGTCGTCGCCGAGGCGGTCGAGGCGGTGGCAGGCCGCAAGCCGGAATTGTCCACCACCGGCGGCACCTCCGACGCCCGTTTCATCCGCGCCATGTGCCCGGTGGTGGAGCTCGGTCTGGTGGGGGCGACCATGCACGCGGTCGACGAGCGCACCCCCGTCGCCGAAATCCGCCAGTTGACAGATGTCTATCGCCGGCTGATCAGGCGCTACTTCGAGACTTTCAGCTAGGCCGACGCCGCAATTCCGGCGCCGGCCCTTTCGGCGTTGGGGATCAGCAATGCGCACGGCCGCCATCGGCATCGATTTTGGCACCACCAACACGGTCGTGGCCCTGGCCGGGCCGGACGGGGAGGCGCGCCTGGTCAACTTCCCGCACGACAACGACGCGGTAGTCGCCTTCCGCTCGGCGCTGGCGTTCCACGCGCCGATCGACGACCCCAACGGCCGGGTGGTCGAGGCCGGGCCGTGGGCGATCGACGCCTATGTCGAAGAGCCGCTGGAAACGCGTTTCATCCAGTCGTTCAAGACCTATGCGGCCAGCCCACTGTTCGTGAACACCAACGTGATGGGCCGCTGGTTCCGCTTCGAGGACCTGCTCTCGGCCTTCCTGCTGCGGATGCGCGACCACGGCGGCGCGGAGTTGGGCGAGCTGCCGACCCGGCTGATCGTCGGCCGGCCGGTGAACTTCGCCGGCGTGCGGCCCGATCCGGAACTCGCCCTCAGCCGCTACGAGATCGCGTTCCGGCGACTCGGCTTCACCGACATCCGCTACGCGTACGAGCCGGTCGCGGCGGCGTTCTTTTTCGCCCGCAAGCTGACCGCCGACGCCACGGTGATGGTGGCCGACTTCGGCGGCGGCACCAGCGACTTCTCGATCGTCCGGTTTTGGCGAGAGGGTGGGGAGGTGCGCTCGCAGGCGCTGGCCAATTCCGGCGCGCCGGTGGCGGGCGACGCGTTCGACTACCGGATCATCGACCACCTGGTCTCGCCCGAGCTCGGCAAGGGCACCAGCTACCGCGCGTTCGACAACGTGCTGCCGATCCCGGCCCGCTACTACGCCGCCTTCGCGCGCTGGGAGCAGCTCGCCCTGCTGCGCGCCAGCCGCGACATGCGCGATATCCGCAGCCTGGTCCGCACCGCGCTGGAGCCGGCGAAACTCGCCCGACTGGTCGAGGTGCTCGACGACAATCATGGCTATCGCCTCTACCAGGCCGTCTCGCGGCTGAAGGAGGCGCTCTCGGACCACGAGGGCGCGGTGTTCCGTTTCGAGGCCGGCGAGGTGCTGATCGAAAAACCGGTCCGCCGCGCCGAGTTCGACGGCTGGATCGCCCCTGAGCTGGCCGCCATCGCCGCCGCGGCCGACGAGGCGCTGGCTAGGGGCGGCCTGGCGCCCGGCGACATCGACAAGGTGTTCCTCACCGGCGGCTCGTCGTTCGTCCCCGCCGTGCGGCGCCTGTTCGCCGACCGCTTCGGCGAAGCCAAGCTCGAAAGCGGCGGCGAACTGGTCTCCATCGCCACCGGCCTTGCCCTGATCGGCGCCGAACAGGACACGGCGCAATGGGCGCGGGCAGCGCAAGCGAGCGGGGACTAGCTTCCCTACCCGACGGTCATGGCCGGGCGAAAGTCCCGGCCGTCCAAGAACGCGATCCTCGCCGTGGCCGCGCCCAGCGCGGCCACCCGCCGTTCCGCGTGCGGGTCACCGGGACGTCGCCCGGCGATGACCGACGTTGGAGAAAAGGTCTTGACCCCCGGATTTGAATCGGGACACCCCGTTTGCGACACCAGCAGTAACGCGGATGTCCCGATGCGCTTCGAAACCTGCCTGCCCATCATCCTCGCCTCGGAAGGTGATTTCGTCGACGACCCGGCCGATCCCGGCGGCGCGACCAACCTCGGGATCACCCTGGCGACGCTCTGCAGCTGGCTCGGCCGCAGCGCGAGCGTCGCCGACGTCGAGGCGCTGACGCGGCCGCCGTCGCGCCGATCTACCGCGCCCGCTACTGGAACCCCGCCCACGCCGGCGACTGCCCGCCGGGCGTCGACCTGATGGTGTTCGACGAGGCGGTGAACCAGGGCGTCGGCCGCGCCCTCGCCAGCCTGCAGTCGGCGCTGAGCGTGGCCGCCTTCGGCCCGGCGACGCAGGCCGCGCTTGCCGGCGCTGACCCGGCGCAACTCATCCGCGCCATCGCCACGGACCGAGAAGCCCACTACCGCGCCCTGCCCACCATCCCCCGCTTCGGCCGCGGCTGGCTGGCGCGCCTGGATCGGACCACGGGGCTCGCGCTGGGCACGAACGTCACCCAAAACCCGCTCGTCTCGGCTTCCGCCGGGATGAGCGGGTTATATGGGCTTACGGCGCCGCCTTCAGGGTCGCGTTGTCCGGGTCGAACTGGGTGATCGGGATCACTTCCAGGTTCGGGGCCTTGGCCTTCAGGGCGTCGATGAACAGCTTGCCGTCGCCGACCACGATCAGGCTGGCGCCTTCGGGCTTCAGCAGGTCCTGGGCGAAGGCCTGCACCTGGCCCGGCGTCACCGCCTCGACCCTGTCGGTGTAGGATTTGATCTCGCCCAGATCGATCCCGTACAGCGCCAGCTCGTTCAGCTCGTTGGCGAGGCCCGCGGCGGTGGCGATTTCGCGGCCATAGTCGCCCACCAGCGACGACTTGCGCGCCGCCAGTTCCTCGGGCGCGGCGGGGGCGGCGGCAAGGCCGGCCATGCTGCTCCGGATCAGGTCGGCAACCTGCGGCGCGGCCTCGTTCTTGGTCTGCGACTGGGCGGTGAAGGCGCCCAGGGTGCGCCGCGCGGTGATCGAGGAGCCGGCGCCGTAGGAGAGGCCACGCTTGACCCGGATCTCCTCGTTCAGCCGCGCTGAATAGCCGCCGCCCAGGACCGCGTTGGCGACCAGACCCTGGTAGTAGCGCGGGTCGGAGCGGGCGATCGCCGGCTTGGTCAGCGACACCGCCGCCTGGCCCGTGCCCGGCAGGTCGATCACCACATTGCGCGGCGCGGCGCTCGCCTGGCCGGTCGCCGGGGGCGGCGGCGGATCGGCGGGCCTGGCCCAGTCGCCGAACGCCCTGGCGGCGAGCGCGAAGCCCTCGTCGGGAGTGAGGTCGCCGGTCAGCACCAGGATGGCGTTGTCCGGCCGCCAGTAGCGGTCGTGGAAACGCGCGAGGTCGTCGCGGGTCAGGCGCTTGAGCGACGACGGGGTCCCGTCGGCGGCATGGGCGAAGCTGGTGCCGGCGTAGACCACCGGCGCATTGGCGAAGTTGGCCACCTGGCCGGGGTCCCCATAAGCGACTTCGAGATCGTCCAGCGCCTCCTTGCGCGCCCGCTCCAGCTCGTCGGCGGCGAACGCCGGCTGGTGCGCGACGTCGGCCATGATCGCGAGCGCGTCCGGCAGCTTGGCCGGCATCACCGAGAAGCCAACCGAGGACGATTCCCAGCTCGACGAGGCGGCGAGGTTGGCGCCCAGCGCCTCGGACTGGCGGGCGATGTCGCGCGCCGAGCGGGTGGCCGTGCCCTCGGTGACCAGGGCGGCGGTCATGTTGGCGGCCCCGGCGAGCTGTGGCGGGTCGGATGCGGCGCCGGCCTCGAAGGTGAGGCTCGCGGCGATCAGTGGCAGGTCGGTGCTCTTGGCGACAATCACGCGCAGGCCGTTGGGCAAGGTGCGCTCGGCGGGCGAGGGCAGGATCGCCGCCGGCTGGACCCCGATCGGTGGCGGGGCCTGGCGCTGGCCCTCCGGCGCCAAAGCCGCGACCGAACCGGCGTAGGGCCTGGACGCTGCCGGCGGCGGCGCGGCGGCGGGCTCGGCGGCGCTGGCCGGCTTCATGCTGTCCGGCAAATAGCGGATCACCACCCGGCGATCATCAGCGAGGTACTTCTGCGCCACGCGCTGCACGTCGGCGGCAGTGACGCCCGCCAGCGCGGTGATGTCGGTGTTGGCCCGCTCGGCCGAGCCCTCGATCACTTGCGCCGCGCCCAGTTCGTTGGCGCGTCCGTCGATGGTCTCGCGCTGGCGAATCTCGCCGGTCAACAGCTGGGTCTTGGCGATGTCGAGCTCCTGCGCGCTCACCGGTTGGTCGCGCAGGGCCGCGACTTGGGCCCGCAGCGCGGTTTCCGCCTCGTCGGGCGTGTGGCCGGCGGCGACGATGGCGCCGATGTAGTAGACGCCCAGTTGGGCGCGCAGGTCGGCCTCGGACAGCACCTGGGCGGCGAGCTGCTTCTCATAGACCAGGCTGTCGTAGGCGCGCGACGACTTGCCGGCGGTCAGGATGGCGTCCAGCACCTGCAGCGCCGGCGCGTCGGGGTCGGAGGCCTTGGGCGCCAGCCAGCTCAGCGCCACCGCTGGCAGCGGCACGTTCGGCGCGTAGCTGGTGACGCTCTTCGGGCCGGTTCGCGGCGGCTCGATCGCCGTCACCTGGGGCAGCGCCGCCGCCGGGTTCTTCAACACGCCGAGGTAATGCGCGATCCACCCGTCGAGCTGGGCCTGGTCGAAGTTGCCGACCACCACCAGCGTCGCGTCGTCCGGGCGATAGTAGGTTGCGTGAAAGGTCTGCACGTCGTCCAGGCTGGCGGCGTCCAGGTCCTGGATCGAGCCGATCGCGGAGCGGTGATAGGGGTGCACCGCGAAGCTGTTCTCCGGCAGCACATAGTAGAACAGCCGCCCGTAAGGGCTGGCCAGCACCCGCTGGCGCAGCTCTTCCTCCACCACCTGGCGCTCGGAATCGAAGTTCGCCTTGTCGACCACCAGGCTGCTCATCCGCTCGCCCTCGGCCCACAGCAGACGTTGCAGGTCGGCGGCAGGGATCACCTCGTAGAAGGCGGTGGTGTCGTCCTGGGTGAAGGCGTTGTTCATCCCGCCGACGTCCTCGGTGAGCCGGTCCATGTATTCGGGCGGCATGTCGCGGGTGGCCTTGAACATCATGTGCTCGAACAGGTGCGCGAAGCCGGAGCGCCCCGGCGGATCGTTCTTGGCTCCGACCCCGTACCAGACCTGCACCGTCACATTGGGCGTCGTCCGGTCGAGCGAGGTGATCACCTTCAGCCCGTTCGGCAGCACCCGCTCATGAAACTCGATCGGAGGCACGACGGTCGCCGGCGCGGCGAGCACCGCGGAGGTCAGCCCCAAAGTAGCGAGGGCCGAACTGGCGAGAAAGGCGGCGAAGGCGGTGCGCAGCATGGTTCGTTCCACGAGGGGAGGATCGGCATCCCTAGCACCGGCGCGGCGTTAGCGAACCTTACGGAGCTGTCATCAAGCCGGGCTCGATCTGTTGAACCCGGGCCTGGGAGCGTCTAGGTCGCCTCTAAGGCAACGCTCGCGTGACTGGGCCTGGCCGAACCGGCTGCGGGATGAACAGCAATGCGATGGGCGACGGGAGTCATGGTATTCGTGCTGTTGATCGCCGCTGGCGCGGTGGTGGTCGGCGTCGTCAGCCGCCTGCCGCACCACGACGTCGTGCTGCCGCCGCCGCCGCATGAGGCTGCGCCACCGCTGCCGCCGCCCCCGGTCGGCTCACAGTGGCGCTACACGGCCCCGCAGGCCTACGGTTCGGACGCAGGCGTCGAGGCCTGCACCCGGTCGGCGACCGACGTCGACATCGGTGGCGGCGCCAAGTCGACGGTGCGGCTGTGCGTGCGCCGCGGCGGCGGCTACCCCTATGCCGGCTCGATCGTGCTCGGCGACACGCACGGCCAGTTCGCCTGTCAGGACTGCGCGCTGACGGCGAAGTTCGACGGCGGCGGCGCGCAGAGCTTCAACGCCACGGCCGCCAGCACCGACGGCACGGACTATGCGCTGTTCATCCGCGACGGCGCGCGCCTGGCCGGCGAGCTGAAGCGCGCCAGCGCCGTGACCCTCACCGTGACGATCCGCGGGGCCGGCGAACAGAGCGTGACGTTTGACGTCGCGGGCCTGAGGTGGAGCGGCTAGCCGTCAATCTTCAGCCGCCCGGCGTAGGCCATCACCACGCCCAGCCAGGGATGCGCCACCACGACCCTGAAGCGGTATTCGCCGTCCGCCTCGAAGCAGCGCGCCCGCACCTTCGGCGCCAGCCAGCGCGGCAGCGGCAGCGGGCCGATCCGCCAGCCCTGCAACTCCCAGCCAAAACCGTTCGGCGCCCAGCGCATGGCGAGGCGGAAAGTCGCCAGCCCCATGCGCTCCTCCAGGCAGCGCGGGTCGCCGGCGTCGGCGCGCAGCCGGGAGCGAAGCCGCCGCGCGCCGAACCAGCGGGTCCAGGTCTCGCCGGTGCCGTCGGGCCCGACCGCGAACCGCAGCGCGTAGCGGCCGCGGCCCGGCGCGCCGAGCAGCAGCCGCGCGGTCAGGGCGCCGACGCCGCTTCCGGCGCTGACCGCGCGTCCGGTCGCGGTGATCCGCCCGCCGCCGTGCATCTGCCGCACGGCGGGCGGCAGAGCGTCGAACCGCGCGCCCAGCACGCCAGGGAACAGCGCCGTCATCCGCCGTCCAGCTCGGTGACGAACCGCGCCCGCTCCGCCGGCGTCGGCAGGCGGCAGACCTGGCGGCGGCCGAACAGGCGGTAGCGGTTGGCGGCGATCCAGTCGTAGACGCCGTCGCGCCAGGCTCGCGGCACGCCGGCGAGGACCCGTGCCCACCGCCACGGCGCCGGCAGCCGCGCCGCCAACGCCAGCGCCCCGGTCGAGCGCAGCACGGGGGCGCCGTGGTCGAAAAACACAAACGTCGCCGGATCGTCCGGATCCAGCCCGTGCCGCTGCGCCAGCGCCCGCCCATACGCCGACTGGATCGGACAAAACCGGATCATGCCCCGCCGATCGAGCGCCAGCGCGAGGTTCACGGACGCCGAGCAGAAGTTGCAGAGGCCGTCGAACAGCATCAGGCCGTCGGGGGCGGCGAGGTCTGCGGCCGGAGCGCGCGGTGGATCCATGGCCCACTGTCATAGCCGGCCTGCTGGCCCTTGCGCCAACGTCGGCTTCGCGGCGCGGGGCGAGGCAGCCGGGAGGCATGCACAACCCAAGCGCGCTATTTCAGATATTCTCGTCAGTCTTGCCAAGGCTCCGCTTCTGGCGCTAGGCTGCGTCGCCCTGCGCATCGAGGCGACAGACGCAGCCGGACCGGCGAGGCTGCAAGGGGTGATCGCCGTCGGAGGAGGACACGCGAATGGATGACAAAGTTCAGCCCGCAGTGGCGGAAAAGGTTCAGCCCGTAGCTTTCGACGCAGCGCATCTGGAGGCCTTCCGCGCCAAGCTTCCGTTCGAGGTGGTTGCCACGAAGCTGCCGGGCGCGTTCGCCGGCAAGGCGTTGCCGGCCGGCTTCGACTTGAACACGGCCACCCCAGCGGCTCTCAGGGCGCACGGCATCTTCTGGAACCGGCCGCCGCCGGACGCCGACCCCCGGCTGGTGGCGGCCTGGAAGGAGGCGGCCGATCGGATCCGGAACGTGAAGGAGTGGCTCGTGCCGGAGCTCGAGGTGCAGGTCGGCAAGCGTCACGTGCTGGGGCCGGTGACGCGCCAAAGCGATGGCACCTACACGGGCAAGGTCTGGTCCGGCGGCGTGCTGCCCGGCAAGTGGACCGGCGTGATCGGCCAATGGAACGTGCCCACGGTCAGCAAGCCGCCCGAGCCAGCTGGCGCCGGCGGTATCTGGACCTCGTCGTCATGGGTGGGTCTGGACGGCGCCTACGGCTCGAACGACGTATTGCAGGCCGGGGTGCAACAGCAGGTCGACGCCCACGGCAATGCGTCTTACGTCGCCTGGTACGAGTGGTTCGCGCCCCAGCAGCCGAGCTCGCCCGGCTATATCTGGCAGACCAACATCACGAACTTCCCGGTCAAGGCAGGCGACATGTTGTTCTGCTCGGCACAGTACGTGGGCACGACCGCTGGGCACCTCTACTTCGCCAACCTGACGACCAACTCCCCGCCGCTATCGATCACCCTCGCCCCGCCGCCGGGCGCGACCTTCAGCGGCAACTCGGCCGAGTGGATCATGGAATGCAATGACGGCGGCGAGCCGGCCAATTCGCTGCCCGCGTTCACGCCGGTCGATTTCTCCGGCGGCGTTGCGTGCAGCGCCACAGGCCCGTCGGCCAACCCGCAGACCGGCGACAACTTCATCATCCAAAACGGGGCAAGCAAGAACTTGACCCAAACCACGCTGGGCAACGGAACGGTGGTGATCAAGTTCATCGGCTAAGCCGGGCCGGCGAGGCCGGGGCTCAACACCTGGCCTTGCCGCCCTACTTTTGAGCGGCGAACGGATCGGGGTCTTGATCCGCACTTTATCAGGATCGGGCTTTGCCACTGCGACCTGCACTCGACGCCGTGTCTTGGTGGCCGCGTCCGCTTTCGGGCACGACGCCAATGGGCGCTATCGACCTAAGCGGTCATTGGCCCGCGACTTCCGCGCCGCAGCCACCCTGCTCACCTGAGTGGCACGGCCAGCCTAGCCGGTCCGTACACTGCCGAATCCGTAGCCGGGTGTTCATCGAACCGTCTCCTTCTCTTTGGGCGCAGATACGCGGCGCGTCTTGGTCTCGGCTTTGGGCTTGGGCAGGAGTCGGAAGCGCGTCTGGCACCACGCGTAATCAACTCCTACATCCAGCAGGGCATCGGAACGTCCGCATGGGCAGGCGAATTCCATGACCGCGACGACACGGTAGGTCTCCCCGGCTCGCAGGGACACCGGCCTACCCGTGGCATGGTTCGGGGCGACATTGACGCATAGAACCAGATCGCCAGGGCCGACAGCGTCGCTCATAGCCTCCATCCATAGCATTTCCGAGAACCTGTATGAACACCGCTGACCAGTAGGTTTGCGATGAAAGCGTCGGCCCACTCCGGGGGAAGGTGCAGATGTCCGCTCCCCTGTGCAGCAGTCGGGAGCGTCCGTTTGTCGGCAGGCCCGTGGCGGCCGCCACAAACGGCGGCTTTCCGGCGGAGTCCTAGCGACCGCAGGCGACCCATCTCTGCCGTCGGGAACGGCGGCTTCTCTATCGCGGCTCCAGTCAAGCTGGTTGGGCGGGTTACATGATCTGCACTCCAGGATGGTTGGCCGCCCGGCTTGGGTGTCGCCGCACGAGGCTCGTGCTTCTCTTCGGGGTCGGCGTTGCACCGCCCCATGATGGGATCAGAGGAAGGGTGGAACTATCTTTCGGACGCTCTCGCTGTCGGTTGACGGCGGAGACTGCGGACGTTGCGGACTCACCCATCCATCGTCCCCGTGGGGACACCGCTCTGCCAGAGCAGACCTCGCGAGCTCAGAAGCTCAGCTGGCGCCGGTCAGGCTGCCATGGCGGCAGGGGTTTTGTTGCTCCAGCGGAAGTCGGTCTCGTCGACCCACATGCGATGTAGGATCACCGCCAGGCGGCGCGCCACCGCCACGGTGGCCCGGCGCATGCCGCGCCGCTGCGCCACCCGCAGGCCCCACGCCTTCAGCCAGGACCACCTTGCGCCGCTGTGCGTGAGCAGCGACTGCGCCGCCTCGTAGAGCATCGTCCGGAGCTTGGGTGTCAGACCGGCGCTCGCCCCCACCGCCTTGGAATGAAGGAAGCGCTGGGGCTGATCAACGGCAGCTCGATAGGTGAGCGCCACGACTGGGCCGACGCCGGGCGCCGTCATCAGGCGCCGACAGACCGGGTCGCGGCGCGCCAGGCCCAGCAGCATCCGGTGCAGGACGGCGAACTGTTCGCGCAGCACCCTGCGCACGATGAGCATCGGCCCGACGATGGCGGCCAGGCTGTGGAAGCCCTCCACCAGCTCGCGGATGCGCGCTTCAAGCGGCCGGTGCTGACCACCCCT
>Ga0302311_10000694_pt1 | contig 40973 bp, 37 predicted proteins | sample III_Palsa_N1_3_FD_200449 | JGI IMG/M metagenome (GOLD analysis project Ga0302311, IMG submission 200449) | Peat permafrost microbial communities from Stordalen Mire near Abisko, Sweden - III_Palsa_N1_3 | ecosystem: Environmental > Terrestrial > Soil > Palsa > Peat permafrost | place: Sweden... | reverse complement strand
GCTTGAGCTGGGCCTGGTCATACTGGCCGAACACGCCGAGCCACGGCCAGGCCTGGTGTTCCAGGGCCGGGCCTTCCTCGGCGAGTGCTTGGTTGGATGCGGCGCCAAGCACCGCGGGAACGGCGGCCACGAAGCCGATCGCCATGACGGTGGAGAGGATCAGTTTGCGCATTAGTGCTTCTCCATCGGCTTCAGGACCGGCTGGGCGATGCTCTGCGGCAGCGGACGCGGCTTTTCGAGCTTGCCGATGATCCACAGCAGCGGGAAGAAGGCGAAATAGGCGGCGGTGCCGAGTTGGCCCAGCAGCACCAGATTGCCCTCCGGCGGGTGAGCGCCGACATAGCCGAGCAGGAAGCAGTCGGCCAGGAAAATCCAGAACACCTGCTTGAAGATCGGACGGAACTTGGCCGAACGGACCTTCGAGCTGTCGATCCAGGGCAGGAAGAACAGGATGATGATGGCGCCGAACATGCAGCACACGCCGCCCAGCTTGTCGGGGATCGAGCGCAGGATCGCGTAGAAGGGCAGGAAGTACCATTCCGGCACGATATGCGGCGGGGTCACCATCGGATTCGCCGGGATGTAATTGTCCGGTTCGCCGAAGAAGTTCGGCGCATAGAACACCACGCCCAGAAAGAGGATCAGGAAGAAGCCGACGCCGACCAGATCCTTCACCGTGTAGTAGGGATGGAACGGGATGGTGTCCTGCGGGCCCTTGACGTCGATGCCGAGCGGATTGTTCGACTTCACCGTATGCAGCGCCATCAGATGCAGGCCGACCAGCGCGATGATCACGAAGGGCAGCAGATAGTGCAGGGCGAAGAAGCGGTTCAGCGTCGGATTATCGACCGAGAAGCCGCCCCACAGCCAGGTGACGATATAATCGCCGACCACCGGGATGGCCGAGAACAGGTTGGTGATCACGGTGGCGCCCCAGAAGGACATCTGGCCCCAGGGCAGCACATAGCCCATGAAGGCGGTGGCCATCATGGTCAGATAGATCGCCAGGCCCAGCCACCACAGCAGCTCGCGCGGCGCCTTGTAGGAGCCGTAATAGAGGCCGCGGAAGATGTGGATATAGACGGTGATGAAGAAGAACGAGGCGCCATTGGCGTGCAGGTAGCGCAGCAGCCAGCCCCAATTCACGTCGCGCATGATGCGCTCGACGGAGGTGAAGGCGATGGCGGTGTTGGCGGCGTAGTTCATCGCCAGGAAGATCCCGGTGAGGATCATGATCACCAGCATCATTCCGGCCAGCGAGCCGAAGTTCCACCAATAGTTCAGGTTCTTCGGGGTCGGATACTCGACCGCCGAATGCTTGAGGATCGAGAAGATCGGCAGGCGGTCATCCACCCACTGAACGATCTTGTTATCGAATTTGGTTTGGTCGCTCATCGATCTTGCTCCTAGCCGATCCGCACTGACGTGTCGGTGAGGAAAGTATATTGCGGCACCAGCAGGTTGAGCGGCGCGGGGCCCTTGCGGATGCGGCCCGACGTGTCGTACTGCGAGCCATGGCAGGGGCAGAACCAGCCGCCGAATTCGCCCTTGGGATCGGAAGGCTTCTGGCCCAGCGGAATGCAGCCCAGATGGGTGCAGACGCCGACCATGATCAGCCATTCCGGCTTCTTGACACGCTGGGCATCGGTCTGCGGATCGCGCAGTTCCTTGACGTCGACCTTGTTGGCGGCGTCGATCTCGCCTGCCGTGCGGTGGCGGATGAAGACCGGCTTGCCGCGCCAGGTAACGGTGATGGCTTGGCCTTCCTGCACCGGCGAGATATCGACCTCGGTGCTGGCCAGGGCGAGCGTGTCCGCGGCGGGGTTCATGCTGTGGATGAACGGCCAGACAGCCGTGGCGGCGCCGACGGCGCCGAGGCCCGCGGCGGCATAGAGCAGGAAGTCGCGCCTTGTGGCGCCGTCCGCCGGATCGCCGGCGGGTGGAGACGAGTCAGCCATTGGTCTTTCCTCTGTTATTACCGTTTGGAGGCGGAAGCCGAAGGAACAGGAACAGGCGGAAGGCAGGGTCGTGTCGTGTAACTCTCTGTCCTATAAAACAAATCCGCGGGCTTGAAAAGCAGACGCTGTTCCCCCACGGTGCCTCCAATGAGTTCCCCCACGGTGCCCCCATGAGAATAGCACTATACCAGCCGGACATTCCGCAGAATACAGGGACGATAGTGCGCCTCGCCGCCTGCTTGGCGGTGCCTGTCGACATCATCGAGCCGGCCGGCTTTCCGTGGGACCTGGCGAAGCTTCGGCGGGCCGGCATGGACTATCTCGATCTGGCGCAGGTAACCCGTCACGTTTCGTGGGCCGCCTTCCAGGCCGATCGCGGCCCCGGCCGCCTGGTGCTGCTGACCACCCGGGCGGAACGCTCTCCTTATGACTTCGCCTTCGCCTCCACCGACATCCTGCTGCTGGGGCGGGAAAGCGCCGGGGTGCCGGACGACGTCCATGAGTCGTGCGACGCGCGGCTGCGTATCCCGATGGTTGCCGAGGCGCGCTCGCTCAATGTCGCCGTCTCGGCGGCGCTGGTATTGGGGGAATCCTTGCGCCAGTGCGGAGGATTTCCGTGATTTTGCCGGCCGCTTCGCTACACTGGCGCCCATGAAACGATCTTCCCGCCGGGTCGCGCTCGCGGCCGTTCTCCTCTGTATCGGCGCCGGCGCGGTCGCCGCCGTGATGTTATGGCCGCGCGAGACCCCCGAACCGGCGCCTCCGCCGTCGTCCGTGGCCGGCAACGCCGCGCCCGGCGCCGCTCCGCCGGCGGCCGAGGCCTCGCTGATCGGCGATAGTCATGGCCTCGTCGTCCGCAACGGCCCGGCGCTCGAACTGCGCATGAAGAGCGGCGAGGTGGTCGTGCTGACCGACCGCTCCAAATGCGGCGACCTGCCCTGTCCGACCGGCCTGGCTCCCGCCTATCGGTATCTCGGCTGGGACGAGAAGGTCGGCGGCTATCGCCTGTCCGTCGCCCTCAACGCCGCGCAGCCGATGGTGCTGACTTATAGCGATGATGATCCCACCCTGCTCGACGCCCGCCACGAAGCCGAGACTCCCGAACCGACGCCGATGCCGGCCAAGGCGCCCGCCGGCGTTCAGACCGACGACTCGCTGTCCGGCTGGCTGAAGGATCTGACCGAGGAGCGCGACGAGACCGAGAAGCCGGCCATCGCCGCCCATCCCCAGCATATCCAGCGGGATGGCGGAAAATTGTCGGTCATTCTCGACGACAAGCGCCGCCTGACCTTCGAGGATGATCTGGTGTGCGGCCAGCTGGCCTGCCCGCCGCAGGTCTCGCGCTCGTTCGATTATGTTGGCGACAGCCCGGACGGCCATTTCCACCTGGTGCGTCAGCAATGGAACGAATCCGAGAGCGCGATGCTGGTCGACGGGGCCGGCGCGATCCTGACGCTGCCCACCGTGCCGAGCTTCTCGCCCGACGGAAAATTCATCGTCTCGGTGGTGTCCGACCTCGAGGAGGCGCAGCCGCAGCGCATCCAGGTCTGGTCGTTGGCCGACGGCAAGGTGACCTCGGTCTTCGCGCTGGCGGCCAAGGGCGAGGACGACACCGTCTATGAAATGGTCGGCTGGAGCGATCCCAGCCATCTGCGTCTCAAGCGCGGCCCATGGGGCAGCGACAAGCGCAGTCCGGCGACGCTGGTGCGCGACGCCCAGGGCTGGCATCTGGTGGAAGGCGGCAGTGCCGAATGACCATCACCCGGCTCTGACGGACCGTTCCAAATCCTCGTCGCTTTACGAAGCGGCGGTGCCGATGCTGCCGCTGGTGCTGCCGGCCGTTCTGGCTTTCCTGTGCGCCGCCATTCTGATGTGGCGGTGGGAGGATTGGCGCGGCCGCCTGGGTCTCGAGGCGGCGCCGCATGTCGTCAACGGCCTGCCGACGGTTCTGCTGATCTTCTGCGCCGCCGTGCTGGTGGTGCGGCTCGCGCATGGCTACGCCCAGCGCCGTCTCGGCCATCGTCCGCCGCGCCTGGTGCGCCAGATCATCGCCTTGATCACCTGGACGATGGCGGTTGGCACCGGGGCCGCCATTCTGTGGGACGTTCCGGTCGGCAGCCTGATGACCACCTCCGGGTTGCTGGTGGCGGTGATCGGTCTGGCGTTGAAGAACATGCTGTCCGACCTGTTCAACGGCATCTCGCTGCCGGTCAAGGTCGGCGACTGGGTCGAGATCGGCGGGGCGCGCGGCCGCGTCGTCGAGATCAGCTGGCGCGCCACCAAGCTGATGACCTCCGATCATGTGATGCTGGTGGTGCCCAATACCCAGTTCATCACCAGCACGGTGCGCAATTTCACCTCCGAGCGCGGCTTCTACCGCGACCATATCAAGGTGACGCTGCCGATGTCCGTGACCGCCTATCAGGCGACGCGAATCCTGCTGGGCGCCGCCAACCAGGTCGATCTGATCGCGTCGCTGCCCGAAGCGCCGGAGGCCCGCATTTCCGGCTTCAACGAGCATGGGGTGGAATGGGATCTGGTCTATTCGATCCCCGATGCCGGCATGATCTCGAAGATGCGTCACCGCATCCAGCGCAGCCTGCTGCGCGACTTCTTCCTGTCCGGCATCGAGCTGCCGGCGGCCCATGTCGAGATCCATCACGCGATGGTCGAGCGCGACGCCTCGGAGCCGTCCGAAGTGATGTTCCTGCGCCTGATCGATCTGTTCTGCACCTTGACCGAGGGCGAGCTGCGCAAGATTTGCGATCAGATGAAGCCTCAGCTGCTGGTAAGCGGCATCCCGGTGGTGCGCCAGGGTGAGATGGGCGATTCGCTCTATATCGTCCATGAAGGCCTGCTGAAGGTGACCATCGAGAACGATCACGGCGCCACCGAGGTCGGCCGCGTCCGTCCCGGCCAGTTCTTCGGCGAGATGTCGCTGATGACCGGCGCCCCGCGCAGCGCCACCGTGACGCCGATGGTGGACAGCAAGGCCTATGAGATCAGCCGCGAAGTGCTGGCGCCGATCCTGCGCGACCGCCCCGAGGTGGCCGCCCTGATGAGCGAAGTGCTGGCCGAGCGCCAGATCGCCAATGCGCCCAAGCTCGAGAATGGCAGCCAGCAGATGGAGGAGCGCGAGACCCTGGCCCAGCAGATTCTGCACGGCATCGTCTCCTTCTTCCGCCTGCCGGTGAAGGGGCGGAGCTATTCGCCGTCGGTGTGATGTCGTCCCTCGTCGATGAGCGGCGAGCCGCGCTCGCGCTCGATCCCGGATCGGCCGCGGCCCTGGCAAATCTTGGATTCGCCCTTAAGCAAGCGGGCCGATTGGAGACGGCTATCGGCGCCTATCGTCGCGCTTTGGCCCTGGCGCCCGATCATCCGCAAATCCATACCAATCTCGGCGCGGCCCTGCATCAGGCCGGCGCGGCGGCGGAGGCGGGCGCGTCCTACCGCGCGTCCATTCTTCTCGCGCCTGGTTTTCCCGGCGCTTATTTCAATCTCGGCAGTCTGATGCGCGACCAGGGCGAATTGGATGGGGCATCGTCGCGCTTCCATCGCGCGCTTCGTCTGGAACCGGGCCATCCAGACCTGCATGGCGGGTTGGCGACGCTGGAGCAGTATCGCAACCGCCTCGACACTGCGATTCCCGGCTATCGGCGGGCGCTCGTGTTGCAGCCCGGTCGCGCCGACCTCTACACCAATCTCGGTAACGGCCTGAACCAGGCCGGGGCGTCGCCCCTGGCGGAGGCGGCCTATCGCCGGGCGCTGGCCCTCGCGCCGGGTCAAAGCGACGCCCGGTTCAATCTCAGCCTGCTCCTGCTGCTGACCGGTCGTCTGCGCGAGGGCTGGCCAGGGTATGAGGCGCGTTGGGAGACGGGGCAATTGGCAAAGGAACGCCGGTCCTTCCCGCAGCCGCTCTGGCAGGGCGAGGCGATGCCGGGCAAGACGGTGCTGCTGCATGGCGAGCAGGGCTTCGGCGATACGCTGCAATTCTGCCGCTATGCCGCGTTGGCCCGCGAGAAGGGGCCGCGCATCGTGCTGGAGGTCCAGCCGCCATTACTTCGCCTGCTTCGGCCTCTGGCGGGATGCGATCTCGTCGTGGCGCGCGGCGACCCGCTGCCCGATTTCGATGCCCATTGTCCGCTGCTCAGCCTGCCGATGATACTGGGGACGCACAGCTTGGGGGATATTCCGGCACCGGTTCCCTATATCCGCGCCGAGGCGCAAGCCGTGGTGGTGTGGGCGGAGCGGCTAGCCGCCTTCTATGGCGAGGGCTTCCGGGTTGGTCTGGCCTGGGCCGGGGCTCCCCGGTCCGACTCGCCGGCTCAAGCGGCCTTCGACCGCCGGCGCTCTCTGCCGTTTTCCGCCTTGGCGCCGATTCTCGACGTGCCCGGCATCCGCTTCTTCAGCTTGCAGAAGGGCGTTCTGGCCGATGGGCTGGCCGATTTCATGGCGGAGATGAGTGATTTCGCCGATACGGCGGCTCTGATCGCCAATCTCGATCTGGTGATCTCGGCCGACACCGCCGTCGCTCATCTGGCCGGCGCGATGGGCAAGCCGGTCTGGCTGCTCAACCGCTTCGACACCGACTGGCGCTGGCTGACGGAGAGATCGGACACGCCCTGGTACCCGACCATGCGGATCTTCCGCCAACGCTTGCGCGGCGATTGGGGTGGGGTGATCGAGGAGGTTGCGGAGGCTCTGCACGGGGATGCTACCACTCCCCTGCGTCATGCGCGGGCTTGACCCGCGTATCCACGGAATGGAACCAAAAATCCTTGAAGATAAAGGGTTTTTCGTCTGTTCCGGCGCTTTCGGAACACCGCGACGTGGATCACCGGGTCAAGCCCGGTGATGACGGGGAAATTCAGTCGTCGGCGTACGGATTCCTGCGCTTGCGCAGGCTGAAGCGGATCGGCACGCCCTTGAAGTCGAAATCGTCGCGCAGGCCGTTGATCAGATAGCGGGTGTAGCTTTCCGGCAAGTCGTCGGCGCGTTGGGTGAACACCGCGAAAGACGGCGGACGGGTCCGCACCTGGGTCATGTATTTCAGACGCATGCGGTGGCCGCCCAGCGTCGCCGGCGGCGGATGGCGTTCGGTCATCTCGGCCAGCCACTGATTGAGTTTTGCCGTCGAAATACGCTTGTTCCACAGAGTGTAGATATCGGTGACCGCGTCCATCAGCTTGTCGAGGCCACGCCCGGCCAGGGCCGAGATGGTGACCGTCGGCACGCCGCGCACCTGCGCCAGCGAAGTCTCCAACCGGTCCTTGAGGCGCAGCAGCGAGGCTTCGCGGTCGGCGACCTGATCCCATTTATTGACGGCTATGACCAAAGCCCGGCCTTCGTCGATCACCATGCGGGCGATGGTCAGGTCCTGCTTGTCGAGAATGGCGTCGGCGTCGAGCACCAGGACCACCACATGGGCCATGTTGATGGCGCTGATGGTGTTGGATGTCGATAATTTCTCGACCTGATCGGTGATGTTGGCGCGGCGGCGCAGACCGGCGGTGTCGACCAGGCGGAATGTGCGGCCCTTGTAATCCCACTCGCTGGTGATGGCGTCCCGCGTCAGACCGGCTTCCGGGCCGGTCAGCATGCGGTCGTCGCCGAGCAAGGCGTTGACCAAGGTCGATTTGCCGACATTGGGGCGGCCGACGATGGCCAGCGACAGCGGCCGCTCGGCCTCGGCTTTTTCCTGCTCGGCCAGCGCGTCGCCGTCCTCGAGATCGTCCTCGGTGGCGGGTTCGTCGGGCCAGGGCGCGTTTTCCTCGTCCTGCGGCTTGTCGAGGGCGTCATGCTGGCGGGCATAGGGCAGCAGCGCCTCGTACAGATCGTCGAGCCCCTGGCCATGCTCGGCCGAGAAGGGTACGGGATCGCCTAGGCCCAAGCTAAAGCACTCATAGAGACCTGGCGCGCCGGCCTTGCCCTCGCATTTATTGGCGACCAGGATCACCGGGGTCGGACTCTTGCGCAGATAATCGGCGAAATGGGCATCCAGCGGCGTGACGCCGGCCCGCGCATCGATCAGGAACAGGGCGACGTCGGCTTCCCCGATGGCGCGGTCGGTCTGCTTGCGCATGCGTCCCTCGATCGAGATGCCGTGCAGATCGTCTTCCAGACCGGCGGTATCGATGATCGAGAAGTTCATATCGGCGATGCCGCCCTCGCCGTCGCGGCGGTCGCGGGTCACCCCCGGCCGGTCATGGACGATGGCGACCCGCCGTCCGACCAGCCGATTGAACAGGGTGGACTTGCCCACATTGGGACGTCCGACGATAGCGACCTTGAAAGCCATGAACCAACCCGATCAATCGCCTAGCGATAGGCGATCAGATTCCCTTCTTCCGTGAGCACGATCATCGTGTCGCCGCTGATGACCGGCGGAATGCTGACGCCATCCGGCAGTTCGGCAGTCTGCATCACGTCGCCGGTGGTCGGCGCGATGGTGACCATGTCGCCGAAGGAGGACATCACCAGCAGCCGGCCGCCAGCCATGATCGGGCCGGTCCAGCTGATGGGATTGTCCTTTTCCTCCTCGTCTTCCCAGGCGCGCAGATGATGGACCCAGCGGACATGGCCGGTGCGCGCCTCGAAGCAGGCGAGATCCGAGGTGTTGGTCAGCAGGTAGATATATTCTCCGGCGATCCACGGCGTATGCGTGGCGCCGACTTCCTTCTCCCACAGGCGACGGCCGGTGCGCAGATCGATGGCGGCGAACACGTCGGAATTGCCCGCCGCGAAGACACGGCCGCGATCCACCACCGGCAGGCCGCCGATGTCGGACAGTTCGGCGACCTGGTCGGTGCGCTTGACGGCGGCCAGCACGTCGGACCATTCGACGGTGCCGTTCTCGATGCGCAGCGCGAACAATTCGCCCGACGTGTAGGGCGCCAGCACGGTGTTGCCTTCGATGGCCGGCGAGGGAGCGCCGACGAAGGAGGCGGTCTCCGAGATGCCGGAATGGCGCCACAGCTGATGGCCGTCCTCGGCCGACAGGGCCAAGGTCTCGTTGTCGACGGTCACCATCACCAGGCGGCCGTTCTTGACGGTGGGCGCGCCGCGCACGGGGGCGGGGAGCGGCTTTCGCCACAGTTCGGCGCCCGTCTCGGCGTTCAGCGCGACGATCTGGGCATAGCCGGTGGTGACGTAGAGCTTGCCCTCGTCATAGGCGGCACCGCCGCCGAAGCTGCCGTCGCCGGCATCCTCGGGGCCGAGATCGACGCGCCAAAGGCGTTCGCCGTCGGCCAGCGAGAAGGCGGTCAGGATCGAAAGGCTGTCCAGCGCATAGACCTTGTCGGTCGCCACGATCGGTTGGCTGACGAAGGCGCGCCGCTTGTCGCCGCCTTCGCTCAACTGCGCCGACCACACGCGCTCGGCATGATCGGACAGTGCCTTGTTCTGCATGGAATGGCTGGGATAGCCGCCTTCCTGCGGCCATTCGGTCAGGCGTTCGGGCGGCGGCACGGTGATGTCGCCCTGGGTCGCCGCCTCGACGTCGAGTGTCTTGGTGTGCGACAGGATGGCGATGCGCTTGCCCGGCAGCTTGTTGGGGGCGGCGGGGGTGAACCAATCCTCGATACCGCAGGCGCTGACGAGCCCGCACGCGGCCGTTACCAATACCAGACGACGAAAATGCATTCCGATCAAAGCGCTTATCCCTTTTCCGGCTTGGCGGCGGCGGTTGCGCCGCCCAGTGCCGCAAGCATTTCAGTGGCGCGCGCGCGAATATCCTGCGGTGCGCCGGCATCATCTGCCAATTTTTGATAATAGGAGACCGCGCGGGCGTGGTCGCCCTGGCGGCTGGCGACCAAAGCCAGCATCTCAGTGGCGGAGAAACGCCACGGATCGCCGGAATCGGCCAGGGGCTGCAGCTTCTTGGCCAAGCTGTCGGGGTCGGCGCTGTCCAGCGTCAGCATCGCGCTCTTCAACACGGCCAGGTCGCGGAACAGGGACGGCGCGCCCGAATGGCTCAGCGCGTCATAGGTGGCCACGGCGCCGGAGATGTCGCCGGCCTCGCTCTGCAGCTGGGCATGGCGGAAGCCGGCGGCGACGGCGAACCCGCCGCCGTCATGGCCGGCGATCTGGGCCAGACTGGTCTCGGCGTCGCGCGCCTTGCCGGCGTCGATCTGCGCCTCGGCGGCGGCGAATTCGGCGGCTTCCTTCTGGAACTGCTTATCGCGCCAGCTTTGCCAGGCCTGGTGCCCGGCCACGCCGAGGATGATGGCGACGAGGCCCGCGATGGCATATTTCCCATAAGCCCGCCACAGCTTGGCATATTGCTCCCGGCGCAGATCCTCATCGACTTCCTTGATGAGAAGATCGCCCGCCGGGTCCTGATCGTTTACACTCAACGCGTCCTCGTGTCCTAGAGAGCGCCACTGGGGGCCCCAAATCGGCGGTCACCATAACTTCTCGCACTGCTAGCGTCCAGCATCCTCGCGGCGGGCGGCGGCCGCCCGGCCGGTGGCGAGCAGCGCGCCGCCCGCCTGGCGTTTCAGCCAGCGGTTCAGACCCTGCTTCAGGATATCGACAATGCGGGCGCTGGTGCCGTCGCCGAACAGGAAATCCCAGCGGATTCGCTGGCCTTCGTTCTGCGCCTCGGTCCACAGCTCGGTGAACATCGCTTCGAATACCGCGAAGAAATGATCCTCGTTGAAGGAGAAGTTCGATTTGTCCTGCATCGTGCGGTCGATGATGCTGGTGAACGTCTTCTTGCCGGCCGGGAAATTCTCGAAGCGGAACAGGATGCGGATGAAAATGGTGTCGACGAAGCGGCGAACCGGCGGGTTCTTGTTGATCGACTCCCACAATTCGCGGTCATCGCCGGCATGCAGGCTCCAGAGAATCTGGTCGGCCTCGTTGTTGAGCTCTTCATAGATGATCGGGCCGAAGGCCTTGATCAGATAGCTGTCCAGCCCCTCGATCAGCGAGCGCGGCATGATCGCCTTGGCGCCCGAGAACAGATGCGAGACCCGGCTCAACACCAGACGCAACAGAAAGCGGTTGCGGCGCGCGTCCCGCGCATTGGCGGATTGGGCGACGGCGTCCAGCTTTTCGAGGATGGTCGATTTCAGCTCGTCGCCGACCAGGGCGAACTGATGGGCCTTCTCGGGCGGCAGCATGGCCTGGAAGGTCGACAGCAGCTGATGGAACAGCTCGCGCGTGACGCGCTTGTAGTTCGCCAATACCGCGTCTGTCGATTGATCCGGTCCGTGCTGGTCCGACAAGGAAATGATCTCCGTTCGACGCGCTTCCCCTCCTGCCGGCCGCCGGTTGACCCGGGCCGCGGACGCGTACGAAGACGTTACACTAACGCAACTGAAGGCTAGGGCCAATGGGGGTTTAGAGCGGCGTGCGATTCCAGCGATCGGCTCGTTTGTCGTCTTCTTCGCGCGCTTCGACCCAGCGTTCGCCCTGTGCCGTTTCTTCCATTTTCCAGAAGGGGGCGCGGGTTTTCAGCCAGTCGATCAGGAACTCGCAGGCGGCGAGAGACTCGGCGCGGTGGCGGCCGGCGACGCCGACAAAGACGATGCGCTCGCCGGGCAGCAGGCGGCCGACCCGGTGAATAACGGTGACGCGCTCCAGCGCCCAGCGCGATCGCGCTTCCTCGACGATGGCGGCGATCCGCTTCTCGGTCATGCCGGGATAATGTTCGAGGGTCATGGCCGATACCCCGTCGGCGGCGCCGCGCACCAACCCGAGGAAGGTGGCCACGGCTCCACTTTGTCCCTCGCCCGAGGACAAGCGCTCGATCTCCTGGCCGGGGTCGAAATCCTCCGCCGCCACCAGCAGTCTGACGGCGTCCATCTCAGCCTCCGGTGACGGGCGGGAAGAAGGCGACTTCGTCGTCGGCCGACACCGCCGCACCGAGCCCGGCATAGTCCTGGTTGATCGCGGCCATCAAGCGGCGAGCGGACAGGGCCTTGGCGTGGGCGGGGCTGCGGCCTTTCAGCCAATCGAGCAGCTGAGCGACGGTGGAAATATCGGGGGGCGGCGACACATCCTCCTCGCCGACGCCGATCTCCCGGCGCAAGGCGGCGAAGTAGACGATTTTCATTCGACCGGTTCCTGCATGTGTTTGAGGCCGGCCTGCAGATAGTCCCAGCCGGTGATCATGGTCAGGATCGCCGCACCCCACAGGAATATCTCGCCAAGCGCCTGGGCCGGGATCCAGTCCGGCGCATCGCTGCCGACCAGCAGGACGGGCAGGGCGGTCATCTGCAGTCCGGTTTTCCATTTGGCCAGCGCGCTGACCGGCATGCCGACGCGCAGTTCGGCCAGATATTCGCGCAGCCCCGAGACCAGGATCTCGCGCAGCAGGATGACCAGCGCCGGCAGCACCGAATATTGGGTCAGCGACAGGCGACCGAAGGCGGTCAGCATCAGCAGCACGGCGGCCACCAGCAGCTTGTCGGCGATCGGGTCGAGGAAGCGGCCCAGACTCGAGACGGCATTGCGGCGACGCGCGAAATAGCCGTCGAAGAAATCGGTGACGGCGGCGGCGACGAACAGGACGCAGGCCACCCAGCGCGCGCCGGGACCCGGCACATAGAAGGTGGCGATGATCAGCGGAATCGCGACGATGCGCGACAGGGTCAGGATATTGGGCAGCGACGTCAACATTACCGCGTGACTTTATCCGTTCGGATGAAAGTAGTCATAGATCTTTTTCGCCATCGCCTGACTGATTCCCTCGACCCCGGCGAGATCGGCCAGGCCCGCTTCCGACACGCCGCGCGCCGAGCCGAAATGATGCAGCAGGGCCTTCTTGCGCGCCGGGCCGATGCCGGGCAGCTCGTCGAGCGGCGATTTGCCGATGGCGGCGGAGCGCTTGGCCCGGTGCGTCCCGATGGCGAAGCGGTGCGCCTCGTCGCGCAGACGCTGCAGGTAGTAGAGCACCGGATCGTTGGGCGGCAGCGAGAAGGAGGGCTTGCCCGCCATGTGGAAGCGCTCGCGCCCGGCGTCGCGGTCCTGACCCTTGGCGATGGAAACCAGGGCGACGTCGGAGATGCCCATTTCCTCCATCAGCTCTTCCACTACCTTGAACTGGCCGGGGCCGCCATCGATCAGCAGCAGATCCGGCCAGGCGGAACGGTCGCCTTCGGCCTCCTCGTCCTTTGCCCGCTTGAAGCGCCGCGTCAGCACTTCCTTCATCATGGCGAAATCGTCGCCCGGGGCGATGTCGGCACCCTTGATGTTGAATTTGCGATAGGCGTTCTTGAGGAAGCCCTCGGGGCCGGCGACGATCATGCCGCCCACCGCGTGGGCGCCCTGGATATGGCTGTTGTCATAGACCTCGATGCGCTCCGGCGGCGCGTCCAGCCCGAACAGCTCGGCCACGCCGTCGAGCAGTTTGCGCGTCGCCGAGCTTTCCGCCTGACGCCGTCCCAACGCTTCGCGGGCATTGTCATAGGCGTGCGTCACCATCTTGCGGCGATCGCCCCGCTGGGGAATCGTCAGGGCCACCTTGCGGCCAGCGCGCTGGGTCAGGGCCTCGACGATTAAGGGCTGGTCCTCGGCCAATAGCGGGTGCGACAGCATCACCTCGCGCGGCGGCACCTTGTCCTCGTAGAACTGGGCCAGGAAGGCGGCCAGCACCTCTTCGGGCGGCTGGTCCTGGGTATGGGACGGGAAGAAGGCCCTGTTGCCGAAATTGCAGCCCGACCGGAAGAAGAAGACCTGTATGCAGCAATCGCCGCCGGCCTGGTGCAGGGCGACGACATCGGCATCCTCGAGATCGATCGAATTGATGTCCTGGCGGGCCTGGACCGAGGTCAGCGCCCGGATACGGTCGCGGAACACCGCGGCCTCCTCGTAATTCATCGCCTCGGCGGACTCCTCCATCTGCTTGACCAGCCCCTTCTGCACCTGCTGGCTGCGGCCTGACAGGAAGGAGCGGGCTTCGTCGACCAGTTCGGCGTACTCCCCGGTGCCTATGCGCTCGACGCAGGGGGCGCTGCAGCGCTTGATCTGGAACAGCAGGCACGGGCGCGAGCGGCTGGAGAACACCGAATCGGTGCAGGAGCGCAGCAGGAACGCGCGCTGCAGCTGGGTCAGGGTCTGGTTGACGGCGCCGGCCGAGGCGAAGGGGCCGAAATATTCCCCCTTCCGGTTCCGCGCGCCGCGATGCTTGACGATCTGCGGGAAGCGGTGATCGCCGGTGATCAGGATGTAGGGGAAGGATTTGTCGTCGCGCAGGAGGATATTGTAGCGCGGCGCCAGCTTCTTGATGAGGTTGGCCTCGAGCAGCAGCGCCTCGACCTCGGTATGGGTGGTCACCACTTCCAGCGTGTGGGTTTCCGCCACCATGCGCTGGAGACGCAAGGGCAGGCGCTCGGGGCGCGTGTAGGCGATCACCCGCTTCTTGAGATTCTTGGCCTTGCCGACATAGAGCGCGTCGCCGGCCTGGTTCAGCATCCGATAGACGCCGGGGCTGCCCGGCAGGCGTGTCAGATGGTCCTCGATGATGGCGGCGCCGCGCGAAAAGGACGGTGAAACGGGCGCGTTCTGGGCCTCGCTCACGATATCCACCAATTCTGTGGATAAGTCTGTTGAAAAGGGCCCCTGAAAAGAGGGCGTTCCAGGGGAGTCCTAGGGGTACAGCGCTTTGCCCATTTTCTAGGCAAGAAGTGGATATCGTTATTTTTCAATAACTTAACCTCTGTCAAGGGACAAACTCCGCAGGGTTGGCGAATTTGACGTTTGACATCAGGGTCGGTCACAGATTAGCCCCGGCGCTGTGCAAAACTTCAGTCGTTTGTAATTGAATTGCGACAGTTTTTCTGAAGTTTTGTGACTAGAAGCGAGTTACGCGCTCGATTTCGACACCGACACTTGTCGCGTCGGCAAAGACATCGAGCTTCTCGACGCGGATGCGCGCGAGGCGTACTCGGCTGTCTTCCAGGCAGAGCGCGGCGATCTGCTCGGCGAGCGTCTCGACCAGATTGAGATGACCTTTTGCGACCAGGGCGCGAATACCTGAAACGACCTCTTCGTAACAGACGACATTAGCTAAACGATCGCCAATACCGTCGACGTCCTTTTCCCACACGGCGAGATCTATATTGACGCGGATTCGCTGCGGGCCGAGTTTCTCATGCTGGTGCACGCCGATATGGGCGTCGAGCACCAGATCGCGTACGAAGACGTGGCGCAAGGAATTGCGCGCGTCGGCGAACTGGACCGGCTCGATGATGGTCGCGGGATCCTGCTGCGCCATTGCTACTCCTCCGTGCCCGGCGCCCAGCCCAGATGCTGGCCGCCATCGAGGGCGATCATTTGTCCTGTCATCGACGGCGACGACAGGATGAATTTAAGCGCCGCCGACATTTCCGCCAGACTGGCGCCGCGCTGCAGCGGCATCGCATGACATTGCCGGGCGAATTGCTCGTCCGTCTGATGCTTGCTGGGCAGGGTCGGGCCGGGCCCGATCGCATTGACGCGGATGTTGGGGGACAGCGCCATCGCCATCATCTGCGTGCAGGCCCACAATCCCGCCTTGCTGACTGTATAGCTGGTGAAGTCGGGGGTCAGATTCCATACCCGTTGATCGATCACATTGACGATAGAACCCGACTGCCCGTCGGGCAACTGCGCGGCGAAGCCCTGGCTTAGCACGAAGGGAGCGCGCAGATTGGTTTCCATATGCAGATCCCATGAGGCGCGCGTCGCCGTCATGGTCTGGTCGCGCTCGAACACCGAGGCGTTGTTGACCAGCAGACCCAGCGGCCCGACCTCGCCGATCAGGCGCGGGATCAGGCCGACCACCTCCTGCTCGTCGGCGAGATCCGCGTCGATCGGGAAGGCCTGCCCGCCGGTCTTGGCGATTTCCTCGGCCAGATCCTGCGCCGCCTGGGCCGAGCGATGATAGTGCAGCGCCACCAGCCAGCCGTCGGCCGCCAGACTGAGCGCCAAGGCGCGCCCGATGCGGTGCGCGGCGCCGGTGACCAGCGCGGTCATCGGGGTGGGATCTGGCTCGGGATAGAACTGGGTCAAGGGCTCGGATTTCGGCTGTGAAAAGGCAGCGGCAGAATGACCGACCGCGTTCCTCAAAACAAGCTTCCCGCCATGCGTTGGCTCAATGGCAAATATGAAAATTTGGCCAATGCATTAAGCCCGCGCGGCGCTTGAGCGAGCCGGGCCGCTGGAAGCGGCCCAAGGCACACCGACTCGAATACGCCAAGGCTATCTGCCTAGTTTGGCGTATTCGTCTGGTGATCATCCCTGCGTATCGCCACACGCACATTGGTGCCCTGATCGAGCAGGCTCTCGATGGCGATGCGGCCCTGATGCGCCTCGGCGATGGCGCGGGCGATCGACAGGCCGAGCCCGGCCCCGCCGCGGCGGGCGCGCTGACGGTCGGTGCGGAAGAAGCGCTCGAACAGATGGGGCAGGTCGCCCTCGGCGACGCCGCGGCCATTGTCGGTGACGATGATGCTCCACTCGGCCAACCCGACCTCCAGCGTCAGGGCGATGCGCGGCGAGCGGCAGCCCTGCACGGCGGCCACCGCATTGTCGATCACGTTGCCGACCGCCTGGGTCAGGCGCTGCGGGTCGATGCGGGCCTCGACATCGATCTCGGACAGGGAGGAGGAAAAAGCGATGCCGGCCGCCTCGATATGCGGGCGCGAGCGTTGGAACAGCTCGGCGGCCCAGTCGCGCGCCGAGACGGTCTGCAGCTTGAGCGCGGCCTGGCCCTCGTCGAGCTCGGCCATCTCCATCATGTCGCCGGCCAGACGCTGGAGCAGTCTGACCTCGGTTTCGATGTCGGGCAGATGGCCGCAGTTGAACAGGTCGCCGGGCTTCTTGGTCGCCGCATCCGCCAGGATAAGCAGGCGGTTCATCGGCGCGCGCAGCTCGTGCGCCGCGTCCGTCACCAGGCGGCGCCTGCGCAGTTCGCCTTCCTCCAGGCGCAGCGACATGTCGTTGAGCGCCAGGGTCAATTCGGCCAGCTCGCGCTCCTCGGGGGGATTGAGGGTGGTGCCCAAGCGACCGTCGGCCAGCCGGGCGGCGAAATCGCCCATGCGGTCGAGTTTCGCCTTCATGCCGCGCGCGAAGGGCAGGATCACCAGCGCCGCCAGGATGGCGAGGCCGGCCAGCACCAACAGGATGTCGGGATGCAGCGGGAACCAGGGCCGGCCGGTCCGGCTCATTACCAGTTCGCCGCCGGGGATCGGCGCGGTGGCGATCAGCGTGCCGAGGCCCGATCCCTCCACCGGCGGGCGGCGCTCGGGCTGGCTATCCGCCAAAATGCGGCCCTTGGCGTCGCGCACCAGCAGGCGGACCGAATCATGGCTCGTGCGCCAATTGTCGATCATGTCGCGGGGTTTGGTGTTCTCGGTCCACAGGGTCGAGATCCAGTCGGTCTCCTGCTGCATGTCGTCCTGCCAGGTCTGGTAGAGCAGGCGGTCATGGACGTAATAGGCAAGGGAGAAGGCGACGACCAGACCGCACAGGGTCAGGGCGGCGGCGCGCCAATAGAGGAGGTGGAAAAGGCTGGGGCGTCTCATATCCCCAGCCAAGCATCCGGCGACGCCGGATGCAATAGTTTATGGCCCGTCGGATGGGCTGGGATCAAATGGTTACGCGGACATCCTCGGCCAGCCGCGCGGTGGGCGACGCATCCGGCTGATCGGCGATCTCGCCATAGATCGGCAGCAGGTCGCCCTTGCTGGCCTCGAACAGCTCCTCGAAATCCTCGATCACGAAGTAGGTCGATTGGAAGCTGTCGATCCGGTATTCGGAGCGCAGCACGCGCTTGAGATCGAAACGGATGCGGTTGGGATCCTGGCTCTCCACCGCGTAACGGGTTTCGCCGAAGGAAGACAGGATGCCGGCGCCGAAGGCGCGCAGCCCGTTATGGTTTTTGATCAGGCCGAACTCGACCATGTACCAATAGAGGCGCGACAGGCGCTTCACTTCGCCGGCGTCCAGCGCCTTCAGGCCTTGCTGGCCGTAGATCTGCATGTAATCGGCGAAGACGGGATGGCCGAGCAGCGGCACATGCCCGAAGAAATCATGGAACACGTCGGGCTCGACCAGATAATCGATCTCGCTCTCGTCGCGAATCCACCAGCTGACCGGAAAGCGGCGGTTGGCCAGATGGTCGAAGAAGGCGTCGTTGGGGATCAGGCCGGGCACGGCCAGCAGCTCCCAGCCGGTACGGGCGCGCAAGATGCGGTTGGAGCGTTCGAAATCGGGGATGCCGTCGGCGACGTCCAGATCGGTCAGCCCGTCGATGAATTCCTGGCAGGCATGGGTCTTGGCCAGCTTCACCTGGCGGTCGAACAGCCTACGCCAAAGCGCGTGGTGCTGCGGCGTATAGGCGTTCATGTCCTGAGCGACGGAAAAATCGTCCGCGGCCGCGCTGTAATCGCCCCGCAACGCGTGGTCCGACATGGCGCCGGAGCTCGCCAGCACTTTCGCCGTAATGGTCATTGTTCCGTCCCTTAATCTATCCCTTGGCAATGATAGAACTGGGATCATGCGGGTTGGTTGCGAAGAACGCCGCTAACTTCCCTGTGACCGCACGTTTTGTGCGTGGGCCAGGCTGATCTCGGTGGTTTCCTTCAACGGCTGCAAAACCACGGAAGTCTTGATGGTCGCGACTTCCGCCAGCGCCATCAGCTGCTCATTGAGGAAGTCCGAGAGGTGTTTCATGTCGCGGCAGCGCAATTTTATCACATAGTCGGCCTCACCGGTGAGGCTGGCCAGCTCGACGATCTCCTCGTAGCGGGCGAGATCGTGATTTAGCCTGTCCACGTCGTTATGGGCGTGGGTACGCAAGGTGACCATCACATAGGCGCTGATGGTTAGTCCCACCGCTTCGGGCTTCAGCAGCGCCACGGTCTTGGCGATCAGCCCGCTTTCCATCAAGCGTTGGACCCGGCGCGAGCATTGCGAGGCGGAGAGGTGTACCTGATCGGCCAATTGCTGATGGGTCTGTGAGCAATCCTGCTGGAGGGCGTTCAGCAGCTTGATGTCGAAGGCGTCGAGAGTGGTGATTTTAGCTGCGTCCTGGCAGGGGAACCGGCGGCGAGTTTAAGGCGAACGGATGCCGCGCGCCAGTCGTGGATGAAAGTGTGCACCGCAATAGATCAGGTTTGCTGAACGCTCATTCTTTGAGCATACTCGCTTACAACTGTAACCATCATTACATATAGAGAGGGGAATATGGATGGTTTCGCGTTTCGCCCGGCCCTGATTGCCGGCAAGGTCGCCAAGCCCCAGACCCGTTTCGCCTACCCGATCGTCGCCGCGGCCGCCGGCTTGGTCGCCATCGGTTTCGCCATCCTCGCCTATATCGCCTATGACGGCGTGCGCGATACGCTGACCAGTCAGATCGACACCGAAGTCCGGCTGACCGGCCAGTCCGCCGTCGACGGCATCCAGAAATGGCTGTCGGGCCGCGAGGCGCTGCTGCAGGGCATGGCGGAAAATTTCGCCGCCTTGCCCCATGACGGCGTGAAATCGCTCCTGACCCGTCCCAATCTGATGAACGTCTTCGCCGAGGTCTATTACGGCGAGGGCAACGGCGCCATGACCCTGGCCACCGGCGGCAAGCTGCCGGACGGTTACGATCCGCGCGCCCGCGGCTGGTATAAAGCGGCCGCCTCGGTCGGCCATCTGGTGTTGACCCCGCCCTATGTCAGCGCTTCCTCGGGCAATGCGGTGGTGATGACCATCGCTAGTCCCGTTTTGCAGGGCGCCACCCTGGCCGGCGTGGCCGGCGTCGATCTCGATTTGTCCAAGGTGCAGGCCTTCCTGCAATCCTTCCAGTTGGAGGGCAAGGGCTACGCCTTCCTGGTCGATGCCGACGGCACCGTGATCGTCCATCCCGACCAGCAGAAGATCATGAAGAAGCTGGGCTCGGATGTCCGCATCGCCGGCCATGAAAAGCCGACGCTCGACGGTGACACCCTGACGGCCTTCTATCCGATCCCCGATCTGCCCGGGGTGCAATGGTATGTCGGCGTTTCGCTCGATCGCCTCAAGGTGACGGCGCCGCTGCGGTCCATGCGCAACAGGCTGCTGGGCACGATGCTGGCCGGCGTGCTGGTGATCGTGCCGCTGTTGGGCTTGCTGATCCATCGCATGGTGGCGCGTCCCATCACATCGATGACCGAGGCGATGACGTTGCTGTCGGCCGGCACGACGCTGCTGAGCATCCCGGCGCTGGAGCGGCGCGACGAGATCGGCGCCATGGCGCACGCGCTTGAGGTGTTCAAGTTCAACGCCGAGGAGATGCACCGGCTGGAAGGCGAACGCGACGGCCTGCGCGCCGCCGCCGAGGCCGAGCGCAAATCGCTGATGGAAAGTCTGGCCGGCGATTTCGAGGCCAATGTCTCCTCGGTGCTGACCGACGTTTCCGGCGCCACCAGGGTCGCCTCGGGCTTCTCGCAGCGCATGGCCACCGACATGCAGACCGCCCGCCAGAAGGGCGACGCGGTGGCCGCCGCCATCGAGAATACGACGCGCAATGTCGCGGTGGTGGCGACCGCGACCGGGCAGCTTTCCTCTTCGATCGGCAGCATCTCCGACCAGGTGATGCAAAGCGCCGCCGCCGCCACCGAAGCCGCCCAAGGCGCGGAGACGGCGCGCGGCACCATCGAGGATCTGGCCCGCCAGAGCGAGAAGGTCGGCGAGATCGTCACCCTGATCAACGATATTGCCGCCCAGACCAACCTGTTGGCCTTGAACGCCACCATCGAGGCCGCCCGCGCCGGTGAGGCCGGCAAGGGGTTCGCCGTCGTGGCCAACGAGGTCAAGGTGCTGGCCAACCAGACGGCGCGGGCCATCGAGGACATCTCGACCCGCATCGCGGCGACGCGCGGCGCCAGCGCCAAGGCGGTGGCCGAAATCCGCGCCATAGCCGACGTGTCGCTGAAGGCGCGCGAGCTGGCGGGCGGTATCGCCGCGGTGATCGAGCAGCAGGGGGCGGCGACCCGGGAAATCGCCCACAATGTCAGCCGCGCCGCCGAGGGAAACCGGGTGGTGGCCGACAATATTCTGTCGGTGCAGGATATTCTGACGCAGACCGCGGCTTTGGCGGTGGATCTCAATGGGGCGAGTGAGACGCTGAGCGGGCATATCCAGTCGTTGGATGAGCAGGTGCAGCGCTTTGTCGGGGTGGTGAGGCAGGCTTAGGTGGTGTGATGGTTCGCCCCCTTAGGGGCGACCATTCACGCACCGACCTGAGATCCGGCAAAAATTACTCCGCCGGCGCGGGTTCCACGCGCACCAGGCGGACCGTCCAGATTCCGACCAGCAGCGCGCCACCGACCAGGGCGGAAGCGATCAGGAACGGGACGCCGGGCATCGTCCCGGCGCTGACGGCGCCCGAGAAGGACAGGGTGAAGATCGACGGGCCGATCAACTGGGCGATGCCGTTGACCGACGTGTTGGCGCCCTGCAGCTTGCCCTGCTCGGTGCCGTCGACCTGCGACGACATCATGCCCTGCAGCGGCGGCGAGGACAGGCCCCACAGTGACGCCAGAGGCATGAAGCTCCAGAACCAGAGGCCGGTCGGGGCCAGGCCGTAGCCGGCGAAGCCGGCGATGCCGCAGACCAGGCCGAAGATCAGGGTGGTCTTTTCGCCCATATATTTGATCGCCGGCCGCACCAACCCGCCTTGCACGATCATCGACAGCACGCCGACCGCGGTCAGGGTCAGGCCGATGGTGCGGGTATCCCAATTGTAGCGGTAGGAGGCGTAGAGCACGAAGGTGCTGGGATAGACCACATGGGCGACCTGGTCGAGGAAATTGACCAGGGCGAGCCCGACCAGCGACCGCGAGCGCTTCAGCAGCATGATCGAGCCGACCGGATTGGCGCGGAGCCAAGAGAAGCTGGCGCGGCGCTCGGGCGGCAGGCTTTCCGGCAGCACCAGCAGGCCGTAGGCGGCATTGGTGAGACTGAGGACCGCGGCCAGCCAGAAGGGGGCGCGCGGGCCGAATTCGGTCAGCAGGCCGCCGAGCCCGGGGCCGACGATGAAGCCGAGACCGAAGGCGGCGCCCAGCAGGCCGAAGGCGCCGGCCCGCTTTTCGGGCGCGGTGACGTCGGCGATATAGGCGAAGGCGGTGCTGATGCTGGCGGCGGTGATGCCGGAAATGACCCGACCGACGAACAGCCAGCCGAGATTGGGCGCCATCGCCATCAGCACGTAATCGAGCCCGAGGCCGAGATTGGACATCAGCACGATCGGCCGGCGGCCGAAGCGGTCGGACAGGCCGCCGATCACCGGCGAGAACAGGAACTGCATGAGCGCCCAGGCGGTGCCGAACAAGCCGAAGATCTCCGCCGCCTTTTCGGTGCTGCCGGTATAGCTCTCGATCAGGGACGGTAAGACCGGGATGATCATGCCGAGGGCCAGCATGTCGAGCATCACGGTGATAAAGATGAAGGAAACGGCGGCGTTGCGGCGGGTGATGGACATCTGCTTCCCCTGAAAGTCAGGGGAAGCATAGGCGTAATCTCCTACAAAGTGTAGGTGTGGCCGCTGCCGTCGAGGCCGAGCATCAAATCGATATTCTGGCAGGCCGCGCCCGAGGCGCCCTTGCCGAGATTGTCGAGGCGGGCGACCAGCAGGGCGCTCTCTTCCTCGGGATTGTCGAACACGAACAGCTCGAGGCGGTTGGTGCCGTTGAGCGTTTCCGGATCGAGCGTGGCCGGACGGTTCTCGAACGGGGCCATGGTCACGAAGCGCTGGCCGGCATAATAATCCGACAGCGCCTGATGGATGGTTTTGGCGTCGGGCGTGTGCTTCAAGGCCCACAAAGGCAGTGGGATGCTGACCAGCATGCCCTGGGCGAAGCGCCCGACCGAGGGGATGAAGATCGGCGTGTGGTCGAGGCCCGAATGGACCCGCATCTCGCCGCGATGCTTGTGCGCCAGCTCCAGCCCGTAAAGGAAGAAACCGTTGCCGGCCGGGGCCGGGGCGCGGCCTTCGAACGAGTCGATCATCTGCCTCCCGCCGCCCGAATAGCCGGAGACGGCGTTGATGGTGATGGCGGTCGAGGCCGGCAGCAGCCCGCCGGCGATCAGCGGGCGCAGCAGCCCGAGCGCGCCGGTCGGATAGCAGCCTGGATTGGAGACGCGCGACGCCGAGGCGATCTTCTCGCCCTGGCTCGGCGTCAGTTCGGCGAAGCCATAGGCCCAGTCCGGATCAGTGCGGAAGGCGGTGCTGGCGTCCAGCACCTTGACCCCGGGATTCTCGATCATCGCCACCGCTTCCTTGGCCGCCTGGTCGGGAAGACACAGGACGGCCAGATCGACGCTGTTGAGCAGGAGCTTACGCTCGGCATCATCCTTGCGCTTGGCCGGGTCGATGCTGACGATCGCCACATCCGAACGGCCTTCCAGCCGCGCGCGGATCTGCAGGCCGGTGGTGCCGGCCTCGCCGTCGATAAAGAGAGTCGGGATCCGGGACATGGTCAGGTCAACGACCCACAGAAGCGCTGAATACGCTCACACGCATCGGTTAGCGCTTCAGTGCTGGTGGCATAGGAAATGCGGAAATAAGGCGACAGGCCGAACGCCTCGCCCTGGACGGCGGCGACGCCTTCCTCCTCCAGCAGCAGGGTGACGAAGTCGCTGTCGCTGTTGATCACCTTGCCGCCCTTGGTCTTCTTGCCGATGGTGCCGGCGCAGGACGGATAGACATAGAAGGCGCCTTCCGGCGTCTTGCAAGTCAGGCCCTTGGCCTGGTTGATCATCGAGACCACCAGGTCGCGGCGGCCCTTGAACAGCTCGGCATTCTTCGGGATGAAATCCTGCGGGCCGTTCAGCGCCTCGACGCCGGCCGCCTGGCTGATCGAGCTGGTATGGGTGGTGCTCTGCGACTGCACCTTGTTCATGGCGTCGATCAGGATCTTCGGGCCGGCGGCATAACCGACGCGCCAGCCGGTCATCGCATAAGCCTTGGCCAGGCCGTTCAAGGTCAGGGTTCGATCGAACAGCTTGGGTTCGATCTGGGCGATGGTGAAGAATTCGAAGCCGTCATAGACCATGTGTTCGTAGATGTCGTCGGTCATGATCCAGACATGCGGATGGCGCAGCAGCACGTCGGCCAAGGCGCGCAGCTCACCCTTGGAATAGGCCGCTCCCGTCGGGTTGGAGGGCGAGTTCAGGATCAGCCACTTCGTCTTGGGCGTGATCGCCTTCTCCAGATCGGCGGCGGTGATCTTGAAGTCGTTTTCCTCAAGGCCCTTCGCGATGACCGGGGTGCCTTCGGCCAACAGCACGATGTCGGGATAACTGACCCAATAGGGCGCCGGAACAACCACTTCGTCGCCGGGATTGAGAGTGGCGATCATCGCATTGTAGATCACCTGTTTGCCGCCGCAGCCGACGGTAATCTGCTCCGGGGTGTAGTCGAGGCCGTTCTCACGCTTGAACTTGGCGGCGATCGCCTTCCGCAGCGCCGGGGTGCCGCCCACGGCGGTGTATTTGGTCTCGCCCTTGTCGATGGCGGCCTTGGCGGCGGCCTTGATATTGTCCGGCGTGTCGAAATCCGGCTCGCCGGCGCCGAGGCCGATCACGTCGCGGCCCTGCGCCTTGAGTTCCGCCGCCTTCTGGGTCACCGCGATGGTCGGGGACGGCTTGATATTGGACAGGCGGTCGGCAAGGAACGACATCGGGACTTCCTTCGGCTTGAGAGTCAGAGGTGGGGAAAATACTGCGCCGCACAAGGGCGCGCAAGGAATGAACCCGGTCCGCGCGATCACTTTTTCGCGTCGCGCCACCATCCCAGGGCCAGTAGCCCGGCCGCGAGAACCAGGAGCAGCCACCCCGGCAGCAACGGCGCGCTGTGGGTGGCGGTCACCGTGGTCTGGCGGTTGGCGCGCAGGCCGAGCCAGCTCGACCCCGACATTTGAGCGCCTTCCTCTTGTTTAACCAGATTCGGCACGCCGTCTTTGATCCAGAACAAACCGCCGCCATTCGCCGCGATGGCGGATTTCAGCTTGTCCGGCGTGGCGCGCACGTCCCCCATCTCCAGCGAATCCAGGTTGCCAACGGCGGCCAGGGCGGTGAGGTCGCCCTCCGAGATGCGCCACAGACCGTTCTGCTCGGCCGGCAGCTCGCCGACGGCGCGGCCGTCGCCCTGGTCGACGAGGCGCAGATCGGTACGGGTGCCGTCGGGGCTCTCGACGGTGACGGTACGGTCGCCCGGCTCCAGGCTGCGCCGCTCGATCCGCAGCTGGCCGCCGACGGCGCTGCCGGTCAGGCGATTCTCCTCGAGCTCGGGCTCCTTCATCAGCCAATGGGCCAGGCGCCGCAGCAATTCGGCCTGCGGACCGCCGCCATCCCAGCCGCGGCCCCACAACCAGGCGCTGTCGCTGTCGAGCTGCGCCACCCGTCCGTCGCCCTCATGCGACAAGACCAGCAGCGGGGTGCCATCCGGGGTCGACATCACCGTTTCGGCGTTGGGCGCCGGAATGCTGCCGGCGGCGCGCACCCAGCGGCCCCAATGGGTCGACAGGCCCGAGAACAGGGGATGACGCTTGCCGGTATCGGTGACGGTGGGCAGGAAGGGCTGATTGACCATTTGCCCGTCGGCATGGGCCGGCAGGATTTCCGACAGCGGGCTGCCCATCAGCCCGTCGGGGGCCGACAATTCCGGTCCGGCGACCAGCAGCAGGGCGCCGCCATTGCGCACATGCTCGGCGATATTGCGGTAATAAGCGGGCGGCAGGATGTTGCGGCGGCGGAAGCGGTCGAAAATGATCAGGTCGAAATCCTTGAGCTTCTCCTCGAACAGCTCGCGGGTCGGGAAGGCGATCAGCGACAATTGCTGGATCGGCGTATGGTCGTCCTTGTCGGGCGACCGCAGGATGGTGAAATGTACCAGATCGACCGAGGGATCCGCCTTCAGCAGGTTGCGCCACATGCGCTCGCCGGGATGTGGTTCGCCCGACAGCAGCAGCACCCGCAGGCGGTCGCGGATGCCCGAGATGCTGGCCGCGGTGCGGTTATTGACCAGGGTCAGCTCGCCGGGCGCCGGCGCCACCCCGAGTTCCACCACATTGGGGCCGGCATGCTCGATCGGCACATCCAGCGTGGTCGAGCGGTTGGCCGGCACGGTGACGCTGGAGGCCTCGCCGCCATCGCGCCGCAAGGTCACCTCGACCCGCCCGTCATGGCCGGGATCGTCGACATGGAAGGCCAGGCGGGCCTGATCGCCCACCATGCCGAAAGCCGGCACCGTCTCCATCACCAGCCGGCGGTCGCGCTCGTCGGGCCCGCCGGCCAGCAACGCATGCAGGGGCGCGCCGATTTTCGCCTGGTCCGGTACGTCGTGGATCTGGCCGTCGGTCACCAGGATCACCCCGGCCAGACGCGATTTCGGAATATCGGCCAGCCCCTGGTCGAGGGCGGCGAACAGGCGGGTGCCGTCCTCGGGCCGCGACGAGGGTGGCACGGTGACGATGCGGGTTTCCAGATTGGGCAGGGCGGCCAGTTTTTTCCGCAGCTCCGCTACCGCCGTGGCACTCTGCTCGGCGCGCTGGCCGAGATGCATGCTCTGGCTGTCATCGACCACCACCAGGGCGATGTCGCCGATCTCGGTGGCGTCGTCATGCACCACCTCCGGCCCGGCCAGCGCGACCAGCAGCAGGATCAGGCACGACAGGCGCGGCCAGACGGCGACGCCCTGCCGCCAGCCATTGACCAGCAAGGCGAGTCCCGCGAAGCCTGCGAGAACCAGCAACCAGAGCGGGACGGCGGGCGCCCAATGCAGATCCGGCAGCATCAGTGATGCATCCGTTCCAGAATTGCCGGCACATGCACCTGATCGGCCTTATAGCTGCCGGTCAGGGCGTAGATCACCAGATTGATGCCGAAGCGGAAGGCGATCTCGCGCTGCGCCTCGCCGCCGGGCACCACCGGGAACATCGGATTGCCCTGGCGGTCGTCGGCCCAGGCGGCGGCCCAGTCATTGCCGCCGATCAGCACCGAGGTGACGAAATCATGCGCGGCGTCGCCCTGTTCCTCGGCATAAAGTCCGCCGCCGGCCAATCGTCCGGGAAAGTCGTGCAGCAGATAGAAGCTTTTGGCCAGAACATGGCCCTCGCCGACCAGGGCCAGCGGCGGGATGTCGATGCCGCGTGTGATCTGGCGCAGCCGTTCAGGAGAGGTGGTGCCGCCATCCCGGCTGTCGACCAGCAGCATGCCGCCATGGCGCAGGAAATCGTTGATCCGCCCTTGCGCCCTGTCCGACAGGCCGGATTGTCGCGAGGTCAGCGGCCAATAGATCAGTGGATAGACCGCCAGCGCGTCGCGCTCGGGATCGACGCCGGCCGGTTCGGCGAGGCTCGCGGTCGTGCGCCGGGCCAATTGCCGCGACAGGGCGGCCAGCCCGGCGCGGCTGGTCTCGTCCACGGCGGAATCGCCGGTGATGATATAAGCGAGGCGCGCATCCAGCGCGGCCGCTATGTCGTCGGCTGCGCGCGCCTGGCCGGTGCAGAGCAGCAGAAGTGCGGCGGCGATCGCGGCGCGGCGCAGGCCGCCGGCGATGGCGAGATCGGCCAGCAGGAGCAGCAGTGCCAGCCCGATCAGCCAGGAGCCGATATCGAGATCGGCCTGGGCTTGCGCCGGATCGAGCCGCAGGGCGCCGTCGGGTACTCCCATCGGCGGCGGCAGATTGAGCAGGGGGGCGAGATTGACGGCGCGGCGCGCGGTGGAATCGCCGTAATAGCCCGGCGGATGGTGCGGTCCCGGAACGATGGCGCCGTTTCCAGCCGGCAGGGCTTGGGCGACCGCGCTGGGCGGCACCAGACGGGCGAAGCCGTCGAGCTGCGCGGCCAGCGGCAGCGGCTTTTCGGCATTCTGCGTCACCGCGACGCCAACGGACCGATCGAGCAGGCGATGCAGCATTTCCGGGAACAGGCCGGACACCGCCAGATTGCTCCAGCCCGGCCAGGCGGTGGTGTGGATCAGCACCAGCCAGCCGTGGCCAAGGGGCGCGCCGGTCACCAGAGGCGTGCCGTCCGCCAGCTTGGCCCAAGTCTTGTTGGCCAGCGTCAGATCGGGCTCGGCCAGGATCTGCGCGCTGACGGTAAGGTCGGGTGGAATGGCGAGGCCGGCGAACGGGCTGTCCTCGGGCATCGGGGCAACCGACATCGGCTGCGCCCAGGACAGGGCGCTGCCCAGCAGCCGTTCGTTGGAGCGCAGGCGGACCGGGAGAAGATCGTCGGGATTGCCGGCCAGTTCCGGCCCGGCGAAGCGCACCAGCGTGCCGCCCTCTTCGACCCATTTGCGCAATTTCTCGCGCTCCTTGTCGGGCAGGGCGCCATGGTCGGGCAGGATCATCAGCGACAAGGGACGCTGCAGCAACTCATCGACGCTGCCATGGCGAGCCTCGGCGAAGCCCATCACCGCGCGTTCGCCATAGAACAAATCGTCGAGCAGCTGGATGCGATCGGCGGCGCCGTCATCCACGAGCCCGACCGGATGGCGGCTCCAACTGCCGTCCAGCAATTCGGTGGCCCCGGCATGCTCCTCGCCTTCGACCACCAGGCGGGCGATGCGGTTCTTCAATTCGCTCGGCCAGTCGGTCTCGGCTTGGGCATTGAGCGCGCCGGCCTCCCAGGCGACGTCGAGCAGGGCCAGGCCGCGGCCCTGTTCGTCGAGCGCGCGCACGGTGGAATGACCTTCGCCGCCGCCGAAGCGGCGCAGGCGCACCCGGGTGCCGGTCGGGGTCGAGGTCGGCGCCATCAGCAGCTGGGGCAGGTCTCCGGGGCTGGGCAGCATCACTTCCAGCCGGCCATAGGTTTCCAGCTTTCCCGCCAGGGCGGCGACGCCGTCATCCGCTAAACCATCCGACAGCCATACCACCCGCATCGTCTTGCCATGCGCCAGCGTGTCGAGCAGTTTGGCCGCCTGGGCGCGGTCACCCGGCCAGGGTTGGGGGGCGAGCCTTTCCGCGACGCCGCGCGCATCGGCGGCGCTGGAGGGGCCAATCAGCGCCAAGGCGCCGCCATCGGCCGGCAAGGCGGTGGTCAGGATGGTGACCGGCTGGCTGTCATGGTCGGCCTGGCGGATCATTTCCAGCAGGGCGCCGCGGCGCTGCGTCCAATGTTTGCCGGCGGCCCAGCCATTATCGATCACGATAAGCCATGGGCCGTTCACCTGTTCGCCGCCTCGGCGCCAGGCCGGGCCGGCGGCGCCGAGGATCAGCAGGCTCACCAGGGTGATGCGCAGGATGATCAGCCAGAGCGGCGCCGAGCGCGAGGTGCGGTTCTGAGTGGCCAGGCCGAACAGCAGGCGAATAGCGGGGAAATCGATACGCCGTGGCGGCGGTGGGGTGATGCGCAGCAGCAGCCACAGTGCGGGTAAGGCCAGGGCGGCGGCGAGCAGCCAGGGGGAAGCAAAGCTCAGCATGCCAGAGCTGAATAGAGATGAGTAAGAGCCACCCGAGCAGGCTGGGCGGTGCTGTGCGTAGAGAAGCGCCAGCCGACCTGACGGGCGATGGCGGCCAGCGCCCGGCGATGTGCCTCGAGGGCGAGACCATAATCGTCGCGCAGGGATTCGGCATGTTGGATCAGCATGTCGCCTTCCCGCTCCAACCCGTGCAGCCGGACGCGCCCCTGATAAGGCAAAGCTTCCTCGGCGGGATCGAGGATCTGCAGCATATGACCGGTGAGGCCGGCCGCTGCCCAGCGCTCCGCCTGGCGGGCGATCTCCTCGGGCGGCGTCAGGAAATCCGACAGCAGCACGACCAGGCTGCGCGGCGCGGCACCCTGTTCGGGAAAGGTCTCGACCGGCTGCGCCTGGATCAGCGCATGGGCAAGGCGAGCCGGGGCGGTGCGCCCCGAGAAGGCGGGGCCGGGCCGGTCGAGCAGGCCGATGCGCTCGCCCGCCTGTTCGAGCAGGACGCCGAGCGCCACCGCGAGCAGGCAGGCGCGCTCATATTTGGTCTCGAGATCGCGTGACGAACGCCAGAGCATCGAGGGCGACGGATCGGCCCAAAGCCGCGTCGTGCGGGCGATGGTCCATTCGGTCTCGCGCACATAGAGATGATCCGAGCGCGCCGATTGCCGCCAATCGATGGCGGTCAGCGGATCGCCCGGCTGGCTCTGGCGATATTGCCAGAAATCCTCGCCGCTGCCGGGCCGGCGGCGCCCATGCAGGCCGCCGCTGACCGTCGCCGCCACCCGTTTGGCGCGCAACAGGAGATTGGGGAGGCCGGCGGCGAGGGATTCCGCCCGCGACTGAAGGTCTGCAGCGGTCACAAAACGCTTTCGATCAACTGGTCGATAATCTGGTTGAGAGAGACCTGGTCGGCATGGGCGGCGAAGGACAGCGCCATGCGGTGCTTCAGCACGGGATGGGCCAGGACGGCGACGTCATCGATCGACGGGGTGTATCGCCCTTCGATCAGCGCCTTGGCGCGGCTGCACAGCATCAGCGCCTGCGCCGCGCGCGGGCCGGGGCCCCAGGCGACATGGCGGTTGACCGCGTCGAGCGGCGAGTCGCCGGGACGGCCGGCGCGCACCAGTTTCAGGATCGCCTCGACCACCTGCTCGCCGACCGGGACGCGGCGCACCAGCGTCTGCGCGGCCATCAGGCTGTCGGCGTCGAACACGGCCGCCGGCTCCTCTTCCCGGGCGCCGGTGGTGGCCAGCATCATGCGGCGCTCGGACTCGAGGTCCGGATAGCCGACATCGATCTGCAGCAGGAAACGGTCGAGCTGCGCTTCCGGCAGCGGATAGGTCCCCTCCTGCTCGAGCGGGTTCTGCGTCGCCAGCACATGGAAGGGGCGCGGCAGATCGAGGTGGCGCCCGGCCACGCTGACATGATGTTCCTGCATCGCCTGCAGCAACGCCGACTGGGTGCGCGGGCTGGCGCGGTTGATCTCGTCGGCCATCAGCAGTTGGCAGAAGACCGGACCGGCGATGAAGCGGAAGGAGCGCTCGCCCGCCTCGTTCTGCTCGAGCACTTCCGAGCCGAGAATATCGGCCGGCATCAGGTCCGGGGTGAATTGGATGCGCTTGGCGTCGAGGCCGAACACGGTGCCCAGTGTGGTCACCAGCTTGGTCTTGGCCAGGCCCGGCACGCCGATCAGCAAGGCATGGCCTCCAGCCAAGAGCGTGACCATGGCCAGTTCGATCACGCTTTCCTGCCCGAAGATGACGCGCCCTATCGCTGTGCGGGCGTCCAACAATAGGCTATTGAGCTTTTCGGTCTCAGCTACCACCTTGGTCATATGAATTTCATCATCGGGCAAGTCGGGAAGGGCGTCAGGGCTCACTTGGAATGACTCTCCGCAGCGGACATCATAGGACTATGTGGGGATGACGGCCGAGGATGCCAAATCCCTGCATGCGCCTCTCGGCAGACACAAGACGATCTGCGGCAAGATCGACATGCGTATCGCCCGGGACGGCAAATGGTTCTATCACGGGACTCCGATTCCCCGCAAAGAGATGGTGTGCCTGTTCGCCTCGACCCTGACCCGGCGTGACGACGGCTCCTACTGGCTGGTGACGCCCGCCGAGGAGGCCGAGATCGAGGTCGAGGACGTGCCGTTCCTGGCCGTCGAGATGTTTTCCTGCAGCTGCGGCCGCCAGCGCACCCTCAGTTTCCGCACCAATGTCGACGAGTTGGTAACACTCGACAGTCCCGGCCAGTTGCGACTGTGCCCCCGCAAGGAAGGCAATCCGCCCTATGTGCGGGTGCGCGACGGGATTGAGGCGCGGTTGACGCGTTCGGTCTATTATGAGCTTGTTGGGATCGGGGTCGAGGAAGTCGTCGACGGAGAAAGACTGTACGGGGTATGGAGCAAGGGCATTTTCTTTCCGCTGGGTCCCCTGGACACCCCCGCCTGACGCGCGAGGCGCTGGTCCGCGCCCTGGATGAGGGCCGCGGCGGCGAACGCCGCTCCGACATTCTCACCGCCCGCCGCCTCGCGGCCAAGATCGGGGCCGATACCGATTTTGTCGGACAAATCGCGCCCCTGATGCAGGCCGCCGTGCTGGTTCCCCTGGTGGTCCGGCCCGAAGGGCTCACAATTCTCCTTACCCAGCGCACCGCCCATCTGCATCATCACGGCGGACAGATCAGCTTCCCTGGAGGAAGGCTGGAAGAGGGCGATGCCGATCCGCGGGCCGCGGCCCTGCGCGAGACCGAAGAAGAGATCGGCCTGCTGCGCGCCTCGATCGATGTCATCGGCCAGCTCGACGATTACGCCACCATCACTGGCTTCCACATCACGCCGGTGGTCGGCCTGCTGACCCCGCCGCTCGACTTCGCCCCCGACGATTTCGAAGTGGCCGAGATCTTCGAAGTGCCGCTCTCCTTCGTGATGGACCCGGCCAACCACAAGACCGATTCCCGCATGCTGCCTTCGGGCGAGAAGCGCTTTTTCTACGTGCTGCCCTATCAGGACCGCTATATCTGGGGCGCCACCGCCGGCATGCTGGTCAATCTCCACGAAGTGTTGTCCGGATTATGGAAGGGCTAGACGATCTGCCGCGCGACGAGCCGGTCGGCGAGCTGGCGCCCCAGGACTGGCTGGAGGCGGGAGAGACCCGCGCGGTGATGGAAGCCTTGTCGGCCGGCGGCGCGCAGCCGCGGTTCGTCGGCGGCTGCGTGCGAGACGCGCTGGCCCATCGTCCGGTCAAGGATATCGACATCGCCACGCCCGATTCGCCGGAAAAGGTAATGGAGCTGCTCTCGGCCGCGCATCTGCGCGCGGTGCCGACGGGATTGGCGCATGGCACCGTCACGGCCATCGTCAATGGCAAGCCGTTCGAGATCACCACGCTCCGCCGCGACGTCGAAACCGACGGCCGCCACGCCAAGGTGCAATTCACCGATGATTGGATCGCCGACGCCTCGCGCCGCGACTTCACCATCAACGCTTTGTCCTGCCGCATGGACCGTCAGGTCTATGATCCGTTCGGCGGCATCGCCGACCTCGCCGCCGGGCGGGTGATCTTCGTCGGCGATCCGATGAAGCGCATCGACGAGGATGTGCTGCGCCTGTTGCGCTATTTCCGCTTCTTCGCCCATTTCGGCCTTCCGCCGGCCGACATTCCCGCCCTCAATGCCTGTCGCGCTCAAGCCAACCGTCTGTCCGAACTGTCGGGTGAGCGCATCGCCGCCGAGTTGCTGAAGCTGTTGGCCGCCCCTGATCCGCTGCCGGCCCTGGTGCTGATGCAGGGCAATGGGGTGCTGGCGGCGCTGCTGCCCGACGCCGCCGATCTCGGCCGGGTGCGGATGCTGACCTTCCTGGAAAGCCGCGGCGTGCGCAGCCCCAATATCGCGGTCGACCCGCTGCGCCGCCTCGCCGCGCTGCTGCGTCCCGATGCCGGACAGGCTTCCGATATCGCTGCGCGCCTGCGCCTCTCCAACGCCCAGACCGACCGGCTGATCGCCCTGGCTGCGCCTGATACGGTGCCGGATCGGTTGATGGATCAGCCCGAGCAGAGGCGGCTGCTGTACCGGATGGGCGCGGAGCGGTTCCGCGATCTGTCTCTCTTGGCCTGGTCCCATGTGCGCGCCGACGAGGGTTATGTTCCGCCGGGCGACACCGGCCGTTGGATGGCGATGATGGATCTCGCCGACGATTGGGCGATTCCCGACTTTCCGATCCGGGGCGAGGATGTCGTCGCTTCCGGCGTTCCGGCCGGACCCGAAGTGGGGCGACGGCTGAAGGCTTTGCGGGATTGGTGGGAGGCGGAAGAGTTCCGTCCCGGTCGCGAGGAATTGCTGGGGCGGCTTAAGGGTTTCTAACCCGTGTGACCAAAGGGTGTCAGGCTCGACCTGAGCGGCGATTTTGGCCAATTCTGACGCCATGAAGGTTGTTCGCATTCACCGCTCGAGCGGTCCTGAAATCCTCGAGATCGAGGATTTACCGATGCCGAAGCCGGTCGATGACGAGGTCGTGCTGCGGGTCCATGCGGCCGGCGTCAGCGCCATCGACCGCTCCGTCGCGCGTCTTCCCGCGCCGATGGGGCGCGACGTTTCAGGCGTGGTCGAAATCTGCGGCGTGCGGGCCAAGAGCTGGCGAAAAGGCGACGAAGCCTTCGCCCTGCTGGGGCTCGATCGGGGCGGCTATGCCGATTATGTGGTGGTCCGCTCCACCGAAGTGGCGGTCAAGCCCAAGACCATCGATCACATCCATGCCGCGGCGGTGCCGCTGGCCGGGCTGACCGCCTGGCAGGGCCTGTTCGTGCATGGCCGCCTGCAGTCCGGACAGAAGGTGCTGATCCATGGCGGCGCCAACGGGATCGGCCATCTCGCCGTGCAGATGGCCAAGGCCAAGGGTGCCTATGTCATTACCACCGTGGCCCGCGAGGATGTCGAGTTCGCCCGTTCACTAGGCGCCGACAAAGTGATCGACCAGGAGGCCGAGCGCTTCGAGGAGATGGGCGAGCGGGTCAATCTGGTGTTCGACCTGGTGGCCGGCAAGACGCAGGACCGGTCCTGGGGCGTGCTGGCGCGGGGAGCGACGCTGGTGTCGCCGCTCAGCGAGCCGTCGCAATATAAGGCGCTGCAGCTCGGCGTGCGGGCCTCGCGCTATACCGTGCAGCCCAACAGCCCGCAATTGACCGAGATCTGCCACTGGATCGAAGCTGGAAAAATCACGCCGCATGTATCGCGCATCTACGGGCTGGGCGAGGCGGCCGAGGCGCAGCGCCGCCTGGAGGAGGGGGGAGTCCGGGGGAAATTGGTGCTGGATGTGAGCGGGGTCACGTGACGGGTCGCAGAGTTTTTCTTCCCCTGTGAAGCTCGACATGGCATCGGCGGTGCAGCAACTGAAGCCGGCGGCGGCACATCTGGAAGCGATGATCGGAATCGATGCGGCAGGCCAGGCAGTCGGGAATCGAGCGTCTGCGCTTTCCGACCAGCAGGATCAGCGATTCGCTCCAACCGCATTCATGAGCATAGTCCAGATGGTGGACCACCAGCCTGTAGGATCCCAGCGCTCTTGAGCAAACCGTGCAGATCCCGATTTGCCTGAGCGCAAGCTCCTTGGCTATGTAAGGGTTCCAACAGACATCGCGTCGGAACCGCTGAGCGGGCGAGGAGACCTTCGGCGGCATGGTGTCCGCCATAGTAGCAAAATGTTTCCAAAATGGAAACATTTCCTGGAAGGAACTACCCCAGCGCCGACTCCAGCAAATCCCAGGCTTTGTTCAGCTCCTCGGTCGTCACGCAGTAAGGCGGCAGGAAGTAGAAAGCCGGCCCCAGCGGGCGGACCAGCATGCCGGCGTCCCAGAATTTCTGCTTCAGCGTCTCGCCCGTTCCGTCGCCATAGGAGCCTTCCGCCAGATCCAGCGCGGCGATAGTGCCACAGGCCCGGGCGTGCAGTTCCGGGCGGCGCTTGGCGAGGTCCTGCACACGATCGGTCTGCACGGCTTCCAAGGCCCGGCGGCGCAAGGTGCAGTCGTCGGCGGTGAGCAGTGTCAGCGACGCCAATCCCGCCGCGCAACCCAGTGGATTGGCATGGTAGGAATGGCCATGCAGGAAGGCGCGGTCCAGGGTCTGGCCGATGAAGGCCTGACAAAAACCGTCTCGCGCCACGGTCGCCCCCATCGGCAGGAAGCCGCCGGTCAAGCCCTTGGACAGGCAGATCAGATCGGGAACCACCTCGGCCTTCTCGCAGGCGAAAAGCGGGCCGGTGCGGCCGAAGCCGGTCATCACTTCATCGAGGATCAACAGCGCGCCGGCCTGGCGCACATGCTCGGCGACCGCCCGCAGGAAGTGCGGCCGGCACATGCGCATGCCCCCGGCGCCCTGGATCAGGGGTTCGAGGATCACCGCGGCGACATCGTCGGCCAACTGGGCGTCGAGCGCGGCCAGCGCGCGCTCCTCCTTGGCTTCGACCTCATCGTCGCCTTCCCAGGTGGCGGGGAAGGGCAGCATGTCGACGGGAAACAGCATCCCCGACCAGGCGCGGAAATAGCCCGAACTGTGGCCGACCGACATCGCGCCCACCGTGTCGCCGTGATAGCCCTTCTCGAAGCCGAGCAGACGCTTGCGGTTGGGCTGGCCGACCAGCGGGAAATATTGCAGCGCCATCTTCAGCGCCACTTCGACCGCGGTCGAGCCGTCGTCGGAGTAGAACACCTTGTTGAGGTCGCCCGGCAGCGCCGCCGCCAGTCCGGCGGCCAGGCGGACCGCTGGCTCATGGGTGAAATCGGCGAAGATCACCTGCTCCATCTCGGCCGCCTGTTTGGCGATCGCGGCGGCGATAGACGGTTCGCCGTGGCCATGCAGATTGACCCACCAGGAGGAAACCAGATCCAGCACGCGCTTTCCGTCGGCGGTTTCGATCCAGGGCCCTTGCGCCTTCACGGCGACGGGCAGCGCCGGCCCGATCTCGGCCTGCGAGAAGGGGTGCCAGATATGGCGCGTATCCAGCGCCTGGATCTGATCGCTCATCAGGGTCTCCAGCTCGTGGCGGGATAAGCGGCCAGCGCTGTCAGATCGGGCAGCGGCGGGAGATGCGCGACCACGGGCACGCCGCCCCAATGTTCGATGGCGTCGCGGTTCTCGCGATGCTCGGGGCCGACCAGCACGACGCCTTCGAACGGCAATTTGCGGCGGCGGATCTCGGCGACGCTGAGCAGCGTGTGGTTGATGGTGCCCAAGGTCGAGCGCGCCACCAGCACCAGCGGCAGATCGAGCCGCGCCATCAGATCCGCCATCAGGGTCAGATCGTCGAGCGGCACCAGCAACCCGCCGGCGCCCTCGACCACCAGCGGCCCGTCATGGTCGGGAAGTTCGAAATCGTCGAGATCGATCCGCGCGCCGACGCGGGCGGCGGCCTGGTCGGGCGACAGCGGATCGGGAAAGGCATGGCGCGACGGGAAGATGGTGGCCTCGGGCGCGACCTGCTTGACCAGATCGGCGTCCCAGCCGTCGACGGTGCCGGACTGGATCGGCTTCCAATAGGCGGCGCCCCAGGATTTGGTCAGCCAGGCAGACACCCAGCTCTTACCGACGCCGGTATCGGTTCCCGTAACGAATACCCTCACCGGCGCACCTCGCCATAAATCACGTGATAGGTCGCTTTGAAGCCGCCTTCGAGCGAGGCCAGCAGCTTGCGCATCGCTCCCGGCGACAGAGGCTTGTAGCCCGGTGCCGGTTCGCTGGCGCCCAGCAATTTGAGGCTGTTGACGAAATCGCGCCCGTCCGCGTAGGGGTGCAGGATCCTCTCGTCGGCGTAGTCATGCTGGAAGGGCGCCGCCGGCCAGGGGAACGAGTCCGGCTTCGGGTAGCCGGGTGTGCCGCAGGCGAGGCCCAATTTCTCGTGGGCATGGCGCCATTCGCGGAAGGTGTCGACCCCCAGCGTCGCGAACATCAACTGCCCGCCCGGGGCCAGCAACTCGGCGAGGCGGGCTAGCGCACCCGGTAGATCGACGAACCATTGGAAGGCGAGATTGGAAGCGATCAGATCGAAGCCGCCCTCCAGCCCGTCGGGCCGCTCGCCGTCCAATTCCATATAAGTATGCTTATCGCCGATGCGGGCGCGGCAGCGCGCCAGCATGGTGGGGGCGATGTCGGTCAGCACCAGACGGGTCTCGGGGAAGGCGTCGGCCAGACGCGCGCTCAAAAAGCCGGTGCCGCAGCCGATCTCGAGGATACGCCGCGGCGTTTTCTTGATGCGGCTGGTGATCTGTTCGGACAGACGTTCGGCCACCAGCCATTGCAGATCGGCGGCGGCGTCATAAACATCGGCTTGGGCGGTGAAGGCCGAAGCGATGCGGCCCTTATGCTCGTTCATCATGCTCTCTTCAACCAGGTGCGTATTTCTCCCGCGCACCAGTCCGGGTCCTGTCGCGGCAGCAGGTGTCCACCCACATGCCAGCGCGTGATCGTTTCGGAAAACAGCGCCCGGCTCAGGGTACTGGGCACCACCTTGTCGGCCTCGCCGCACAAGGCGAGGTCGGGGATGGCGGGGCGCTCGTCCCAGTCGCGCAAGCGCGCGAGACTTTCAAGCAGCCGCCCGACATCGGGCCCGGCAGGCGGTGGGGTCATGTCGCCGCAGCGTTGGCGGAAGCCGGCCAGACAGCCGAGCGGATCCTCTTCCAGGCTGGCGCTCAGCCGGTCGATCTGCGCCAGCGGCACGCCGTCCGGCAGATCGGGTGCGGCCGCGAAACGCGAGAAGCCGTTGATCGAGACCAGTCCCTTCCAGGCGAAGGGGTGCTGGCGGAGCAGCCACTGCGCGCCATGCGAATGACCCACCGCCACCGCCTCCCGGTCGGGCGGCAGGAAGGAGGGGGAGCCGAAATAGCCGAGATCCCAGGCCAGGCACTCCATGTCGGGCAGGGCGCCGATCAAGGGCTGCCAGAAGGAAGCGTCATAACCCCAGCCATGCAGCAGAACCAGCAAAGGCTTCATGCCGCCTCCCGGATCAACTTCAAGGCGTCACCGAGGCGGGCGACATCCTTGGCGCCATGATGGGCGGCGAAGGCGAAGCGCAGGCGGCTGCCGCCCGGCGGCACAGTCGGCGGGCGGATGGCGATGGCCAGCAGGCCCTGGCGCTTCAGCGAGGCGGCGAGGTCGAGGGCGGCCTGTTCCTCTCCGACGATCAGCGGCACGATCTGGGTCGAGGAGGCGCCGCAATCCTCGCCGGCGGAGCGCAGACGGGCGCGGAAATCCTCAGCCAAAGCGGCGAGATGGGCGCGTTCGGCCTCCATCCCCGGCACCAGGTCGAGCGCCGCGTCGATGGCGCCCAGAGTGGCGGGTGGCAGGGCGGTGGCGTAGATCAGCCCGGCGCAGCGATTGACCAGATACTCCTTCAGGGTGGCGGAGCAGGCGGCGTAGGCGCCGAAGCTGCCCATGCCTTTCGAGAAGGTGCCCATCACCAGGCAATTGGAGCCTGCCAGCCCATGCGCCAACCCCATGCCATTCGGACCCAGCACGCCGGTGGCGTGGGCCTCGTCGAGATAGAGAAAGGCGTCGAAGCGGTCGGCCAGCGACACCAGCGCGTCGAGATCGGCGCGATCGCCATCCATCGAGAACACCGTCTCGGTGACGATGAAGCAGGGGCCCTCGCCGTCAAGCTTGGCCAGCAAATCTTCCAGATGGCCCATATCATTGTGGCGGAAGCGGACCTGCCTCGCCCCGGCCGCCGCGACGCCATGCAGCAGGCTGGCATGATTCAGCTTGTCGGCCAGCACCACCGGCGGCTTGTCCCATAAGCCGGGTTCGAGCAGCGCCGGTAGCAGCCCGGCATTGGCCTGGAAGCCCGAAGCCAGCACGAGCGCCGCTTCCGATCCCTTGCCGATGGCCAGCTTGTCCTCGATGGCAGGGTAGGGCGGCAGATTGCCGGTCACCAGCCGCGAGGCGGCGCTGCCGGCGCCCCAGCGCTCCAGATACTCGGCCGAGCGGCGCTTGACCTCGGGATGGCGGGAAAGACCCAGATAGTCGTTCGAGGAGAAATCGAGCAGCCGGGCTCCATCGCGCTCGATGCGTCCGTCGGGGAGACGGTGACTCTCGGTCAGCTGCCGCAGGCGGCCCTGGCCGGAGAGGTCCGCGAGACGCGAACGCCAGCTCTGATCGAAATCGCGCATGGTGGAGAGGGTTCTATAAGGTTTTTTCTCCCGCGCAAAGATGATATGAGCGGAATCGAGTTAGAGGAAAGGTTCCCCCGATGCATCAAGCCGCTGTCTCCGCTCCGCGCCACGATTGGACCGTCGAGGAGGTGAGGGCTCTCTTCGCGATGCCGTTCAACGATCTGTTGTTCCTGGCCGCGAGCGTCCATCGCCGGCATTTCGACGCCAACAAGGTCCAGCTGTCGCGGCTGCTGTCGATCAAGACCGGCTCCTGCCCCGAGGATTGCAAGTACTGCCCGCAGAGCGCGCACTACAATACCGGCCTCGAGAAGGAGCAACTGATCGAGGTCGGATCGGTGCTCTCCGCCGCCGCCAAGGCCAAGGAAGAGGGGGCCACCCGCTTCTGCATGGGCGCCGCCTGGCGCAATCCCAACGACAAGGATTTCACTAAGGTCCTGCGCATGGTCGAGGGCGTCAAGGCGCTGGGCATGGAAAGCTGCGCGACGCTGGGCATGCTGACCAATGATCAGGCTCATGCGCTGGCCGATGCCGGGTTGGACTATTACAACCACAACATCGACACCTCGGAAGAGCATTACAAAGAGATCATCACCACCCGGACCTTCCAGGACCGGCTGGAGACGCTGGCCAATGTGCGCCAGGCCGGCATGAAGGTGTGCTGCGGCGGCATCGTCGGCATGGGCGAGAGCGAGGATGACCGCGCCGCCATGCTGACCACCCTGGCCACCATGGACGAGCATCCGGAAAGCGTGCCGGTCAACATGTTGATCCGCGTGCCGGGCACGCCTCTGGAAGGGGTGCAGGATACCGATCCGCTGGAATTCATCCGAACCGTCGCCGTGGCCCGCATTCTGATGCCGAAATCCCATGTGCGCATCGCGGCGGGGCGCCAGGCCATGTCCGACGAGATGCAGGCGATGTGCTTCTTCGCCGGCTGTAATTCCATCTTCTGCGGCGACGTGCTGCTGACGGCGGGCAATGCCGCGCCGAATCACGATCAGTCGCTGTTCGACCGTCTGGGACTGCAGCCGGAAACCCTGTGAAGATCCGTCTCGATCAGCTTCTGGTCGATCGCGGCCTAGTCGAAAGCAAGAGCCGCGCCCAGGCGCTGATCATGGCCGGGCTGGTCTATACCGGCGAGAAACGTCTCGACAAGCCCGGCCAGCCGGTGCCTGAGGATCTGCAGGTCGATCTGCGCGGCCAGGATCACCCTTGGGTGTCGCGCGGCGGCTTGAAGCTCGCGAAAGCAATCGAGAGCTTCCCGATTGCCCCCGAGGGCAAGGTCGCTATCGATGTGGGGGCTTCGACCGGCGGCTTCACCGACGTGCTGATCCAGAACGGCGCGGCGAAAGTCTATTCCGTCGATGTCGGCCAGGGCCAGTTGGCCTGGAAACTGCGTCAGGATCCCCGCGTCGTGGTGCTGGAAAAGACCAATGCCCGGCATCTCACCGCCGAGCAGATTCCCGAACCGGTGGATTTGGTG
>Ga0302311_10000692_pt1 | contig 41021 bp, 40 predicted proteins | sample III_Palsa_N1_3_FD_200449 | JGI IMG/M metagenome (GOLD analysis project Ga0302311, IMG submission 200449) | Peat permafrost microbial communities from Stordalen Mire near Abisko, Sweden - III_Palsa_N1_3 | ecosystem: Environmental > Terrestrial > Soil > Palsa > Peat permafrost | place: Sweden... | reverse complement strand
GGCCTCGCGCCACACACGGCTTCCAATCGCCGCTGGTCGTCTTCGCTCGGATGCTCGCGTTGACCCATCCCGCGTCAACCTCAACTCACTGATTCAAGTCCGTTGCACTTGGGACTTGAAACCGCCGTGCTTCTTCAAAGGTCGAAGGCTTCGCGTATGTGCGACTCCGCACACGGCAGGCGTTCGAGTTTGAAGAAGTACCCGCATGCGCGCCGCGGACGGGCGCCCGCATTGCCGTACCAACGGGCCATCACCATGAAACCCACCATGAGTTCCACATGCAGCGTCGTCGTCGCCGACGACAACCGAGACGCCGCGGACTCCCTCGTCGAGCTCCTGGGCGCGATGGGCTACGCGGCCATCGCAGCCTACGACGGCCGAGAAGCGGTCGCGGCTTGTTCCGCGCTGGAACCCGATCTGGCGATCCTGGACGTCCAGATGCCCCTGCTCGACGGATGTGCCGCTGCGCGCCTCATCCGCTCTGGCGCGAATCCGCCTGGCACCATCGCGTCCCTCTCGGCGCTTCGTCATTGGGATGAGCCGATGAAGTCACAAGGCGGCGCGTTCGACGTCAGGCTCGCCAAGCCAGCGCGCATGGACGAATTGAGCGAGCTGCTCGCCAAGGCAGTCCCGAGCGTTCAAGGCACGCATCGACACTGAAGCTGTCGAACGCGGGGCAATGACCTCAACTGCCGACGGTCCCGTTGCAGCATCGGACGCGAGTGGCGCGATTCAGTGCGCTGACGCACAGATCAGACCGGATCGACCCGATATTGTTCTCGTCAGCGGCCATCAGCGCCGCCTCTGATCGGATCGCTCTCGCCATGAATCCCCTCGCATCGTTTCTCGTCGCCCTGTGCGTCCTCGCAGCCATCGCATCGGGCTACTGGCTGAACCCGTTCGCTCCGGTGCCATTCATCCTGCTGGCGGCCCTCATCGCCATGTCGCTCAAGATGGCGAATGCGTGGGAGAAGTTCGTCGTATTGCGTCTGGGAAAGCTGCAGGGCGTCAAGGGTGCCGGACTGTTCTTCATCGTTCCGGTGATCGACAGCGTGATCGCAGTGATCGACGGACGCATCCAGACGACCGCCTTCAACGCCGAACAGGCCCTGACGCGGGACACCGTGCCCGTCAACGTCGACGCGATCATCTTCTGGCATGTCGAGGACGCCGAGAAGGCCGCGCTCGCCATCACCAACTATCAGGAGGCGATCGATCGGGTCGCGCAGACGTCGCTGCGCGAGATGATCGGCTCGTCCATGCTGGCCGCCCTGCTCTCGGACCGAAAGGATGCCGACGAGCAGCTGAAGAACGAGATCGCGCTCAAGACGGCGCCCTGGGGCATCTCCATCAGCTCGGTCGAGATCCGCGACGTCGCCATTCCCGTGGCCTTGCAGGATGCGATGTCGCGCCAGGCCCAGGCCGAACGGGAGAAACAGGCGCGCGTGATCCTCGGCTCCGCCGAAGCCGCGATCGCCGGCAAGTTCGTCGAAGCTTCCGAGATCTACGCGGGACATCCCATAGCGCTTCAGCTGCGGGCGATGAACATCATCTACGAGACGACCAAGGAACGCGGTGCGACGATCCTGATGCCGAGTTCGATGGTGGACAGCCTCAACCCGACGCTCGCATTGGCCAGCGCGATCGCGCTGAAGGAGACGCCGCCGCCGACGAGTCGCCTCGAACTGCCCGGTCGGACCTTGATCGCGAGCGCCGCGACCACTTAGCCTCGCCACGGCTCCCGACAGCCCGCACGGCATCCCATACGGCGGCCCATGACCACCCACAATGCCGGAGCTGAGGAAGCCGCATGCATGCGATGGTGTTGAAACAGATCGGTGCACCGCTCGAATGGACGGAGCTGCCCGACCGCGCGCCAGGCCCCGGGCAGATCCGCGTCGCGATCTCCGCCTGCGGGGTATGCCGGACCGACCTGCACGTCGTCGACGGCGAGCTGCCGCATCCTCAAGTCCCCATCATCCCCGGGCACCAGATCGTCGGTCGCATCGACGCGCTAGGCAGCGGTGTCGAGGGATTGCGGATCGGCGAACGCGTCGGCGTTCCGTGGCTGGGCCATACCTGCGGCGCCTGCCCGTACTGCCGCATGCAGCGCGAGAACCTGTGCGACAGCCCGCTGTTCACGGGTTACACGCGCGATGGCGGCTACGCCACGTCGGCCATCGCCGACGCACATTTCACCTTTCCGTTGGGCGAGGCGGGCAGCGACGAATCGCTCGCGCCTCTGCTTTGCGCCGGTCTGATCGGCTGGCGTGCGCTGGGCATCGCGGGTGTCGGCCAGCGACTCGGCCTCTACGGATTCGGCGCCGCCGCCCACATCCTGGCGCAGGTCGCCCGATGGCAAGGCCGCGCGGTATTCGCATTCACGAAGCCGGGTGACCTGCCGACGCAAGAGTTCGCGCGCAGCCTCGGAGCGACATGGGCGGGCGGCTCGGACGAGATGCCGCCGCAATCGCTGGACGCCGCCATCATCTTCGCGACCGCGGGCGAGCTGGTGCCCATGGCCCTGAAGGCGGTGCGCAAGGGCGGCCGGGTGGTTTGCGCCGGCATCCACATGAGCGACATCCCGAGCTTCCCGTACAGCCTGCTGTGGGAAGAACGCCAACTGCTGTCCGTCGCCAATCTCACACGGCAGGATGGACTGGAGTTCCTGGGCCTCGCACCAAGGATCGGCATCGTCACCAGGACGACGCCATTCCCGCTCCAACAGGCCAACCAGGCCCTCGCCGACCTGCGCGCGGGTCGATTCGAAGGCGCTGCCGTACTGATCCCCTGACCCGCTCAATCGCCATCCCAGTAGCCGGCGCGCCCGTGATGTTCGTGCAGCGCGCGTTCCTCCGCACGATCAGGCAGCGTCTTGCCGTCGAACCGAGGCGCACTCTTGACCGCCTGCCGCGTCAGCTCGATCGAGACCGTGGCGTCGATCCAGCTGATGTCGGCGATCCACGGTCGCGCGATCAGCACCTGGTGGCCCAGCCACCAGTCGCTCGTGTTGACGATCAGGTAGCGGATCGCCCAGCTCTCGTCGTCGATCACGAAGCCTTCGACGTGCCCGATCTCGCCGTCGCTCGCGTGCAGGTGATAGCCGGAGATCGCGCGACAGCTGCGCAGGTGCGGGTCGTCGCCGCGCTGGCGATGGAACTCGGTCTGCGTCTCGACGAACTCCCGCTGCTTGGGCGTGAGTTCTGCAGACCCGTCGCCACGGCGAGCAGCCGACATCAGCGCGGGCAAGGTGGAGTTTCCCCACATGCCCGAGCCGCCCCAATAGAAGGGATAGCCGTAGTACCCGTAGTTTTCCACCTCGTGCTGGCGCGAGACGGGCTTGTGAGCGTCGATGTCCGGACTCGCCCGGACCTGCGCACGCGTCACCGCGGCGTGCAGAGTCTTCGCCGATGCGTCGATGGGATCGATCGCGATCGGCGAGAGCAGAACCTTCCTGCCGCCCAGCCACTGGCCGGTCCTGACGACGAGAAAGCGAGCGGCCCAGAATAGGTCGTCGAAGTAAAGATCCACCAGGTCGCCGATGCGGCCATCGGTCGCTTCGACGGCAAAGCCATCGAGTTCATTGACTGTGCGCAACATGATCGCTCAGGCGTGCTCGAGTTCGCAATGCAGCGCTCGCGCAGCAGGCGCATGGCATCGCGCCGCTGCAAGAACGCTGGCAAGGTCGGCGATCATGGCTGCGCCCCTTCTCCGGAGATGGCGGCCTTCATTTCCCCGAGTTGTGCGCGCGTGATCTCGCCGCGGGCGTAGCGCTCGTCGAGGATGTCGAAAGCGCCCTTGCGCGGCGACCGGCCTGTGAAGCGATGCACGCGATAGGTATAGCCCCAGTTGCCGACGCTCGAGAACGCGAGCATCAGGATCCCGAACCACAGGAACCAGCCCCACCCGAAATACCAGTCGTTCCATACGCCGTGCGTCATTTGCTTCTCCGTTGATGGGTGCGCGCGGCGAAACGCCTGTTCGGATGAACTGGCCGCCTGCGTCGAATCGGACGAAGCGGCGACGTGCCGGCACTCGAGATCGACTGTCTCGCCGCGGGCCGACGCGGTCTGTTCGCTTGCGCACCCGATCGAGAGCTTTACGTCCCGACGACATTCATCGGCAAGTCAGGGCGCCAGTCGGACGCCGGCGACGGTGATGTCGACGCGGTGCACGCGACACGTCACTCGTACGTTCGCCAGCGCACAGAGACGATGCGACCCGCGAGTCCATACTCGGCCGGGCATTCCACGCGCCGCTCAGTGTTGGGCATTCGTCGCCGGGAGTCGCCGAGCCCGTCCTCCTCGGTTCGATCCCTCTCTGGCAGGAACCGATGCGCCATTCACTGACCCAGGCCTTCACGGCCTTCCTGCGTCGCCGCCACACGCAGGGCCACTTCGCACGTCGTCCTCCGCTGGCGACGCTGGTGAAGCAAGACGTCGCGGCGGCCACGCGCACGCCGCTGCCCGACGACCTGTTGCTGGCCGCGCATGATGACCCTGCCGGCGCCATCGCACGCCTCCAGTCGAATGCCGGCGGCCTGACCACGGCCGAGGCCGCCAGACGCCTGCAGCAGCTCGGCCCCAACGAGATCGCGCATGAGAAGCCGCTGTCGGCGGGGCTGCATCTCTGGCGCTGCTACGCGAACCCGTTCAATCTCCTGCTGACCGTTCTCGCAGGCCTGTCCTGGTTCAGTGCGGATGCCAAGGCGACGATCGTCATCGCCGTGATGGTGGCGCTGAGCACGGCCATCCGCTTCGTCCAGGAAAGCCGCTCCCACGACGCCGCCGAGGCGTTGCGGGCCATGGTCACGAACACCTCGGCGGTGATACGCCGGCAACCGGACGTCACGGGCCCGGCGCTCCCAAGGGAGGTCGCCCAGCGCGACCTGGTGCCTGGCGACCTGGTCGCCTTGTCGGCGGGGGACATGATCCCGGCCGACTGCCGCGTCCTGACGGCGCGCGACCTGTTCATCGGCCAGGCAGCGATGACCGGAGAGTCCGCGCCGACCGAGAAGTTCATCGACCAGCGCAGCCAGGACACCAGTGCGCTGGCGCAGACCAACCTCGTCTTCATGGGCACCAATGTCGTCTCGGGCGCGGCCACCGCATTGGTGGTCACGACCGGATCTCGCACCTACTTCGGCACGCTGGCTTCCAGCATCACGTCGGTCGACCCCGCGCCCAACGCGTTCCAGGCCGGCGTCAACAGCGTGAGCTGGCTGCTGATCCGGTTCGCACTCGTGATGGTGCCCATCGTCTTCTTCATCAACGGGTTCACCAAGGGCGACTGGCTGCAGTCGTTCCTCTTCGCCGTCTCGGTGGCGGTCGGCCTGACGCCCGAGATGCTGCCGATGATCGTCACGTCGACGCTCGCGAAGGGTGCCGTCTTGCTGTCGCGCCGGAAGGTCGTCGTCAAGCGCCTGGACGCCATCCAGAACTTCGGCGCGATGGATGTTCTCTGCACGGACAAGACCGGCACGCTGACGCAGGACAAGATCGCGGTCGCCCGCAACACCGACCCGTTCGGTGCCGCATCGTCGCAAGTGCTCAGCCTCGCGTTCCTGAACAGCTACTACCAGACCGGCCTCAAGAACCTGCTCGATCGCGCGGTGCTCGATCACGTCGAACAGGCCGACGAGTTGAAGCTCGAGCAGGACTATCGCAAGATCGACGAGATCCCGTTCGACTTCACGCGTCGGCGAATGTCGGTCGTCGTCTCGCAGCGCGACGAACACCATCTGCTGATCTGCAAGGGCGCGCTGGAGGAGGTGCTTGCGGCATGCACGAGCGTTCGACTCGGCCCGGAGGCGGCGTCAGCGGAAGCGCCGCTGGCCGCCACGCTCATCGCCAAGGCGCGGACATTCACACAAGGACTCGCCGACGAAGGCCTGCGCGTCGTCGCGGTGGCGATGAAGACGATGCCCACGGGACAGGCGTCCTATTCGGTCGCGGACGAGTCGGGCCTGACGCTTGTCGGCTACCTGTCGTTCCTCGACCCGCCGAAGGATTCGGCCGCGCCGGCGCTGGAGAAGCTCGCGGCGCACGGGATCGCCGTCAAGGTGCTCACCGGCGACAACGAGTTCGTCACGTCGCATGTGTGTTCCCAGGTTGGATTGGCAGGCGGCGCCGTCCTTTGCGGTGCCGAGGTGGAGGCCATGGACGAAGCGGCGCTTCGCGTCGCCGTCGAGCAGCACACGCAGTTCGCGCGCCTGACCCCGTTGCACAAGGAACGCATCGTGCGCGCGCTGCGCGCGAGCGGCCACGTCGTGGGCTTCATGGGCGACGGCATCAACGACGCGCCGGCACTGCACGCCGCCGACATCGGCATCTCGGTGGACTCCGCGGTCGACATCGCCAAGGAAGCCGCCGACATCATCCTGCTCGAGAAGAGCCTGCTCGTGCTGGTCGACGGCGTCGTCGAAGGCCGGACGACGTTCTGCAACATGCTGAAGTACATCCGCATGACGGCGAGCTCGAACTTCGGCAACGTGCTGTCCGTGCTGGTCGCCAGCGCCTTCCTGCCGTTCCTGCCGATGCTGCCGCTGCAACTGCTCGTCCAGAATCTCCTGTACGACATCTCGCAGACCGGCATCCCGTTCGACAATGTCGATCCCGAGCTGGTGGCCAAGCCGCTGAAGTGGAACCCGGCGGACATCGGCCGGTTCATGCTGTTCTTCGGGCCGGTCAGCTCGATCTTCGACATCGTGACCTTTGCCCTGATGTGGTGGGTCTTCGACGCGAACGTCGTCGCCCGGCAGACCTTGTTCCAGTCGGGATGGTTCGTCGTCGGATTGCTGACGCAGACGCTGGTGGTCCACTTGATCCGCACGCCCAAGCTGCCGTTCGTCCAGAGTACCGCGGCGATGCCCTTGCTCGTCATGACCGTCGCCATCATGGCCCTCGGTGTCTGGTTGCCGATGGGCCCGCTGGCGTCGGACTTCAAGCTGCAGGCACTGCCGCCGAGCTACTTCGGCTGGCTCGTCGCCATCCTCGTCGGCTACTGCGGGCTGACGACGGCGATGAAGCGCCTGTACATCAAGCGGTTCGGATGGCAGTGAGCCGCGCGCCTACTTGAAAGCCTTCAGCAAGGCCTCGAACCGGGTATGCAGCGACTTGTCGTTCGGCGTGATCGGGGTGACCGGCCGGGCGACTTTCAGCAGCTGATAGACCGCCGTCTGCGCCGCCCGGACGGAATATTCCACCGTGAAGACGACGTCTTCGGGCATCTCCACGAACTGGCTGACGAAGGCGAAGTTCTTCGAATTCGGTGGCACCGGCAACGGCCGATCGCCCGCGCTTCGCGGCATGAACATGCTCGTGATGTAGGGCATGCGGCAAGGGATGCAGTTCGCCGATTGCACGGGATCGCGGTCGAAGCGCAGGTGTCCGTACAACTCCGTCATGATCTCGTCGCCGGTGCAGGCCGACATGGGCTTGCCCACGAAGTTGCCGATGCGGTCGGGAAAGAGCCCGTAGCCCCAGAAGACCTGGACATCGACCGGCTGGTCGACGAAATGTGGCTGATGGGCGAGCACGATCGACATCAGCCAGTTCGAGTCCTTGAACGTCACCAGGCCGCCGGTGCCCGCCGGGTTGCCGGTGAAGTCCATCATGGTGTCGAAGAACTCGGAGTCCTTCAGCGTCACCGTGAAGGACTCCCAGCAGGACTGGGCGACGTTGTTGTTGAACACGGCGGGCTTGCCGAACTCCGGCCGGCGTTCGGCCAAGTGTTCCCAGAGCTTCCAGCCACCGCTGTCCACCTTGTTCCTGACAGCCGGCGCCGCGGTCATCGAGCCCAGGCTTGACGCATCGGTCATCGACGCGTTCTGCAGCAACACCAGGTCGCCCTCGGCAACGGCGATCGTCTCCGCGACGCCCTTGCGAAGGCACTTGATCGCTGTGACTTCGAAGGCGTCGAGCTCGCTGCGCGGGACCAGCTCCGTCACGTTGCAGTCGGCGACGAAGTTGACGCCCCTGGACGCTAGCCAGGCCTGCAAAGGCAGCACCATCGACTCATACTGGTTGTAGGCTGTCCGCTTGACGCCTGCGAGCGTGTCGATGCGCGTGAATTCGAGCATGAACCGGTGCAGGTAGCGCTTGAATTCGACGGCGCTGTGCCAGGGCTGGAACGCGAAGGTCGTGGCCCACATGACCCAGAACTCGGTCTCGAAGAAGGCTGGCGACAGGCAATCGGTGATGCGGCTGGCGCCCAGGTCGGACTCTTCGGCGCTGCTCAGCTTCAGCAGTTCGAGCCGATCCTGCATCGAGAACCCCATGGACGGCACGCCGACCTTGGCGGCACGGCGGTCGACCAGTCGTGCCAGTGCGTGCGAGCGGTGCCGCTCGTTGAACGCGAGCGTCTCGTCGAACACCGAACTTCCGGGTGCCGTCAGAGACGGGATCGTCTTGAAGAGATCCCAGGTGCACTCGTAGTTGTCGGTGGTCAGCATGCGACCGCCGCGCAGCGAATAGCCCGATGCAGCATTCCCGCCGGCATCCAGGCTGCCGCCCATGACCGGCAGCGCGTCCAGGATCGTGATGTTGCGTCCTTCCATGCCGGCATCTCGAACCATGAAGGCCGCGGCCGCCAGGGTTCCGATGCCGCCGCCGACCAGGATGGCCTTCCTGTTGTTGTCCATTGAGCCGCTTCTCCGCTGAAGTACAGCCGCGTCAGCGGCGAAGAGCGCAAGCTACCGCGCGACCAAGCGGAGGTCTGTGCGGTGGCCGACACGGCTTCTCACGCGCTCGCCTATGCGTGACGGCGTACAGACCGGGTGGGTGCGGGCGTCCATGATGGTGGCTCCGTCGATGCATGGGATCGGCACATCCGAGAACACCTTGTGAACCAAAGCCTGACAGCATCGACCCGGAACAGCCACGTCAGCCCCAGCGACGGCATCCCCAATCTCGACGCAGCCGGCTTCGAGACCCGCGTCATGCAGGGCCTGGGACCCATTGCGGTCGAGTTCATGTCGTACAGCTGTGCCTACTGCGCCGCGATGGAGCCGGTGTTGCAGCAGGTCGCCGAGACGCTGCGATCCCGCGAGCGGATCTTCAGAGTCAACGTCGCCGTCGAACTCGGACTGGCCGGCAGGTACGAGATCGAGGGCACACCGACGTTGATCATGTTCTCGGATGGCCAGGAGGTCGGGCGAGCCGAGGGGCCGGACCCCGATGTCGCGACGATCCTGGCTGTCGTCGCCGAACCGTTCGGGATCGAATGATGGATTCCGATATCGCTCGCGTTGGCTCGACACAGTCCACGCCGATCCTGCTGTTCGACGACGAATGTGCCGTCTGCCGACGCATGGCGGGCTGGGTGAGAAGCGTGGCGCGAAACGCGATCGGCGAGCGGACAATCGACGTACGCCCCATTGGCGAGGATCCCGAAGCGCTGCGCAAGCTTGACCCCACGCTCGACATCTGGAAGGTCTACGCCAAGAGCCACCTGCTGATGCCCGATGGCACCGTCCTCATCGCTGGCGAAGCGGTCGCCGAGGTGTTGAGGCGGTCGCCGGGGATGGCCTGGTGCGCCTGGCTTTTCTCCGTCCGCGTCTTCGGGATGCGACCCTTTCAAGGCCTTCTCGATCTCGGCTATGTGATCCTGTCGGACGTGCGGCCGATCTTCGGCTGCAAGAGTTGCGGCGCGCCCGCGCTGTGGGCTCGCCCGTTCGTCTGGATGGTCAAGACGACGAAGAGGCTCACCGGTGCGAAGCCGCGCGCTCCGCACCGCGCGAACTTCACGCCGCTGGTTGCCACAAGCGACCCCAAGCCGCAGTCGCAACCCCGACCTAAATAGGCGCGGCAACACGAGGCTGCCGCGCACTCCGGCTCAAGCCGTCGCGCGCGCAGGTGAGCGCGCAAGCAGCCATCGCGATGCGGTGTTCGCCGGCATCGAGCGAAGCGTCGCCGCCGCGGCGAGCGCGAACATCAGCTTCGATGCCAGCGTGACCGCATAGGGCAGCAGGTGAACGAAGCTCGGGCTGACGATCGGGAGGACGACGAAGAAGTTCAAGCTCCAGATCGCGCCGAGCGCGAGGATCGCCCATGCATAGAAGAGCGAGGCCGACCCGGTGCGCAGCAGCCCGCCGCCCTTTGCGACCCCCAACAGCGCGACGCCCAGCCCCGCGGAGAGCGCCATGTGCACGACGAGCCCGGTGATCGCCGAACCAGGATCGACGCGGACAGCTGTCGCGATGGCGCCCGCGACGCCCGCGGCATCGACGCCGGCGACTCTCGAGTACGCGCCCACGACCAGCACTTCGGCCAAGCCGCCGACGAGGCCGATCGCCGTGCCGGCAGCGATCCAGTTCACGGGGGTCTTGTCGTGAGGATGAATGGTCATGGTGTTCTTTCGGTCGTGGTTGAAAAGACTAGGCATTGCGGGGTGCGTCGAACACGTCGACGGGCGCCGCCTCACCGGTGTATTTCTCGACATCGGCCACCGCGGTGTGTCCGCAGTTGCCCTGCGCGAGCTTCGACGTGCCGATGCCCAGCGTGAGGTTGTTGACGTCGCCGTAGCGGCAGAGGCTTCCGGGCTTGCGCGGATCGACGGGGTCGAACCAACCGCCTTCGTTGACGCGTATCACGCCAGGCCGGATGTCGGCGCTGATCTTCAGTCCGGCAAGAATCTGCCCGCGGTCGTTGAAGACGCGCACGGTGTCGCCATCGGCAAGCCGCCGTCGCGCCGCGTCCGCGGGATTCATCAGGCAAGGCTCGCGACCGGCGATCGCATACGCGGCGCGCAGCGTCGTCCCGCACAGCTGCGAATGCAGACGGAACCGCGGATGGCTGGCGTCCACGTGCAACGGATAGCGCGTGGTCGGACCACCAAGCCGCTCCGCCGGTTCCATCCACGTGGGATGCGGCGGGCAATCGTCGTAGCTCATCTTCTCGATGTCGCTGGAGAAGATCTCGATGCGGCCCGAGGCCGTTCCCAGCGCGTTGAGCAAGGGATCGGCGCGAAAGTCGGCATGGCGGACGTACGTCTCGGCGGACGCCTCGATGGGAAAGGCCAAGGCATCGTCGCTGTTCCAGAACGCGTCGAAGATCGGCATCTCGATGGACTTCGCCCGGGCCTGCACGCGCGCGGCCTCGTAGAAGGAGCGGATCCAGTCCATCTCCGTCCTGCCCTGCGTGAAGGCCGCCTTGGTGCCGAGGCGATCGGCGACGTCGGCGAAGATGTCGTAGTCGTTGCGGGCCTCGAACATCGGCTCGATCAGCTTCTTCATCGCCAGCACGTGCGTGAGCGAATAGTCGCCGACCTGCTCGATGTCGTTGCGTTCGTAGGAGGTCGTCGCCGGCAGGATGATGTCGGCGCGGCGCGCGGTGGCCGTCCACTGGAAGTCGTGGACGATGAAGGTCTCCAGCTTCTGCCAGGCCTGGACCATCTGGTTGCGATCCTGCTGGTGCGCGAAGGGATTGCCGCCGACCCACCAGGCAAGCTTGACGTCCGGATAGACGCCGCGGGTGCCGTTGAAGTCGAACGGCTTGCCGGGGTTGCGCAGCATCTCGACCACGCGCGAGACGGGAATGGTCGACGAGCCGCTCTTCGACAGCCAGTCGGCGCCGGCCGTCGCCGCGCCGCCGTCGCCGATGCCGGCCAGCACGGGCCCCGTCGCGGCGGGCGACCCGCCGCTCGCGTAGTGGTAGCTGAGGCCGTAGCCGCCGCCCGGCAACCCGATCTGGCCCAGCATGCTGGCCAGCGTGATGAGCATCCAGTGCGCCTGCTCGCCGTGGTGCTGGCGCTGCAGGGAGTAGCCGCAGGCCAGCATCGTCCGCTGCTTCGCGAAGCGCCGCGCGAGCTCCATGAGCTTCGCAGCGGGGACGTCGCAGATCTGCGACGCCCATTCAGCGGACTTGGGCGTGCCGTCCGACTGCCCGAGCAGGTAGGGCAGGAACTTGTCGAAGCCGGTCGTGTAGGTCGCGAGGAATTTCTCGTCGTGCAGCTTCTCGATGTAGAGCGTGTGCGCGATGCCCAGCATCATCGCGACATCCGTCTGTGGCCGCGGCGCGATCCATTCGGCGCCCAGCATCGTGCACGTCTCGGTGCGGACCGGATCGATGCAGATGACCTGCTTGCCGGCCTTCTTGAGCGCGTCGAGCCCCGGATAGGCGCCGTGGTCGGCGATCAGGTAGCCGATCTGGTTGTTGTTGACGGGATCGGCGCCCCAGAAGACCATGAGGTCGGTGCTCTTCGCGACTACCGGCCAGGCGGTAGGTTGCTCGTAGACCTCGATCGATCCCACGACATAGGGCAGGATGACTTGCGCCGCCCCGGTCGAGTAGTCGCCCGACGTGTTCACGAAGCCGCCGTTCTGCGACAGCAGGCGACGCAGCAGGCTCTGGCAGTTGTGCAGCTTGCCCGGGCTCTTCCAGCCATACGAGCCGGCGAAGATGGCCGTCGGGCCATGCGCCGCGCGCACCCGCTTGATTTCGCCGGCCACCAGGTCGAGCGCCTGGCTCCAGCCGACGCGCACGAAGTCGCCCTCGCCGCGGCCCGCCGTGTCGGCGCCAGGGCCGTGCTCCAGCCAGGCGCGCCGCACCATCGGGTACTTGATGCGCGTCGGCGAATAGACGGAGTCGAGCACGCCGGGCAACTGGGGCGATGGGCGAGGATCCTTTTCCCAGGGCTTGATCGAGACGATCCTGCCGTCCGCGACGTGCGCGCGAAAGGCGCCCCAGTGGCAGCCGGTCAGCACGTCGAGCGTCGCCGGCGTCGCGGCGCGAGCGCCTGGCGAAAGCAACGACGTCGCTCCGAACCCGAACGCGCCTGACGCCAACGCCGCGCTCACGAACGAGCGCCTCGACACGACCGGCTGGACGCGTTCTTCAACTCGAGCGTTCATGGCAGTTCCCGATGGAAGAGAATTCGTCGAGGGCCATCAGCGTGTCGTGCAGCGCGATCAGGACGCCTCGGTAGAAGCCGCCGGGGTCGACCGCCGCGCAGGCGGCAGTGACCTGCGGAACCCATCTCAGCAAGCGCTTGCGAAGTCCATGCACGGCGTCCTGGTCGCCGATGCGCAGCAAGGTGGCGAGGAGCGCAGCCTCGAGCGACAGGTGATCCGGGGGCTCGCCGTGACCCGCGCGCACGGCCATGTCGCAGCGGCGCAGCACGACCTCCATCGCCGCCGTGGCCTGCTGGTGGAGGCGACGTGCCGGCCCCGCATACGTCGACTCGTACAGCGAGACCGTCGCCGGGCCGCCGGGCCCTTCGAACAAGCGCATGTAGCAGCCCGACAGCCGGACCGCAACCTGTTCGTCGCTCTCGCGCGTGTCCAGCACCGAGCGCATCGCCGCGATGCCCGGCATGTAGCCCAGCTCTTCGTGGATCGCGTCGAAGAGGACGACGCCTTCGCGTGACCGGCAGGCACCGACGGCGCCGACCGACATCGGAGCGCTCAACACGCCCGCCAGCCAGTCGAGCAACTCCGCCGCGACGTCGTCGAACCCCTGCGTCGACCATCTGTCGGAGGCATTCATCGGGTCGCCGCGACGGTGGCACCGCCGACGTCCTTCGAGTGATATTGCAGGTACGCGAGCAGCAGCCGGTACTGGTCGTCGTCGAGCGATGCATAGCGCTTCATCGCGCCCAACACCCCGACCCATTGGTTGGACAGGTACGCGCCGGACTGCGGCAGCGCGTGGCAGGCCGCGCAGGTGTCACCGTAGAGACCTGCTCCGTAAGTCCAAAGCGCGGGGAGCCCGGGATTCAGGCCCTGGGCGTCGACCCATGCGGTGAAGCTGGACTGGTGCCAGTCGAGATTGCTGACCGGATCGTGGACCGCCTTGGTCCGGACGAGCCGGGCGATCGCCGCGGGCGTCAACACGGCCTGGACGATACGCTGGCCCTGCAAGGCATACAGCGCGCTGTCTGAGCCGTCCTGCTGCCACCCGTCGATGCGCACCTGGATCATGCCGCCGCTGCGAGCCAGCACGTTCAGGCGCGTCGACGCCATCACCTTGCCGACCTCGGCCCCTTTGGCAACGGCGCTCGCGGCATCCATGAAGAGGCTTTTCGTGCTCACGACGTATTCGGCAGTCGCCTGTCCGGACGTCGGCGAGCCCAGCGCCGTCAGCTTCGACTGTGCTGCCGCGTCGTCCTTCACAGGAAGCATTTGGATCACGGCCGTGCGGTTGGGTTCCGGCGATCCGGGTGACGGCGCATCGACGGCAGGCAGGCTCTTCAGGTAGAGCGCCATCGCATGCAGATCACCATCCGGAAGCCGGGTCGTGTTCGCCACGATCTCGGCCATGTCGCCGCCGGTGTGGATGTTGATCGGGCTGGTGCCGAGCTTCAGGTAGTCGACGATCTCGTTCTCGGACCAGTACCCGATCCCGGTCTCGTCTGGCGTGATGTTGGGCGTGTACCCCGTCCCGCCTTGATCGGCGCCGCCCGCGAAGCGCTTGCCGCCGACGATCGCTCCGGCGACATCGCGCGGGGAATGGCATTCGGCGCAATGGGCCGGCCCCTCCACCAGGTAGCGTCCTCGATTCAGGGCAACGCCCTGCGATGGAACGGACTCCGCAGGACGGCCATCCAGGAACGCGAGCCGCCAGACTCCGACGCCGCGACGCAGGTTGAACGGGAACTTCAGGTCATGGTCGCGCACCCTGCCGACGACGCCGGGCAGCGACTTGATGTAGCCCAGCAGGTCGCGCAGGTCGTTCGCGCGCATGCGCTGGTACGACGTGTAGGGGAACGCAGGATATTCGTTGCGGCCTTGCGGCGAGACGCCTTCGCGCATCGCCGTGACGAACTGCGGCACCGTCCAGCGCCCCAGGCCGTCGATCGGATCGGACGAGATGTTGGGCATGTAGAAGGTGCCGAAGCCCGTCTTCAGCGCCTGCCCGCCGCCCAGTCGGGTGGGGTCGCCTCGTCCCGGCGTGGCGTGGCAGATCGCGCAGTCGCCGGCAATGAACAGCGTCTTGCCGTTCGCGAGGTCCGGTGCGCCGGCGTCGGCGACATCGCGCGACGCGTGCACCAGCCGCCACGTGAGCGGCGACGTCAGGGCAAGAAAGCCGCCGGCGCCGACCGCCACGACAAGCACGGCGATCAGGATGATGCGGCTCATCGCTCAGGCCCTGTTGTGCCCGGCGATCGGTGGGGTGTCCTGGAAGAGGCCATGCCCGATGCTGCGTCTCGCGAGGCGGATGGTCTGTGCGCCAGCGCACCTGTGCGCAGTCCTCCAGCGCAGCGGCGCAAGCAGATCGATGCGGACGGTGCGGCACCGAACTGAGATCCTGCGCGATTCATGTCACGGTGGCGATCCACCGCCATCGCAGGTGCGGTGCCGCGTCGAGGGGGTGCGCAGCGTCGACACCTCGCCGCTCGCGGTCGCCGCCAAGTAGTTCGCACAGGCAGTGCCACGCCGGATCGCGCCGCCCGAAGCGACGTGTGCGCCAGCGCACAGACCGCTCGCCTCGTCAGGCGCAGTCTTGCCTGCGCTCGTTCGCGCCGGAGCCGCGATCGCGCACCCGCTGCCAGGCGAGGACGCCACGTAGCTCCCCTTCTGCAAATCCCACGATGAAATGCGAGGCCAGTGCCTTGGCAAGAAATCCTCGTCAGTCAAGGCTCATCGCCGTCATGTTGCTTGCGGCGGCAACCTGCATGCCGAGGCCGGCCGCGGCGCAGAGCGACGCCACGCCTTCGTTCAAGACGCTGGATTCCATCGACGCGCGCGTCCAGGGCTGCGTGACCTGCCACGGGCACAGCGGCGAAGGCACCGCCAGCGGCTACTTTCCGCGCATCGCGGGCAAGCCGTCCGGCTATCTCTACAACCAGCTCGCCGCCTTTCGCGACGGCACCCGCAAGTACCCGCCGATGAACTACCTCGTCGCGACGCTGCCGGATGCCTACCTGCGCGAGATCGCCGATCACTTCGCGCAGGAAGCGCCCCCGTTCGGTTCGCCTCAAGGAGCGAATGCCGGCGCCACGGTGCTGCTCCGCGGCAAGACGCTGGCGATGGTCGGAGACAGCGCCACGGGCGTGCCGGCCTGCGTCGCATGCCACGGCGCCGGGCTGACCGGCATGCAACCCGCGATCCCCGGCCTGGTGGGGCTGCGCTCAAACTACATCGTTGCCCAACTGACCAGTTGGCGGGTCGGCAATCGCCACGCGATCGCGCCGGACTGCATGCGGCGCATCGCATCGCGCCTGACCGACGCCGACGTCGGCGCCGTCGCCGCGTGGCTGTCGCAGCAGCAACCGCCGAAGAAATCCGAGCCCGGCTCGGCCGACCTCGAACGCATGCCGCTCGCCTGCGGCAGCCAGGGCCAGGCCGAACGATGAGCCTCGTCCGTCGCCATCCCGTCCTCGCCAGTTTCGCGCTGTCGCTGCTGGTGCTGATCGGCATTGGCGCGGCCGTGTTGCACTTCGAGCATCCGGGACGGCTCCCGGCCAGGCCGCCAGGTGCCGAAGTCAACGCGACGACGCAGACGATCACCCGCGGCGAATACCTCGCCCGCGCCGGCGACTGCGTGGCCTGCCACTCCGTTCCGAACGGACGCGAGTTCGCCGGCGGACGCGAGATGCCGACCCCGTTCGGCAGCCTGTTCGCGCCGAACATCACGCCCGACGACGACACCGGCATCGGCCGCTGGAACGCCGACGACTTCTACCGGATGATGCACACGGGCGTGTCGCGCGACGGCTCGCTGCTCTACCCCGCCATGCCGTTCGCGTCGTACACGCGGATCACGCGGGCGGACTCCGACGCGCTGTTCGGCTATCTGCAATCGGTGACGCCCGTCAGCCAGCAGAACCGTCCGCACGAACTCAAGTTCCCGTTCAACGACCGGGACTTGCTGATCGGCTGGCGCACGCTCTATTTCCGCGAAGGCACGTACCAGCCCGACCCGCACGAGTCCGCGCAGTGGAACCGCGGCGCCTACCTGGTGCAAGGTCTCGGGCATTGCGCGATGTGCCACAGCGCCATCAACGCGTTGGGCGGGTCGAGCGAATCAGCGCAGTTCGAAGGCGGCATGATCCCGAACCAGAACTGGTACGCGCCGTCGCTCACGTCCAACCGCGAGGCCGGGCTCGGCGACTGGCCGGTGCAGGAGATCGCCGACCTGCTGCAGACCGGCGCCTCGCATCGCGCGACCACGTACGGGCCGATGGCCGAGGTGGTCTACGACAGCCTCCAGTACGTCACGGATGAAGATGCGCTGGCGATGGCGGTCTATCTGAAGGCGTTGCCCCAGCACGAGCCCTCGGCCCCGCCGAATCCGCAGGCACGTCTCGTCGAGCCCTCGGCGCTGGCGCTCGGCCGCACGACGTACGTGGCGCAGTGCGCGATGTGCCACGGCGACGACGGCAAAGGGCAGGCGCCGGCCTATCCGCCGCTGGCCGGCAATCGCTCGATCACCATGCGAACGCCGGTCAATCCGATCCGCGTGGTGCTCAACGGCGGCTACGCCCCGGGCACCTACAAGAATCCGCGGCCGTACGGCATGCCGCCGTTCAGCCACATCCTGAGCGACGACGAGGTCGCCGCGGTGGTGACCTACGTGCGCACCGCCTGGGGCAACGCCGGCACGCCGGTGACGGCGGCCGAGGCCAACGATCTTCGCAAGCTGCTCCCGGAATGAAGGATCGCATGTCCGAAACCACGAACCCCATCGATCGCGATCCCGCCGACGTCGCCGTCGACGACCAGCGCCGGATCGACGCCATCGTGGCGACTGGCCCGTCGGGTGCATTCGCCGTCGCAGGCCTCGCGACGGCGATCGTCGTCGCGATCTGGTTCGCGTTCTACTTCTTCGCCTATCTGCCGCGGGGAGTGATGCAATGACCGCGACTTCCGACCCGGTGCATCGCCCGGAGCTCGTTGCCATCGCGGCCGAGCGGCGCTGGGCCATCGTCGTGGGCGCGATCCTCGCGTTGCTGGTCGCGATGATGGTGGTGACCGGCGTCCACTGGGCCGCGATGCCGCCGTCACGCGTCGAGACCGTGGACGTCAGGACGCTGCACATCGCCGGCGAGTTCGTCGAGAGCAACCTCGGGACCGCGGTCGGCACCGACGGCAAGGTCACGGTACGCCTGGTCGCCCAGCAGTATTCGTTCCAGCCGCAATGCATCGTGGTGCCCGCGGACACGCCGGTGACCTTCCGTGCGACGAGCACCGACGCGATCCACGGCTTCGTCATCGGCACGACCAACGCCAACACGATGTTGGTGCCGGGATTCGTCTCCACCTTCACGACCAACTTCCGCCAACCCGGCGAAGTCCTGATGCCGTGCCACGAATACTGCGGCGTCGGCCACGAGGCGATGTGGGCGCATGTCCAGGTCCTGCCGCCGGCGGAGTTCATGGCGAAGTCGCGCGGTGTCGAGAGGCTGAGCTGTGTTGCGCGCTAGCCGACTCGTCCTCGCGCATTTCTGGGTCGCGTTCATCGCGTTCCTCGGCGCGATCTTCCTCGGCGAATGGCAGATGTTCATCCGCTCGCCGCTGAGCACCTGGATCAACAATCCCGAGCACTACTACCGCTCGGTCACCGCCCATGGCACCGTGATGGGCTACGTGATGCCGACCCTCATCGCGATGGGCTTCGGCTACGCGATCACCGAGCTCGCGCTGAAGCGTCCGCTGATCGGCCTGCGCTGGGCGTGGTCGGGCTTCTGGCTCGTGCTCGCGGGAACGGCCATGGCCGCGACCACGGTCGCCCTCGGCAAGGCATCGGTGCTGTACACGTTCTACCCGCCGATGATCGCCAGCCCGTTCTACTACCTCGGCGTCGTGCTGGTGGTGGTCGGGTCGTGGGTCTGGGTCGCGTTGATGGCGATCAACCTGCTGGCCTGGAAGCGCGACAACCCCGGCGCGCCGGTGCCGCTCGCGATGTACGGGAACTGCGCAGGAGCGTTCCTGTGGGCCTGGACGTCGATCGGCGCCGCCGTCGAGATCCTCGTGCTGATCCTGCCGGCCTCGCTCGGCTGGGCCGACACGATCAACGCCGGGCTGGCGCGCGTGCTGTTCTCCTGGACGCTGCACGCGATCGTCTATTTCTGGCTGATGCCGTGCTACATCGCGTTCTACGCCATCGTGCCGCGGGCCATCGGCTCTCGCCTGTACAGCGACACGATGGGCCGCGTCGCGTTCGCGCTGTTCCTCGTGTTCTCGATGCCGATCGGCATCCACCATCTGTTCGCCGATCCTGAAGTCGGTGCCGGGTTCAAGTTCGTGCACGCGGCGATGACGGCGATGGTGTCGCTGCCGACCTTGCTGACGGTATTCACGATCGTCGCATCGGTGGAGATCGTCGCTCGGTTGCGTGGCGGCAAGGGACTGTTCGGCTGGGTCAAGGCGTTGCCCTGGAGCAATCCGATGATGCTTGCGCTGGTCCTGTCGTTCGTGATGCTCGGGCTGGGCGGTGCCGGCGGACTCATCAACATGAGCTACCAGATGAACGAGACCGTGCACAACACGCAGTGGGTCACCGGACACTTCCACCTCATCTTCGGCGGCGCCATCGTCATCATGTACTTCATGATCGCGTACGACCTGTGGCCCACGCTGACGCGCTCGGGGCCGCTGCCGACCGGGCAGATCAAGGCGCAACTGTGGCTGTGGTTCATCGGCATGCTGGTGCTGACGCTGCCATGGCACCTGGTCGGCCTGATGGGCATGCCGCGGCGCATGGCCTATTACGACTACAGTGACCCTGCCCTCGCCGGACAGGCGTGGACCGTGACCGCGTCGACGCTCGGGGGCCTCCTCGTCGTCGCGTCCGCGCTGCTGTTCGTCTGGGTGCTCGCTCGCGCGGGCCTCTCGCGCAACCGCGGCGCCGTCATCCCGCCGCCCTACACCTTCAGCCGGACCGTGCATGAAGGCGCGCAGGTGCCCGTGGCTCTGAACGGGTTCGGCCTCTGGATCGCGATGATGGTCGCGCTGACCGTCGTCAACTATGGCTACCCGATCGCGCAACTGGCCTCGCTGAAACAGGCCAGCGTCCCCATCATCCCGATCGGAGGCCGATGATGGCAGACGTTCCTCTCTGGTCCTGGCGCAATCCCTGGCTGCGACCAAGCGTGGTCTCGCTGCTGATCCTGGTCGTCGTCACGATGGGCGTTGGCTTCGTCTGGTTGCCGGCCGAATCCCACGACTTCGCGGGCAACGGGCTGTGGGCCAGCATCTGTCGCGCGGCAGGCGTACCGATGGCCTGGGACACGGCAGGATCGCCCGTTCGGACTGGCTCCGGGACGACGACCGTCGTCCTCGAGCGTTCGATGAGCGCACCGGGCAAGAGCGATGCCGTCGGCCGCGGCGCGACGCTCGCGCTCAACTGCACGACGTGCCACGGCGCCCGCGGCATGAGCGTCTCGGACGCGCCGAACCTCGCCGGCCAATATCCCGAAGTCATCATCAAGCAGCTGCGCGACTTCCAGGGCGGACAGCGCGCGAGCTCGATCATGCAGGCGCTGGCCAAGGGGTTGTCCGATGCGAACATCACCGACCTCGCCGCGTACTACGCCTATCTGCCCAAGGCGCGCAATGCGCCGACGACGTACGCCGACGCGTTGCCGGCCCTCGTGCGCGTCGGCGCGCCGATGCGCAACATCGCGCCCTGCATCGCGTGCCACGGCAGCATCGACCAGAAGCTCGGTGCCCCCTGGCTTGAAGGGATGCCCAAGGCGTATCTCGTCGTCCAGTTGACGAGCTTCCAATCCGGTGCGCGACGCAACGACAGCCATGCCCAGATGCGAAACATGGCCCGTGCGATGTCGGCCGCGGAGATCTCGGGCGTGGCGGATTTCTACGCCGGCCGCGGCCTGCAGGGCGCAACGCGGTGAAGCCGCGCAGCGATCAGAAAAGATGACGTTGGCCCTCGCGCCAATACCCTTGTCGAACATCGGACTGCCAAGGATCGGGCCAGGCTCGAACCATCCCTTCGATCTCCTTGCGGAACTGCTCCTCGCTGACGCGGTATCCGCCGCCCGTCGGCAGGTTGCGCACATAGGCTGCGCACAAGGCACTGACCGAATCCAGGAAGCCGTAGAGGCCGGCCTGTCCGGACTTCGCGCCTTGCATCGCCAGCACGCCGGCTATGCCTTCGGCACGATCGCAATCCCACAGCCTCCGGAAACGCTGGGTGAAGTTCCGGGCATCCAGTTGCTGCGCCACGAAGTCATTCAGTAGCTGGCGATAGGCCTGTTCGTCTCGAAGAAGTTTCATGCGATGTCTCCCGCCTCGACATGGCGCAGCCGCAGCGCGTTGCCGATCTCAGTACGCCAGCGTCATGTTGTCGATCACCCTGCGAACGCCCGGGCTCTTCCACGCGGACTGCGTTGCCGTTGCGAGTCTGTCTTCATGATTTTTCCTTGGCAGTGAGGTGGATGAAGACCGCAGACTGACGGCGTTTCGCAAGCAGGTCTGTACGGCAACGCGCAGAACGGTGATGGCGGGTCCTGACCTCAGTACGCCGCGCCGGACGCGGTGCCCAGCAGGCGGCCCCACAGCCCGCTCGTCACACCGAAGCACCGCGGGCGCTCGACATCATGGTGATGCCATGCATGCCATCGCTTGCGCCGTAGAAGCGCCGCATCGGCGCCGCCAGGGTGGCGATCGACAGCAGAGCTCCCATGGCGGCGATGCCTGCCCCCAGATTGCGAAATCCAATCGATAGGCGAGCTTGCTTTGTCTCAGCGTGATCAGACCCATGAAATCCTCGTTGGCGGTCACCGACCGCCGCAAGGTCAGCGCGACGACAACCGCGACGCGAGCTTCGCGTGTAGTATCAAAACGGTCTGTGCGCTATCGAACGATCGCCGCCGCTGCGATCGGCACTGGCGCCTTGGCGTGGCATCTGCACCCGATCCGCTTGCGAGCGCGCTCGGCTTGCCAAATCTCCATCGAGAGGGGTTCTCCATGGTCGCCGACCCCGATTTCGAGGCGAACGGTCTCCTGGCTGCGCTTTCCGCGCAGGAACGCATTCGCTGGACGCCCTTGCTGGAGCACTTCGACATGCCGCTCGGGCGCGTGCTCTACGAATCAGGCGGTGCGTTGAGCCATGTCTATTTTCCCACCACGGCCATCGTCTCGCTGTTGTACGTGACGGAAAGCGGGGGCTCGGCGGAAATTGCTGTCGTGGGCCGCGAAGGTGTCGTGGGCATCTCGCTGTTCATGGGGGGCGGATCGACTCCGGGTCGCGCGGTCGTTCAAAGCGCGGGACGGGGATTGCGCCTGGAGGCCCGCGCGATCAAGGATGCATTTCACCGCGCGCCGGTGCTCCATCTGATGCTGCGCTATACCCAGGCGCTATTGACCCAGATGTCGCAGACGGCCGTCTGCAATCGCCACCATTCCCTCGACCAGCAACTGTGTCGATGGCTCTTGTTGAGTCTGGACCGCCTGGACGGAATGGAACTGGCGATGACGCAGGAGCTGATTGCCAACATGCTGGGCGTCCGCCGCGAGGGCGTGACCGAGGCCGCGCTCAAACTGCAACGGTCCGGCCTGATTCGCTACGCGCGCGGACATATCCACGTGCTCGACCGCGGAGGGCTGGAGCGCCGCGCCTGCGAGTGCTATGCCGTTGTGAGAAACGAATACGAGCGGCTGCTTCCGAACGGGATCGCTGTCTAGCAGAGCGTCGCCTGATGCCCCCTACGACGGTCGTGGCCTCACTCGAAGCACCACGACATCGAGGTCACCGAGCTTGCTCGGCGGATCGCTGGACATCGGGCTCGGAGCATTTCTGTCGGGCATCGTTGGAACCACGCTGTCCATCGCAGCGCAATTTGCAGGCCTCAGCTCCCTTCTTGGCTTGGGCGCCGGCGGGATGGAACGACTTGCCGCCTATCCCGCCGACCTGTGGCTTGTCGCCGCGGGGCTCTCGGCAATAGCTGAAGCGAGCGGATGGCGCAGCCGCGTTGTTCATCGGGCGCCCTTGTGATCCTTCTGCCCGCTGTTCTTGTGCCTGCCGGCCACCTCGGCGGCCTCGGACCTTTCCTTCGATGCATCCACGTCCTTGGTCTCGGGCTTGGGCAGATCTGCCGGCTTGAAGGGCCGACTCTTGGATTCGTGCTTCATGAAGTCTCCGGCGAGAGGGTCGGCCGGTCGGGAGGACAGGGCTCGACGACTCCAACGTACCCGAGCGCGAGCACCAGTGCCGTGCGGCAACGCACATAGCAGCCCGACTCGCGATCGACGGCGATGGCAGCTGCCGTCATACTGGTCGCCAAGATGCCCATCAACTACGCACGCAGACTGACCGGCGAGGTACGAACGGCCCAGGCCGACCGGCAGCTGGGACTGGCGCTCGCGTTCGTGGCCGGCGCAATCAACGCGGGGGGGTTTCTCGCCGTCGCGCAGTACACGTCGCACATGACCGGCATCGTTTCCGCCATGGCGGACCACCTGGCGCTCGGCGCCTATGACCTCCTCTGGGAAGGCATCGGCGCACTCACGTCCTTCGTCCTGGGCGCGGCATGTTCATCCGCGCTGGTCAACTTTGCGCGACAGCGACGCTTGAAAAGCGTCTACGCATTTCCGCTTCTGCTTGAAGCCGCGCTGCTGCTATGTTTCGGAATCCTCGGCTCGCACCTCGCTTCGATGGCGACGCTCTCCGCGCCAGCCACCATCCTCCTTCTTTGCTTCATCATGGGATTGCAGAACGCGGTGATCAGCAAGCTTTCGAACTCGGCCATCCGCACCACGCACGTCACGGGCATCGTGACGGACATCGGCATCGAACTGGGCAAGATGCTCTACAGCAACGCGCCAGGAACACCGCCACGGGACAGGGTCGTCGGCGACCGGGTCAAGCTGTACTTCCTGTCGGCATTGGTGACGTGTTTCTTCACTGGCGCCGTCGCGGGTGCCCTTGGCTTCGCTCATCTCGGCTACATCTCGACCGTTCCACTCGCGCTACTGCTGGTCGTTCTGGCAGCAGTCCCCGCGATGGACGACGCCACGGCGGCCGTTCGTAGATGGATACGCGCTTGAGCTGATGCCTCTTCGCCAGGCAGCACCGAATCCTGCTACCCCCGGAAAATGTCGAACGGCTCGATGCGCAGGACACGCCGGATGCCGAAGTAGCTCGAGATCGCCGCGATCACCACCACCATCCCGAACGCCAGGCCCAGATTGCCGAACGTGATCATCGCGGCGAAGTTCGGCAGCCGGGCCCGCGCGATGGAGATCATCAGCGTCACGAGGCCGATGCCCAGGCCGAAGCCGGTGAGCGCGGTGAACGTGGCCATGAACAGGATCATGTAGACCAGCTCGCGCCCCTTGGCGCCGATGGCCTTGAGCGCGCCGAATTTCTCCAGGTTCTCGAGGATGAAGCTGTAGAACGTTTGCCCCGAGATCGACAGGCCGACGATGAAGCTGATCACGGTCATGAGCAGGATGTTGGTGCCGATGCCGGTCTTGTAGGTGTAGTAGTCCGCAATCCTGGCGTTGAACTCGTCCTTCGACAACGCCACGTAGCCGAGCTTGGCCACCTCGCGCTTGATGCCGGCGATCGCCGCGTCGTCCCTCGGTTGAAGGAGCACGTACGAGATCGTGAAGCGCGTGGTCGGGATGTACTCGATCGCTCGGCTGTAGGTCGTGTAGAGCGTCGGCACGCCGTTCAGTCCGTTGGACGCTACCCTGGCAATGCCCACGATCACGCCCCGATGGTCGTTCAGTTCGAAGGTGGTGCCGATCTTCGGGCTCTCGAGCTTGTCGATCTCCGAATCGTCGACGACCAGGAACGAATTGTCGGCATAGATGTCCTCCAGCTTGCCCTGCTCGAGTTCCGGTCGGCCGAAAAGGCTGGTGTCGTCCAGGCCGACGACCGTCACGGCCTGGTAGTCGCCGCTGGCAAGCCGAACCTGCGCGCCGCCGATGAAGATGGGAACCGCATAGTTCACGCCGTCCATGCTGCGCACGGCGTCCAGCAGATAGTCCGGCACCGGGATCGCGCTGCTTGCCGTGTTGACGGCCGGGTCCATGACCCACATCGACGCGCCGATGTTGGTCACGTTCGAATAGGCGCGATTGAGGACACCCGCGAACATCGCCGTCATCTGCATCATCAGGAACACGGCGAACGTGATGCCGATCAGCAGCGCCGAGAACTTGGCCGTGTCGTTGACCAGCAGCTTGAACCCGATGCGGAAGATGCCACCGTACCTCATGGCGTATTGCCGGCCACCGCCGACGCAGGCGCGCTGCGCCACCCGCCCCCGAGCGCCACGAACAGGGCGACGGTGTCCTGGTGTCGCAGTCCGATGGCCTGCAGGCGTGCGATGACCGCCTGGTGATACAGCACGTCCGCGGCAAGGACGTCGACATATGCCACCAGCCCGGCCTGGTAGTTCGCGCGCAGCATGGCGAGCGCTTCGGCCGTCTCGCGCGTCGCCTCGTCCTGCGCCCGCAGGCCCTGGGCGTCGTGCTCCAGCGCCTTCAATGCGTCGGCCACCTGCGCAAACGCTGCCAGTACGGTCTGGCGATAGTCGGCTCGTTGAACGTCGTAGGCGTCGACCGCCGCCTGGCGCTGCGCCCGCAGCGTGCCGCCATGGAAGATCGGCGCGAGGATGGACGGCGCCAGGCTCCAGAAGCCGGTGCCGGCGGCCAGCAGGTTGCGCACGCCCGAGTTGGCGTTGCCGAAGGTGGCATCGAGGCTGAAGCTGGGAAACATCGCGGCCGTCGCCACGCCGATGTTCGCGCTGGCGACATGCAGCTGAGCTTCCGCCGAGAGGATGTCCGGGCGCTGTCGCACGAGCTCCGACGGCAGGCTCAACGGCAGGTCGGCGGGCAGGCTCAGGCTGGCGAGCTCCACGTCCGGCGGCGCCACATCGGCCGGCGCCGCGCCCTCCAGTAGCGCGAGCAGGTGCGCGGCCTGGCTGGCCTTCTGTTCCAGCGGCGCCAGCGACGCTTCGCTGGCGGCGATGAGGCCGCGCTGGCTCAGGACGCTGGCGTACGCGGACGTTCCCGCGCGCACCTGCGCCTCGACAGCCTGCAACTGCTCGCGCTCCAGAGCGATCAATTCTCGCGTCGCGGCTATCTGCGCCAGGTAGGCCGCTCGCGCGATGCAGGCATCGACGACGTTGCCGGACAGCGCCAGGTAGGCGGCCTTGGCGAGATAGCGCTGGTTGTCGACCTGGGCCCGCAGGCCTTCCACGGTGCGGCGTTCACCGCCGAACACGTCGATGGTGTAGCTGATGGTACCGGCCAGCGTCACCACATCGACGACGGAGCCCGTCGCGGCGGGACTGCGCTGGATCGCCGCGCCGTGCGCTCTCTCCGCACCCAGCGATGCGTCGACCTGCGGATACAGGAGACCGTCGCCGGCGCGCAGGTTGTCCTCGCTCTGCCGCAGGCTGGCCTGCGCAGCCTCCAGCGTCGGACTGTGGTCCAGGGCCTGCTTCACGGCTGCGTCGAGCGGCGGCGACTTGAACAGCGCCCACCAGTCGGCAGGCACATCGGCGCCCGTCGCGAATCGTTGCGCGATACCGTTCGCGGACACCGTTCCGCTGTCCGCGGGTTCCTGCAGATAGCGGTCAGCCGCGGGTGCGACGGGGCGGACGAAATCCGGACCCAACGCGCACGCTCCGAGCGACGCAGCGAGGAGCATGCACGCGCCTTTCCGGCAATGCGATGCGCGACCACGCGGCGCGATCATCATTTCGGCCCGATGAAGACATCGACCAGTTGCCCCGGATAGGCCATGGTGGGCGAGGTCATCTTGAAGCGGAACAGCACCGGCAGCACGCGCAGGTCCACCTTCTCCTGGCGCTGGTCGGACAGCTCGATCTTGGGCGAGACGTACGGCTGGATGCGGACGAACTCCAGCGGCACCTTCAGGCTCGTTCCACGGATGGACATCTGCGCCTGCAAATGGTCGCCAGCCGGCAGCCGCGAGACCAGGATCTCGTCGACGTAGCAGCGCACCGCGAGCGTGTTCTGCGGTGCGCTCATCACGACTGGCGGATCCTGCGATTGCGTGTAGGCGTCGTAGGACCCTTGCGAAGACACGTAGCTGCCGCTCGCCGTGTTCACGGCCAGCACCACGCCGTCGGCCTGAGCCTTGAGCGTGTATTGCAGCAACAGCGCCTGCGCCGCCTTGTACGCCTGCTGGAGCGCCTCGACCTGCTTGCGCTGGCTGAGCACGTCGAAGCTCCAGGCTCCGGCCTTGGTGAGCTCGAACTGCCGCCTTGCCACGTCGAGCGCGGAGTTGGCCTGGCGCAGCCCGTCGTCGGCGGTGTCGACCACGTCCTTGCTGATCGAGCGCGGGTCGATGGCATAGCTCGAACGGCGCTTGTCGTCCTGGTCGCGCGCGACCTTCACGTTCGCCTCTGCAAGTTCGACCTGCGACTTTGCGATCGCCAGGGTCTCGCGACGCGGCTGGGCCAGCAGCTCCTGCAACAATGCCTGCGCCCCTTCCGCCTGGAGCCGCAGCTGCTCGGTCGTGGCTCTCTGAACCGAATCGTCGATGGTCATCAGGATCGCGCCCGCCTTGACGGCTTGTCCTTCGCGAGCCAGAACCTCGGTCACCCGACCAGAGACATCCGGATAGATGTTGATGTTCGAGCCGCCGGGCTGATCGCTCTCGACAATGCCGTTCGCGTAGATCGCCGTCGCATATGGATTGCTGACGGGTGGGAATGCCGGCGGCTGCGCGTGGCGCTCGATGCCGAAGATCCAGGCCGCGACCAGTCCCGCGATGATGCCCAGCACCGACAACGCGAACGTGACGTTGTTCCTCATTGCGTGCCCTTGTCCAGGCCGGTGATCCGTCCGTCTTCCATGTGCACGATGCGATCCGCGTACTCGTTGATGCGAGCGTCGTGCGTCACGATGAGGATGCAGCGCTGGGCGTTGAGGATCTTCTCCTTGACGAAGGCGATGATCATCTTGCCGGTGTCGCCATCCAGCGATGCCGTGGGCTCGTCCAGGATCAGGATCTGGGGGCCGCCGACGATCGCGCGTGCGATCGCGACGCGCTGCTGCTCTCCGCCGGAGAGCTTCACCGGCAGGATCTCGCCGCGGCCTGCCAGGCCGACGACCCCGAGAAACTTCTCCGCGGTCGCAACCGACGCGTTCCAATCCTGCTTCTTCAGGATCAGGGGTATCGCGATGTTCTCCGCCGTCGTGAGGCGCGGAAAGAGATGGAAGTCCTGGAAGACGAAGCCTATGGTGTTGAGGCGGAAGTCGGCGAGTTGGTCGTTGGTCAATGTCCAGATGTCCAGGCCGTTGATGCGGACCTGTCCGCTGTCCGGACGGAGGATCCCCGAGATCATGCTCAGGAAGGTGGTCTTGCCGCTGCCCGACGGTCCGACGATGAACACCATCTCGCCGAAGTGCGCGCTGAAGTCGACCGCGTCGACGGCGATCTTCTTCGTCTCGCCGTCTCCGAAGCCCTTGGTGACGCCGCGGGCGTCGATCGCTTCCACGGGCTGTGGGCCCACGGACGACGCACTCATGGAGCGACCGCGCGCGGCGGCACGAGCCCGCCAGCAGAAGCCTCGGGCGACGCTGCCGACTCCAGCGCCTTGGCGAAGATCCGGCGCGCTCCCACAGGATCCTTGCACAGCGCAGCCAACAGGAGGTCGGCGAGCGGTGCATCGATCAATGCCGCGAGATCGAGCGCGGCCTCGCTGGGCTTGGACGAGACGTGGATCTCCGCCGCCGTGGCCACCAGCGGCCTCGGCAGCTCCTGCACGACAGCAGGCGCGGCAGCGGCGTTTTCGAGCGGTGCCGCCACAGGCTTGACGATCAAGGTCCCACCAGGCTTCGCCGCAGGCAGCTCGACCGGAACCGGATCGGCTCTCGCCGACGCCATCGGATGGAGCGAATGCAGCGCAAGCGGCCGGTGGCGTAGCAAGACCAGCGAGGCGGCAAACATCGCGATCCCCGTCGACAGCAGACACAGCACCAGCGTGCGCGCTCTCGGCTCCGCGAGACCAACCCAGCATCCCGTGACAAGCAAGGCGAGCCCCAGCAGCATGCTGAGTCCGCTGCGACGCGAACCCTGCGACGCATTCGGGTGGGCAGCCATCGTCGGCGTCGTGCCAGGAGCTTTGGTCAACATGATGTTCAGCGAGTCGATCAGGGTTGGAGTCAGCTGCCAGCTTGGGCTCATCGCCGAGTGCCGTCCGTGCGCTGTCGAACATGGCGCCCTTTGCGCGCCGTCGGCTTCCCCGACACCTGCTTGCGCTGACGCACAGATCCGGGCTCGCGCAATGCGTGTGTTGGCTCTCTCGGAACCCGCAGTCCTGACCCGGAACGCTGCAAGGAGACAGCCACGCTATCCCTGACCCGCTCTACAAGATCGACGCTTACGATGCTGTCCGTCGCGGCCTATGGGATCATCTCATTCAGGCAATTGCCGCAATTTCGTCACCATCTGCCTTTGCGACGCTTGCCGCGAGGCGCACCTCATGTCGCGCCGAGTCATCCTGCGCGAGCCTGAAGATCGCCACGATCTGCACCAGCTCCATGGCTTGTGCCTTCAGGCTCTCGGCAGCAGCCGCACTTTCCTCGACCAGCGCAGCGTTCTGCTGCGTGACCTGGTCCATCTGGCTGACCGCGTTGGCCACTTGCACGACCCCGGCGCTCTGTTCGGCGCTGGCGACGCTGATCTCGCTCACGATGTCGGTCACGCGCCTGATCGAACTGACCACCTCCGTCATGGTCGCGCCAGCGTGATCCACCAGCGCCGTCCCTTGCTCGACGCGTTCCACGCTGGCACCGATCAGGCTCTTGATTTCCCTGGCCGCATCGGCCGAGCGGCCGGCAAGGCTGCGCACCTCGCTGGCGACGACGGCGAAGCCGCGGCCCTGCTCGCCCGCGCGGGCCGCCTCCACGGCCGCATTCAGCGCGAGGATGTTGGTCTGGAAGGCGATGCCGTCGATCACGCCAATGATGTCGGCGATCCTCTTCGAGCTGTCGTTGATGGCCCTCATGGTGTCGACGACCTGGCCGACCACCTCGCCGCCCTGGATGGCCACATTGCTCGCGTCCAGCGCGAGCTGATTGGCCTGCCTGGCGTTGTCGGCGTTCTGCCGAACCGTGGCGCTGAACTCTTCCATCGCGGCCGCCGTCTTCTCGAGCACGGAAGCCTGTTCCTCGGTGCGCTGGCTCAAGTCCAGGTTGCCCTGGGCGATCTGGGCCGACGCGGTGGCGACGGACTCCGAGTTCGCCCGCACGCTGCCGACCACCTTGCTCAGCCGCACCTGCATCTCCTTGAGCTGCGCCATCAGGCTGGTGCTGTCGCCCGCCCGAAGTTCAACCCGTGCGCTGAGATCGCCCGCGGCCACGCTGCGTGCCAAATCCGCCGCCTGACCTGGTTCGCCACCCAGCTCGCGCGTGATGGAGCGCACCATCCGAGAGCCAAACAGTACAGCGAACAACAACCCGCCGGCGATGGCGGCTATCGAGACGGCGCGGAACGCGATGTAGCGCTTCGCCGCTTCGTCGTACCCTGAGTGGGCATCATCGACCTGGATCTTGACGAGGGCATCGATACCCCGCTCCATCGGAACGGCCAACGGAGCGATCTTTTCCGCCGCGAGGCGCTCGGCCTCCTTCAGGTCGTTGGCACGCAGCGCCGCCAAGGTGGGCAGCATCGCTTCCTGCATGAAGTTCCTGCGATCGTCGGCGAATCCCTTTGCCAGCACAGCCTCTTCCGGTGCCAGCTGCGATGTCATGTACGCCGCCCACTCCTTGCTGATCGCGGCGATGTTGGACTCGACTTCCGCACTTCGCTGCCGGATGTTCTCGGGCGTCGGACTCACCAGCGCCGCGTAGACCGCCAGCCGGTTGTGCAGCACCAGGGAGTTGATGCGCCCGAGTTGCGTGGCGGGCAACGTGCTCTGCTCATAGATCGACTTCAGCGCGTCGTTGGACTGGCTGATGCCCAGCAGCCCGAGACCGCCTACGACAACCAGCAGCACCGAGAGAAAGCCGATCAGGATCGTCAACCGCGCAGAGACTTTGAGGTGGTTCATTTGAAGATATCTTGAAGGGACATGGCCCGACGGATCGATTCGGGCTCGATCCGCCGGCTCGAATCCGACGCCTGCGTCAGTGATCTTCGCCACCCGCCTGGACAGCGCCGACCACGACCTTGAACTCCTCGCGGTTCACATCCGAAATGACCCAGTGGGCCATGCCGGCCTGCGACCAGTGGGCCATCTGGAAGCCACGCTGACTAGAGAAGTCGGGCTTGGTGTCCTTGCCGGTGTCCGGCCACACGAAGGAGTTCACGACATGCTCGCCTTGCCGGTACACCAGCGCGGCGACCGGATGGCCGTCCAGGTAGTCGACTCGTCCGCCCAGGAACACGGAACCAGGGATCTGCAACTCGTTGACGGGGGGCGAGAAGTCGAGCTTGGACGAAAGCCAGGGCTTGACGACGTGATGCTCCGAGGAGGCGATGTCGACCAGGTGCTGCCCGAGCGTCGAGCGGACATGGCTGGCGACGACATCGTCCATCAACCGATCGTCTTGCACCGAGCGCAGCCCGCCCACGTTCAACGCCACGGCCAGCGTGGCCGCGAGGCCGAACGAGGTCGCCATCGGACGCCACCCGAACCAGCGCTGGAGCGCCACGGCCGTGCTGGCCGGGCGCGCCCGTGCGCGTGCGGCGGGCTCCGGCACCAGCATCGCGGCCATGCGCTTGCGCAACGCGTCGGGTGCGGCGTGATACTCGGCGTCCTCGCGAATGGCCGCCCGCAATTGGCGGAGCGCGTCGACCTGCGCTCGCAGGCCCGCGTCCAGCTTGATCCGTTCCTCGACCTCCAGCTGGTTGACGAGATCCAGCTCGCCGTCGACAAAGGCGTTGATTCGTTGGGTTTCGAGTTGCGGTTTCATCATTGTGTTCCCCCACCCTGCGTGGTCCGCGGGACGGGACGCAGCACGGGACGCGTGGCCGGCGTCAGGGCATCGCGCATCAGCCCGCGCGCGCGCGCCAAGCGCGACATCACCGTGCCGACAGGGATGTCCGCGATGCGGGCGATGTCGTTGTAGGACAGGTCCTCGAGCTCGCGCAGCACGAGCACTTCGCGGTAGACGACAGGCAGGTCCGCGATGGCCTGGTTGATCTGCTGGCGGTCGGCCTTGCGCATCGCAATGGCCGGCGGCTCGTCCGTGGCCGGCGCGGCGAGCTCGTGCGCCCCGTCGTCGGCGTCGTCGAGATACATCCGCTCCGCCGGGCGGTTCTCCTTCATCCACGTGAAACACGTGTTGCGCACGGTCTGCAACAGCCAGGCCCGTGCGTTGTCGCCGCGGAAGGTGCCGATGTAGCGCATCGCACGCTCGAAGGCTTCCTGCACCACGTCCTGCGCGTCATGGTCGTTGTGCGTCAGCCATCGCGCCAGGTTGTAGGCGGCATTCAAGTGCGGCATGACCAGCGACTCGAAGCGCCGACGGGTTTCGTCATCGGGCATTGCGGTTCCTCTCTGACCATGGAGACCGGTCCAGAAGCCGCTTTATTCCCAAATCCGACTGGATCCAGTGGGTACTGGCATCCGGCGGGAATTTTTCGGGCGATGGCGCGGTATCACACCCGAGGCCGACGAGCCGAAGTCGGTCGACCCGCGCGGCAACGCCAACCCAGGAACTCACGATGAGCGCATGCTATGCGAAACGGTAGCGCTGGATTTCACGGCGCCGGAAGCACGCCCAGGCATCGTCGGGGACACCCCTCATTCGACAGCGCCAAGTGACGCGTCTTCATCCCTCTCGACGCGACCTGCGCCTGACGTCCGGACTGGTGCTCTTCGCCTACGTGGCCCTGCACTTCGTCAACCACTCGCTCGGGCTGGTGTCGGTGGCCGTCGCCGAACGCGGCCTGGCACTGACGCTGGCGCTGTGGCACAGCGTGCCGGGCACGGTCATCCTGTACGGCGCGGTCGCTGTTCACCTCGCTCTGGCCTTCGACGCCATCTACAGCCGCCGCACGCTGCGCATGGCACCGCTCGACCTGCTGCGGATCGTGCTGGGGCTGGGCATTCCGACGCTGTTGATCGGCCATGCCGTGACGACGCGACTGGCCTGGGAGATGTATCGACAGTCGCCGCAGTACGCGCGCGTGGTGTGGTCGCTTTGGGCGACCGACGGCCAAGGGCGCCAACTGGCGCTGCTGGCGCCCGGATGGCTGCATGGATGCCTCGGCATTCATCTCGCGTTCGCCCAGCGGCCGCTGTATCAGCGCCTGCATCGCGTGTTGTTCGCTGCCGCCTTGCTGTTGCCGGTTCTGGGTGGCCTCGGTTTTTTTGCAATGGGCAAGGAACTGGCGGCCGACCAGGCCAACCGCGGACATCTCGACGCCAGCATCACTCTGCCCGCGGCCGGCAACACCCTCTTGCAGCACGTGCGCGAGGATCTGCTGGGCATCTACCTCCTGGCCATCGCGTCGGTGTTCGCAGCGCGCGCCATCCGGTCCTGGGTCGAGGGCCGTCGTCGCACCCTGGTCGCCATCGGGTATCCGCAGCGGACCGTGCGCGTGCCGCGAGGATGGACGGTGCTCGAGGCCAGCCGCAGTCATCACCTGCCGCATGTCGCGCTGTGCGTCGGCCGCGCACGCTGTTCGACTTGTCGGGTTCGCGTGACCGGCGGAGAAGACCGCTGTCCTCCTCCCGGAGCGATGGAACAGGCCACGCTCGCGCGAATCCATGCTGGCGCCGGGATACGGCTCGCCTGCCAGTTGCGGCCCGAAGGCGACATCGCCGTCGTTCCGCTGTTGCGCGCCCGCCATCGCGCATCGGAACCAGCGCATGCGCTGCAGGCGGTCGAACAGGAGGTCGTCCTGGTCTGCGTGGACTGGCGCAACAGCGAGGCCATCGCGAGCACCCTGCTGCCGCATGACGCGGTGTTCCTGTCCCGGCTGTTCGGCAACGCCGTGGCGACCGCGATTCTCGCGGCCGGAGGCATCGAGTGCGACCCGCGCGCCGGCGGCACGGTCGCCGTGTTCGGCATCGAATCCGATCTGCCTCGCGCATGTCGAATCGCGTTGTCCGGCGCACGCCGCATCGACAGCGCGCTGTCCGCGCTGTCCTATCATTGGGAAGCCGAGTTCGGCGTGATGCCGGACTTCGCGATCTGCGTGCATGCCGGACCAGCGGCGCTCGGCGAGGTCGGCTCCGATGGATCGCGTCGATCGACCGCGATAGGCCCCGCCGTCGATACGGCCCGACGGCTCCGCGCCATGGCTGCCAGGAAGGGAACACGTGTCCTGCTGTCGGTCGACGTGCTCGAGCACGCCGGAGCGCGGCCGGCGGTGTTGCAGGGGCTGTCCATCCACAAGATGCCGGGTGCCGCGTCGCCGCGGATGGCGGCGCTGCGTTCGCTGGCGCCGCTCCACGCTGCGTTCGATGAGTGAGCAGGCGCCGGCAAGCGCGGGAAGCGCCCCGTCGTCAGCCTGCGTCGTCGCCCCGCTCGACAGCTTGCACAAACGTTGCAAGTTGCCTTCGGGGCAGATCAGACACCACGCAATAGCGCAGCCCGCCATGTGACCAGTGGCTCACATTGAAGCCTCGCAGCGAGGCCGAGACCACGGGGGCGTCGTCATCGGTCATGGGCAAGACGAAGACATCGACGATGTGGTCGCGCAGGCGGTAGACCAGTGCCTCTGCGGAGCGTCCGTCAAGGCTTTCGATACGCGCGCCCACGAGAGTGGCGTTGACGCTGTCGGCGTTGAGTACCGGGGCTGAGAAGGCAAGCCTGGTCGAGAGCCAAGGAGCGACCGTATTGCGCTCCGCGGATGCGACGTCCACGAGTCGTGGCCCCGTCGTCGCCCGCAGGTGACTGGTGACGGCCGCCTGCATCAAGCTCTCGTCGTGCGCGGGCTGCCACAGCGTGAGGTTCAAGCCCCAGGTTGCCAGGCCGGCGATGCCAAGCGCCAGCGCCATGGGCTGCCAGACGAACCATCGCCGCCAGTCGATCCTGACGCGATGAGGGCGCGCATCCGCCTTCGCGCCGAGTCCGGTCGATCCGCGAATGCGTCTTACCAGCTCCTCGGGCACCGCATGCCGGGAGGCGCTCGTGCGAATCGCCTCTCGCAGTTGTCGCATCCTCTGCACTTGCGCTCGCAGCCTGGCGTCCCGCTCCACGCGAACCTGCATCTCCAATTGCTGTGGAAGGTCCAGCGCCTCATCCACGTAGTCGCTCAGGAGCTGCAATTCGAATCCGGATTCCATCGGTTCATTCCTTGGTGGCGCTTGGTGACAGCGCCGTCTCTGAGAAGACCGAAGAAAGCGCGCCGTTATTCCCGAACCGGAGAGAGGCCACTCGCCGTCAAGGTGGATTCGGGGTCCGCCGGAATTTCCGAGGCCCAGCGCCGGTATGACATACGAGGCCAACGTGGCCCCACACCCACGGCAAACGAATCGACGCGCCGTTCCCCAAGACATCACATCCAGAGGCATCCAAATGAACATCGCACGTACGACCATCTCGTTGGTACTGCTCGCAGCGATCGGCACCGCCGCTCAGGCTCAATCCGAAATGACGCGTGACCAAGTCAAGGCCGAACTCGCCGAGGCGATCCGCACCGGCGACATCCTCGCGCCCGGCGACAGCGGCATGAAGCTCAACGAGCTCTACCCGCAACGCTATCCCCGCCCCGTCGCAGGCCCCGCGATGACCCGGGCGCAGGTCAAGGCCGAACTCGCCGAAGCGATCCGCACCGGTGACATGCTCGCCGACGGTGACAGCGGACTCAAGCTGAACGAGGAGTTTCCGCAACGGTATCCCGCTGTGGTCGCGCCGCCGGGAAAGACGCGCGCGGAAGTCAGGGCTGAACTCGCGGAAGCGATCCGCACCGGCGACATGCTCGCCGACGGCGACAGCGGACTCAAGCTGAACGAAGAGTTCCCGCAGCGCTACGCCAAGGCGCGCGCGTCGCAGGAGCGCCAGCAGCAGGCGTCAGTTGCGATGGCAGCGAGCGCAGTCGCGCGCTGAAACCTGGCCTGCGCACGCGGGCTGCCCGACGCGACATGGATGGATCCACCCGATCGCCGGAGAACATCATGAACAGCGAGCCACTGTCTCTCGAACGCACGCATTTCGCGCTTCGCTTCCAATCACTCTTCAGCGCGGGGCATGACTACGCGTTTCCGTGCGATGCCCAAGGTCAGGTCAATATGGACAGGCTCAGCGACAAGGCCTTGGCGAACTATCTCTTCGTGCGTGGCGCTGTCGGACATGAATTCCTGGGGCCGCTGGTTGAATCCTGCCCCAACGGATAAGTCCTTCCGGCCGTACCCCCTGCACTGCCGGGCGAACCTGACGGACCGGCCCGCCGGGTGGATGCGCGCAAGCACCTCGGCCCGTGCTTGAAGGACATATTTCATTGGCTTCGTTCCTCATCGAGAGACTGAACTCGACAACGGACATGCGTCCTTCTTCCGAGTGCGGAACCCTCAACCTCGAAGGAACATCATGAATTGCACCATTTTCGTCGCCGTCTCAGCGCTCCTCGCCGCGTCGTTGAATGTCGTGTGGATCGACGACGCCCGCGCACAATCATTCGCCGACAGCACGGGCGGAAGTTCGCAGGCTCATGGCGAGCTCGTCACCACGCCGGCAGGCATCGTTCCGGCAGCTTCGTCGCAAGCGCTCAAGCGCACCGCGCCGGATATCGAGCCCTCCGGCGAAAGCGCGTTCCAGGCGTATGCAGACAGCACGGGCGGCAGTTCCGCGGCGCGCGTCGAGTTCCTCCTCGGCCACGCGAAAGTCAGTTCCGGGGCTGCGAATCAACTGTCGGAACGCGGCCGGTTCCAACCGTTCCAGGACAGCACGGGCGGCAGCTCCGTGGCTAGCGCGGAGCGCCGCCCGAACGGCTAGCCCGGGAGTGCAGGTCGAGATCACCGACGGACTTCAGGGTCTTTCGGGAATAAACCGGGAGCTCCGACGGTATTGCAAGGTAAGGCGTCGAGTTCCGGCGCCCTTCATCGGACCAATTCTCATGAGCAATCAAATCGAACGTCGCGATTTTCTCAAACTCGCCGGCCTGGGCGGCGCCGTTTTGGCGTCCGGCCTGGGTCCGTGGGGTCGTGCGCTGGCCGCCGGCGGGCAGGACTTCTCCTTCGTGCAGCTGACCGACAGCCATTGGGGTTTCGAGGGGCCGCCGAATCCCGAGGCGAAGAACACGCTGCGCAAGGCCGTCGCGGCGGTGAACAGCCTCGAGCGCCAACCCGACTTCATCATGTTCACCGGTGACCTGACCCATGCGGCCGCGGACGACAAGGAACGCCAGCGTCGCATGACCGAGTTCAAGTCCATCGTGAGCGAGCTCAAGTGCAAGGACGTCCGCTTCATTCCCGGCGAGAACGACGCGGGCCTGGACAACGGCGAGATGTACAAGCAGATGTTCGGCAACGGCCACTACAGCTTCGACCACAAGGGCGTGCACTTCGTGGCGCTGGACAACGTCTCCGATCCGAATGGCCTGATCGGCGAGAACCAGCTGGAATGGCTGCACGCCGACCTGGCGCGCTTCGACAAATCGGCCCCGGTCGTCGTGTTCGCCCACCGTCCGCTGTTCGACCTCTACCCGCAGTGGGACTGGGCGACCAAGGACGGCGCCAAGGCGATCGACATCCTCACGCCGTACCAGAACACCACCGTGTTCTTCGGCCACATCCACCAGGAACACCACGAGATGACCGGCAAGATCGCGCACCACGCGGCCGAATCGCTCATCTTTCCGTTCCCGCTGGCAGGCACGCAGCCCAAGAGGACGCCCGTTCCCTGGGACGCGGCGCATCCGTTCAAGGGTATCGGCTACAGCACGGTGGCCGAGCACACCGGAGACGCGAAGCCGACCACCCATGGCCTGGCCTGATCGGCCGAGATCAAGACCGGGAGGATCTGCGCCATGAGAACGTCACGCTGGCTCGCCGGAGCCTGGCTCGCATGCAGCTTCGTCGGGGCTCAGGCCGCCGACCCGGCGGCGGTCGCACGCGGCAAGTACCTGTTCGAGGCCAGCGACTGCAGCGGCTGTCATGCGGGCAACGGCACGAGCGCGGCGCCGTCGGGCGGGCTCGGCCTGGACACGCCCTTCGGCAAGTTCCGGGCACCCAACATCACGCCCGACAAGCAGTACGGGATCGGCCTGTGGAGCGAGTCGGAATTCCGGCGCGCACTGCGTGAAGGCGTCGGCAAACATGGCGAGTACCTGTTTCCCGTCTTCCCGTACACCTCGTTCACGCGGATGACCGACGGCGATGCGTCCGACATCTACGCATACCTGATGTCGCTGCCGCCCGTGGCCGCGCCCAACAAGCCCCACGAGGCGAAGCCGCCCTTCGGCTGGCGCTCGCTGCTGCTGGGCTGGCGCACGCTGTTCTTCACCGAGGGCGTGAAGAAGCCCGACCCGACAAGGAGCGCCGAATGGAACCGCGGCGACTACCTCGTCCATGCCGTGGGCCATTGCGAGGAGTGCCACACGCCGCGCAACGCCCTCGGAGCGACGAAGTCGTCCATGGCATTTTCCGGCAACGTGGGTGGCCCCGATGGCCAGAACGCGCCCAACATCACGTCGGACGTCGCGACGGGCATCGGCGACTGGTCGATCGCGGATATCCAGATGCTGCTCAAGACAGGCATGACCCCGGATTCGGACCTCGTCGGCTCAGGCATGAAGGCGGTCGTTCGTGGCACGTCCAAACTGACCGACGCTGACCGCCATGCAATGGCCGTGTATCTCAAGACGGTTCCGCCAATCCATGTCGCGGCAGCACCGAAGCCGGCCGCGAAGAGTCCCGCGCCCTGATCAATCTCGATTGCCCCGCGCTCAGGCGGGCTTCGCGTTAGTGAATTCCCGGCGCAAGCCGCGTTTTCAGCAATACCTGCGGGCTGAATCAGAGCGGGCAGATGGGCTGCGGATCCGGTGGATCGGGCAAAAGCCGGGCGTCCGTCCGGCCTTCTTTGCCACTCAGGCCGCCGCCGAGGGGCAGCCAAGGCTTGGCTTCGTGCGAGCTGAACTGGCAAGGGCCAGCAGGCCAGGGGAACGGCAGACGCCCCGTGAAGCCCGGCCAGGCCGGCTCGCCGGCAGCAGGCGCCACGAGCAGGTCGACCATACCCGCACCCTCGGTGCCCGGCAACCAAGCGGCAATGAACGCGTCGCTGCGGTTGGCGAGATCGTTCACATAGAGCGGCCGGCCGGAGTACAGCAGCGTGACGACCGGCGCGCCTCGCCCGGCGACGCGTTGCAGCACGGCCATGTCCTGCGGATAGCGACGGCTATGGCGCAGGTTTTCGTTGATGCGTATGTCACCTGCGCCTTCAGCATACGGTGCCTCGGCCAGCACCGCGACGACGGCGTCGAAGCGCGCCGGGTCCTGCTGTGTGCCGTCGGCATCGAACACGACCTGGGCAGTTCCCAGGCGTTGACGGAGCGCCGCCAGCAACGTCGTGCCTTGCGGGAAGTCGGCATTCGTCGTGTCGCGGTCTTGCCAATCCACGCTCCAACCGCCGCTCTGGTGGGCAAGGCTGTCGGCAGCCTCGCCGACGACCAGCACACGTGCCGTGCGCGGCAGCGGCAGCAGCCCGGGCTTGTTCTTGAGCAACACGAGAGACTCGCGCACCGCGCGACGTGCGAGCTCGGGGGCTTGCATCGCCTCCACGGTGGCCGGCGCCTGCGGTGTCATTCCGAGACTGAACTTCACTCGCAGGATGCGCCGCACCGCGTCGTCGATGCGAGCCATCGGGATCCGTCCCTGCTGCACTTCACGCACCGTGTTCTCGATGAAGGCCTTCCAACGGAAAGGCACCATGATGATGTCGATGCCCGCGTTGATGGCCGCGGGGCAGTCCTCAGGAATGCAGCCGGGGACCTGGCCAACGCCCTCCCAGTCGCTGACGACAAAGCCGTCGAAGGCAAGCCGCTTCTTGAGTACTTCGGTCAGCAGCGTCTCGTTGCCGTGCGTCTTTCCGTGCGCGACGTAGCTGGCACTGTCAGTCCAACTGCTGAACGACACCATGACGCTCAGCACGCCGGCATCCAGCGCGCCCAAGTGTCCCGCACCGTGGATTTGCGCGAGTTCCGATGGCGTGGTGTGACTGACGCCCTGGTCGACGCCGCGGAGCGTGCCACCGTCGGCGACGAAATGCTTGGCCGTTGCCAGCACGCCGCGCCCATCCTTCATGCCCTCTTGCAGGCCTTCGACCTCGGCCTGGCCGAGCCTTCGCACGACCTCCGGGTCGGCGCTGAAGCTCTCGTAGGTGCGGCCCCAGCGCACGTCCTGCACGACGGCCAGCGTCGGCGCAAAGGTCCATTGCAGGCCGGTCGCGCGCACTGCGCGAGCGGTGGCGCGGCCGATGTCGCGCACGAGATCGGCGTCACGCGTGGCGCCCAGGCCGATGTTGTGCGGGAAAAGCGTCGCACCGCGCACATTGTTGTGGCCGTGCACGGCGTCCGCACCCCAGATCAGCGGGATGCCCGGTGTGGCCTGCAGTGCTGCGGCCTGGAACTGCTCGGACAGTGCACGCCACTGCGCCGGCGTGGCAGCACGATCATCGCCCGGCCAACTGCCGCCACCGCTCTGGATAGTGCCGATCGCGAACTCGCGCACCTCGTCCGGTGTAACCGTGCGGATCTCGGGCTGCGTCATCTGGCCGATCTTCTGGCGCAGGGTCAGGGTCTTCAACGCGGCCTCGACACGCGCCTCAAGGGCCGCATCACGCACGGGCTTACGCGCCGGCCAGGCCTGCACAATAGGATCGGCCTCAGCGCCGCCGACCGCTCCAACGAACAGCAGCAACGCGCTGGCGAGAAGCGAGGTTGAGCGGGGTATCTTCATCGTCCGGTTGGAAGTGATGTTCGCCGAGCCAAAGGTCTCGCGACCGCGTCGATGCGCTCGATGACCCGGCTGTCAAGCCAGATCGCATGTCATCGGTCGTTTCGCCAATGCCTCATAGGAAAGCATGTAAACAGTCGAGAGGGACAGTCTAAACTTTCGGCTCTCTGAAAATACGAGTGGGTAAGATCTCGGCTGGTTGAACGCTGAAACGGGAACAGGAATGACGGCCAAGGTGTTTGAAGCGGCGCTGGGGATCAGCGCTCCGTGGTCGGTGGGCGCAGTCG
>Ga0302311_10000688_pt1 | contig 41127 bp, 31 predicted proteins | sample III_Palsa_N1_3_FD_200449 | JGI IMG/M metagenome (GOLD analysis project Ga0302311, IMG submission 200449) | Peat permafrost microbial communities from Stordalen Mire near Abisko, Sweden - III_Palsa_N1_3 | ecosystem: Environmental > Terrestrial > Soil > Palsa > Peat permafrost | place: Sweden... | reverse complement strand
GTATATATCGTGCCTTCGGCCCTTTCCGAGGCAGGCAGGTTGGGCGGGGCGCTGTGTTTGGGAGGTCTAGTTCAATTGTAGTCGTTGGGTGGGGGTAACTATGCCAAGTTGGTTGGAGAGAAATCGGCAATAGGGACAGGGGTTTTGACCGATTGTGGGGTTGGTGGGGGTTGACACGCGAATTTTGGGGCGTTTTTGAGGGTGGGTTGGTGGGATTTATTTTCGGACGCGACAGGTTTCCCAACGGTGGATTCGGAAGCCGTCCCTGTAGCGTATGGGTGCTTCGGAGGAAAGCAATTTGGTCGTTCCGCCTGCGGCTGCACTCCGGCCTGCGGCAGCGAGGTAGGCGTCTGCGACGCGACTCTCAACCTAGGGCTGCGCCCTAGGCTGGTATATGTCGGACCGTTGGCCCTTTCGTGCGCTCAGGATGACAGAGTTTGGGCGGGGAAAGGCAAGTGCAGAAGCAGATTCCCAGAGGGAATGACAGAAGGAAAGGCAACGGCAAAGGCCAAGACAGCGGTAGCGGCGAATGCGGGAGCCTTCGGTTTGCTCAGCGGTTTGTCTTGCGGGCGGGGTTTAGAGGGTGTGAGCGAGGGTTAGGGCGAAGCTTCGGGTGGGGTCATGGAAGGTGCGGGTGGGGGTGAAACCGGAGCGGGTTAGGAGGGTGTTGAGGGCTTCGTCGGTGAACTTGTGGCTGTTTTCGGTGTGGATGGTTTCGAACTGGGCGAAGGGGATGCGGCGGCCGGCGATGTGGACGGTTTGGGGGATGAGGCTTTCGAGGTGCATCTCGATGCGGCTGTCGTTGCCGTTCCAGCGGGCGCGGTGGATGAAGCGGTCGAGGTTGAAGTCGGCGTCTAGTTCGCGGTTGAGGCGGCGGAGGACGTTGAGGTTGAAGTCGGCGGTGACTCCGGCGGCATCGTCGTAGGCGGAGAGAATGGTGGCGACGGGCTTGTGGGAGCTGGGGGCGAGGTCGGCGCCGAGAAGGAGGGCATCGCCGGGCTGTAGGTGGGAACGGAGGCGGAGGAGGATGGTTTGTGCTTCGTCTGGGGAGAAGTTGCCGATGCTGGAGCCGATGTAGAGGGCGAGGACGCGGGCGCGGGTGGGGTCGTGTGACGTTGATGAAGCCGGAGCATTGGCGGTGCGGGGGTCTCGCGAATCCCGGGTCCAAAAATCCGGACTCGGGGCACCCGATTTGTGTGAACCCACCTTAGACGACGATGAGACAGTCGTCGAAGATGGGGCACCCAGGTTTAGGGTTGCGTGAGAGAGGGTGTAGGGCTCGGTGACGTAGTTGGCTACCTGGGAGTGGACGTGGAGGCCGGGGATGGTGGCGGCCAAGTTTTCCGCGGCTTCGAGGGCGGAGGCGCTGACGTCGATGGGCTGGTAGAGGATCTGGGGCTGGAGGCGCGTGGCTGCCTGGAGGAGGAGGCCAGTCTTGGTGGCGGAGCCGGCGCCTAGCTCGGCGATGGTGAAGGGGTCGCGGGGAAGAAAGGCCTGGGTGACTGGCGCGCCGGGCGAGAGGAACTCGCGGAGGATGTCGTCGGCGTGAGTGGCGAAGAGGGCGCGCTCGGTGCGGGTGAGGTAGTACTCGGGGAGATCGGTGATGGCTTCAAAGAGCTGGGAGCCGCGCTCGTCGTAGAAGAGCCAGGGGGAGAGGGTCTTGGGCGTGGCGGTGAGTCCGGAGAGAGCTTCGTTCAGGACGGCCTCGTTGAGGGAGACAGGGGTCGCGGTGGTCAAGAGGGCCTCGTGGGAGTGCGGGGTACGAACGAAGTAGCTTCGGGCTTGGATGCGGGCTGAGCGCTTTGCGGTTCAGGATTATGCGGAATTGAGGAGGCTTTCGCCTTCAGCTTCTAGCTTGGGTTAGAGGCGGTGGGGTTCGTACTTTCCCACCCATGCGCATCGTGCGCGCATGAATGGGGCACCCGGGGATTGGTGGCGCGATGTGAATACGCAACGGCTGGAACAAATGCAACTGCGAGAGACTAGGCGCCGTCGCGAGCCAGGCGGAGGCCACTGAATTGCCAGCGGGTGGAGGGTGAAAAGAAGTTGCGGTAGGTTGCGCGGATGTGGGACTCGGGGGTTACGCAGGAGCCGCCGCGGAGGACGATTTGAGAGCTCATGAACTTGCCGTTGTACTCGCCCAGGGCTCCGGGGAGAGGCTTGTAGCCGGGGTAGCCGGTGTAGGGCGACTGGGTCCACTCCCAGACATCACCGTAGAGCTGCTGGGGGGTGGGAGCGGTGGCGCTGCCTACCTCTGGGTGGAGGTGGTTGGACTCGAGGAAATTGCCGGCGATGGGGGTTTGGGCGGCTACGAACTCCCATTCGAATTCTGTGGGGAGACGGTTGCCGGACCAGCGGGCGAAGGCGTCGGCCTCGAAGAAGCTGACGTGGCAGACAGGGGTTTCGGAGAGCTCGCCGAGAGGGCGAAAGCCGTTGAGGGTGAAGATGCTCCAGCCGGCAGGCGTGTGGGAGTCACGAACCCAGTAGAGCGGGGCCTGCCAGCCCTGGGCCTGCACGGTGTCCCAGCCTTCGGAGAGCCAGAGCTCGGGGCGGGCGTAGCCGTCGTCTTCGATGAAGGCGAGGTATTCGGCGCACATGACGAGGCGGGAGGCGAGCTGGAAGGGGGGAAGATAGATGGGGTGGCGCGGCGTTTCGTTGTCGAAGGCGAAGGCGTGGAGGTCGTTGGGGTCGGGAGTGACGCCGATGCCGACGATGCCGGGACGCGTGGAGGTGCCGGGGGTGAAGCTGATCCAGTTGAGCGGCGGGGCGATGGTGTCGGCTCCGGCGGCGAGCTGATGCTGCGGGGGCGGAGCGGGGCGGTAGGCCGGGTGGAGAGGGTTGGTGAAGAAGGCGTGCTTGATGTCGGTGGCGGCGAGCTCGAGGTGCTGCTGCTCGTGCTCGAGGCCTAGGACGATGCGGCGCTGGGATTCGTCTTCGGGCATGTGGGAGAGGAGGCGCTCGATGGCCGCGTCGACGTGGCGGCGGTAGGCGAGGATCTGGTCGAGGGGAGGGCGGGAGAACGAGGCGCGGAGTTTCTTTTCCGGCATCTCGCCGAGGGCGCGGTAGTAGGAGTTGAAGAGCCAGCGGAAGTCGGGATCGAAGGGCTGGTAGTTGGCGACGAACTCGGAAAGAACGAAGGTTTCGAAGAACCAGGAGGTGTGGGCGAGATGCCATTTGACGGGTGAGGCTTCGGCGCAGGATTGGACCATCATGTCCTCCGGGGATAAGGGACTACAGAAGGCCATGGTCGCGGCGCGCACGGTGCGGAAGCGATCAAGGAGTTCCGCGCTGCGCGATTGTTTGGGGGCGAGGTTTGTCGGCTGCGTCAGCATAATGCGCTCCAGTGGACATTCGATGCTTCTAGCGCTTGGATGCTTCACAAAGCGGGGTTGTTGCTCTGAAATTGCCTGGGGATACTTTGGTATTGGCTCTAGACGGCGAGCGAGGGGCCGTGGCTTGACGGTAAACCCATGCGCTGAGAAAGACAATGGCTGCAAGGGGATCAAGTGATGTGTAGACGAGCGAAATAATCAGGAGTGAGCGAGTCTTCCGCTGTGGGATGCCGTCTTTGTCTATAGCGAACTTTGGGCGGACGCTGTATCGACCAAAGGGTGGCAGAAGGAGCAAAGGTATGCGTCGTACGGCGAGCTTGGCGGCTGTGGTGGCGGCGATGATGCTGGGGGTGATGGCGGGGCTGGGGAGTGTGGCACTGGCGCAGGGGCAATTCCAGGCGCCGCCACCGGGAGCACCGCAGGGTGGCGGAGCATTTCTTGCAGGGATGCAGCGGGTGTCGGGTGAGGTGACGGCGGTGTCTGGTGCGACGCTGACGGTGAAGACGGAGGACGGCGGGTCGATGCAGATTGTGACGACTGACAATACGCGCGTGATGAAGGGGCGTGGGGTGACGGTGAAGGTCTCGGATTTGAAGGTGGGGGATGGAGTGACGGCAGCGGGAATCCTGGATGCGCCGAATAAGACGCTGCATGCGGCGATGGTGTTTGCGATGGATGCGGCACAGGTGAAGGAGATGAAGGAGAACCTGGGGAAGACGTACATTGTGGGGCGGGTGACGGCGATTGACCTGGATAACGCGAAGATGACGGTGGAGCGGCCTGATCACGTGGCGCAGACCGTTGGGTTCGATGAGACTACTTCGTTTCGGAAGGGCGGACGGGGTGCGCGGATGGGCGGTGCGGGCGGAACGGGTGGCGGTGGAGTTGCTGGCGGCGGGGCGGGTGCGGGCGGAGAGACGGGTGGGGAGAGCATTACGCTGGCCGATATCAAGGTGGGAGAGAACGTGCGCGGGACGGGGTCGGTGAAGGATGGGGTCTTTGTGCCGACGGAACTGGTGGTGATGGAGCGGGGTCCGCGGGGGGCGGGGGATGCGGCGTCGGGTGGGAAAGCGCGGCCGAGTCCGAACCCTAATCCGCAGTAGGGAGGAGCAAAGACAGAAGCAGATTCCCATAGGGAATGACAGAAAGAAAGGCAAGGGCAGAGAGAAAAGCAGGGGCAGGAGTGGGGCGGGGCGAGTTGGTTGCAGTGGACGGATTTAGGGAGAGGTGTACGTGGAGGGTCGGACGATAAGACGGCGAGTGTGGGTGGCGGCGACGATGCTGTGCGGGGGTGCGTTGGTGGCACAGACGCTAGCGGCTGTACCGCCAGTGCCAGCGGTACCGCCGGTGTCCGCGGTACAGAGTATTGGTGGGGTACAGGGTCCAGCGGCGCAGGTCTCGGCTACGGCTACGCAGGGTGGGACGATTGAGGGACGGGTGGTTGCAGGATCGGGTGGCAAGGGGGGGGGGATTCCGCTGCCAGGGGTCGCGATTACGGCGATGAATTCGCTGACCGGGAGAAAGTACGCGACGACGACCGACGTTGATGGGAAATATGCGATGGCGATTCCTCGCAATGGGCGGTACGTGGTGCGGACGCAGTTGACGGGGTTTGCGGATGTGACGCAGGAGGTCGTGCTGAATGGGGTGCAGGCCGAGGCGGCGAACCAGGGGATCACGGTTGTGCCCAAGGCTACGGATTTTGGATTGCAGTTGGCTAGCCGGGTTGCTGCGGCGGAGGTGCAACAAGCGCAGGGCTCGGGGGTGGGGGCTGGATCGGGGATGCAGGGGTTGAGTTTGAACGCGGGTGGGGATGTGGCGGATGCGACGACGGGGACGCGGAATGCGGGGGCGGCGCTGCCTACGCTGTCGGGGATGGGGGACGAGACGGCTGACTCGGTGACAGTGCAGGGGCAGACGGGTGGGACCAACGGGCTTGCGAACTTGAGCGAGGATGAGATTCGGCAACGGGTGCAGGATGCGGTGGCGCAGGCGCGAGCGAGCGGGATGATTCCGCAGGGTGGCGATCCGACCAATGCGATCGTGGGAGCGCTTGGCGGGATGATGGGTGGTGGTGGATTTGGTGGGGGTGGGCGCGGTGGACGTGGTGGCGGTGGTGGTTTTGGGAGTGGGGCGTTTCGGAACTTCAATCCGTCGCAGCCGCACGGCAGCATTTATTACCAGATGAGCAATGGGGCGCTGGATTCGGCGCAGTGGTCGCCTACGCTGCAGCCGCAGATGAAGCCGTCGTCGTACACAAATAAATATGGTGTGACGTTTGCGGAGTCGCCGTACATTCCGGGATTGACGAAGCCGAATCCGAAGCAGTTCGTGTTCATCAACCTGACGGGGCAGAAGAATCTGAATGCGTTTCTGGGTGGGCCGGAGCGGGTGCCGACGACGCTGGAGCGGGAGGGAGATTTTTCGGAGTCGACGCAGGTGGTGAATGGCGTGACGATGCCGGTCACGATCTACGATCCATTGACGGGGCAGGCGGTGCACGATAATAACCTGGCGTACGCGGTGACGCCGATTTCGTCGCAGGCGCTGGCGCTGCTGCAGTATTATCCAGCGCCGAATATTCCGGTCAATGCGCAAGGATACAACTACGAGACGATTTCGAACGCAGGCAGTAACGTGGTGGCGTTGAACACACGGTATGTGCGGACGCTGGGTGGAAAATCAGGGTCGCCGTTTGCGATGTTGGGTGGCGGAGGTGGTGGCGGTGGACGACGCGGCGGGGCTAGCAGCGGTCCGGCTACGCTGCAGCAGAACATCAACATTGGCTACAACTACTCGCACCAGGCACAAGATCAGCGAAATATTTTTCTGGCGTTGGGTGGGGCGAGTGAGAGCGATGGCAACCAACTGAGCGCGGGGTATACGGTTTCCTACGGACGACTCTCGAACCATGCGACGTTGACGTGGAACCGGCTGAATACGGAACAGCGAAACTACTTTACGAACACGGCGAACGATCCGACGACGGCGGCAGGGATCACGATTCCGAATGAGAGTGGGGGGTTTGCTGATCCTAATTTTTATAACGGCCTGCCCTCGCTGAATATCAGCAACTTTGCGGGGCTGACGAATGCGACACCAAGCCAGTTGATCAACCAGACGATCAGCTTTTCGGACTTCGTTGCGTATCGGCATGCGAAGCATAATTTTCGTTTAGGGCTGGATATTCGGCGGGTGCATGCCGATTCGATTGGCGGGAATGATCCGCTTGGGCAGTTCACGTTTACGGGCTATGCGACGGAGAGTCCGGCGGACAAGGCTGTGGGGAGTGCGGCGTCGACGGGATCGGGATTTGCAGATTTTCTGCTGGGGCTGCCGCAGAGCACGGCGATCCAAGCGGGGCTTTACAAGATTTATCTGCGCGAGAATGTGTATGACTGGTACGTGCAGGATGACTTCCGGGTGGCAGCGAACTGGACGCTGAGTTACGGCGTGCGGTATGAGTGCTTCGCGCCCTATACGGAGAAGAACAACCGGCTGGTGAACCTTGATCACAACGCCGATTTCAGCGAGGTGGATCCGGTGCAGCCAGGACAGATGGGTGAGTTCCAGGGCAAGTTTCCGAGCGGCCTGGTGAATCCGGATCGGTCGATGGTTGCGCCGCGATTTGGTCTGGCATGGAAGCCGAAGTCGAACTCGATGTGGGCCAAACAGACTGTAGTGCGCGCGGGGTATGGGATCAACTACAACACGGGCCAGTTTGCGACGATGGCGAAGTCGCTCTCGTTTCAGCCGCCGTTTGCGGAGACGCAGACGAATGTTCTTCCGGTGGCGAGCTCGGCGAATCCGGATCCGACGCCTACGGGATGCGTGACTACGACGCCTGACTCGACGGCGAACATGACACTGGCGAATGGCTTCGGGTGTTCGACGGCAGAGACGATTCAGAACAATTATTCGGTGGACAAGTATTACCGGCTGGGAATGGTGCAGGCGTACAACGTGAATATCCAGCGGACGTTTCCGATGGGGATCGTGTTCAACATTGGATACAACGGGGCGAAGGGCAGCGGTCTGGATGTGTTGGGATCGCCGAACAGCACGCCGGCGGGAGTGACGACGCCGGGGGTTGCGCCGTTCTCGTATGAGACGTCGGTGGCGGGATCACATGCGAACACGCTGGTGGTGAGCGCGCAGATGCGGCAGCACAATGGTAACGCGCTGGGGATTACGTACACGTATGGGCACTCGATTGACAATGCGTCGTCAATTGGCGGGACGAGCGCGACGAGTGTGCAGAACTTCCGGCGACTGGATTTGGAAGAGGGCAATTCTTCGTTTGATGTGCGGCAGAGCGCGACGGGCAACTGGCTGCTGTCGCTTCCGTTTGGGCCGAACCGGAAGTACTTCAACAAGGGCGGGTTCTGGTCGCATGCGCTGGATGATTTTTCGTTGAGCGGGACGTTCACGTTCTCGACGGGCAGCTACTTTACGCCGTCGTATTCGGGAAGCCAGGAGGAGGCGTCGTCGGGCAACGCGTTTACGCTGCGGCCGGACCGCGTGTTTACGCAGCCTATCAAGGGTGCGGGCACGATCAATGACTTCTTCAACAAGGCGGCGTTCGCGGTGCCGGCTGGGGAGTATGGGACTGCGTCGCGGAACTCGATTGAAGGGCCGGGGTCGGTGTTGGTGAATGCGTCGCTGTCGCGGACGATTGAGTTTGGCGGAACGCGGTCGCTTGAGGCGCGCGTGACGGCGAGCAATGTGTTCAACACGGTGCAGTACAGCGGGATTAATACCACGGAGAACTCGGCGAACTTTGGCGTGGTGACGAGTGCGGCGCCGATGCGGACGTTGCTGATGCAGGCGCGGTATCGGTTCTAGTGGTTAGTGGTTAGTGGTGGACGAGAGAGATGCGATGCGACGGATAGTGGCAGCGGTGATGGCGGGAGTGGTCGGGATGGGCGGGCCAGTTGGGGCTGCGCAGACTACTGCACCGGTGTCGCAGGACGGTGGCGCGCAGGCGATGCAGGCCGCGGGTCAGGGGACGTATCGGCTGAATTTAAATGCCAATATTGTGTTGACGAACGTGGTGGTGCGGGACAAGAAGACGGGCGCGGTGGTGAAAGGGTTGAAGGCTTCCGACTTTACGATTTATGAGGACAAGAAGCCGCAGAAGATTATCAGCTTCGACTATCAGAATGTGGATGAGGCGGCGGTGCTGGCGGAGAAGTCTACCGCCTCGGGAAAGGCTTCGATTGCGGATTTGCTGGAGAGGAATTTTGCGGCGAGCCCTAAGGAGCTGAAGGACCATCGGCTGATTGTGATCTTTTTCGATTTGAGTTCGATGCAGGATGAGGATATTGATCGCGCAGTAGACGCGGCGACGAAGTATGTGAAGACACAGATGCAGCCGGCGGATTTGGTGGCGCTGGTGAGCATGTCGACGGGTCTGACGATGGACCAGGATTTCACGTCGAACAAGGACGCACTGCTGCGTGGGCTGGGGAAATATAACGGTACGGATGAGACGGGATTCGCGAATGGGGGGACAGGGTCGACGAGCGGAACGTCTGATGATACGAGCGCGTTTGCCGCCGATGATACGGAGTACAACAGCTTGAATACGGATCGGGAACTGCTGGCGATTCGGACGATTGCGAAGAGTTTGGAGCGGGTGGATGAGCGGAAGTCGATGCTGTATTTCTCCGGCGGGCTGACGCGGAATGGGATTGAGAACGAGGCGAGTCTGAGGGCCGCGACGAATGAAGCGTCGAAGGCGAACATGGCGATCTACTCGGTGGACTCGCGTGGGCTGCAGGCGTTGCCGCCAGTGGGTGACGCTAGCACCGGAAGTTTGCGCGGGAGTTCGGCATATAGCGGTGGGGCAGCGACGGCTCAGTTGAGCTCGAACTTTGGATCGCAGGAGACGCTGGATACGCTGAGCATGGATACCGGCGGGAAGGCCTTCTTCGACTCGAATGATTTTGCGCCGGCGTTTCAGCAAGTACAGCATGATACGGAGGCTTATTACATTCTTGGCTTTCGGTCGACGAATCAGCGGACGGATGGGACGTATCGGCACTTGATGGTGAAGGTGAATCGCGAGGACGTGAAGATTGAGTATCGGCCGGGCTATTATGCGGCGGCGGACTTCCAGCATCAGAAGACCGAGGACCGCGAAGAGGCGCTGACCGAGCAGATGCGCAGCGATTTGCCGGCTACCGATGTCGCGGTGTATCTGCAGGCGCTGTACTTTATGAGCAGCAAGGGCCTGTACTTTATTCCAGTGGACGTGATTGTGCCGGGATCGCAGATTCCGTTTGTGAAGGGCGGGGATCGCGATAAGGCAACGCTGGATATTGTGGGACAGGTGAAGGATGCTCAGGGGATCGCGGTGGGGAATGTGCGGCAGACGGTGAAGCTGGCGGTGGATGCGGCCGCGGAGGTGCAGCGGAAGAACATTCAGTACTCGACTGGATTTACTTTGGCGCCGGGACGCTATCACTTGAAGTTCGTGGTGCGCGAGAATCAGACGGGCAACATGGGAAGTTTTGAGACGGACATCCAGGTGCCGGATTTGAAGAAGGCTCCGCTGAAGATGAGTTCGGTGGTGGTGGCTAGCCAGAGAACGCCGAACACGGACAAGCATGCGACGAGTCCGCTGGTACGGGATGGGCTGGAGTGGGTGCCGAATGTGGCGCATGTGTTTCGGCAGAACCAGCATCTTTATTTCCTGTACGAGGTGTACGATCCGGCGAAGGCGAAGGACGTGAAAGGCAGCGCGGTAAAGCTGTTGACGAACATTGAGTTTGTGAACAACGGGACGAAGGTGTTTGAGACACCGCTGGTGACAGCGGTTGCTGTCAATGATCCGGAGCGTGGTGCGGTGGTGTTCCAGTTCGATGTGCCGCTGGCGCAGCTAAAGCCGGGAACGTATATCTGCCAGGTGAATGTAATTGATGATGCGGGCGGGAGTTTTATGTTTCCACGATTGGCGCTGAAGATGACGGTGCCAGTTGCAGCTGCGGCGCCGGCGGTGAAGACTCCGGTTACGAAGTGAGTCGTTCTTTGTAGGGGCAGTGGCGGCAGTCAGATTTGCAGCAGGAGCCGCGGCGGAGATGGTAGGCGGCGGTGAAGACGAGGTAGAGGCCGTCCATGTAGAAGTCTTCGGGGCGGAGGGGCTCGGGTGCTTCGCCGGGATCAAGAGCCCGGGGATCGTTGAGCTTGGATTCGCTCATGAGAAGAGGCCGGGAGAGGGGGAGGGTTGTGGGGCGCGGGTGGCGAGGGCTTCGGCTCGGAGCATGTCGGGGATGCTGCGGGTGCGGGTGGGGCGTGGCTGTTTGGCGGGGGCTTCGGTTTCGGGGGAGGGGGTTTCGTTGACCGTTACGCCGTTGAGGAAGCTGACGGTGCGGCCGGGGATGGCGGGGATGCGGTCGCCGGGGACCAGGATGCCGGCGAGATTCAATGGGTCGGCGGCGGCTACGACGATTGCGGGTTCGGTGGCGCGGGAGGCTTGTTGGGTGCGGGCCTTGCGGAGCGAGTCGCCGGCTTCGGGCAGGGCATATTGCTCGCCGAAAGGGCCGCTGACGAAGCGGCCGCCGCGAATCTCGCCGCGGGCTTCGAGACGGCGGAGGATGGGGAGAAGGTCGCGCCACTTGGGGGCGTTGGCTTCGCGGGTGAGGAGCTCGCGGAAGAGGACGCCGTAGCGGCAGAGAAGGATGCGGGCATGGGCGTCGAGGGCAGCGTCGGTTTGCTTGGCGGCGGCGATGGCGCGATGGCGCTCGGCTTCGGTGGCATTGGTGAGGTTGTGCGTGCTGGAAAGATTCTGCGATCCCACCCATGACGATGGAGCCGTCATGAATGGGGCACCCGGAGTGGTGGCGGGTTGGAACAGCGGTTGTGAGGCTGACAGAAGGGACCAGCGGCCGGCGGTGGTGCGGGCAGCGGCTCGCTTGCGAAGGCTGGTGGGAGGAGTGAGGCCGATGGTGGCGGATTTGCGGCGGGGGTCCATCATGGAGCGGAGTTGGTCGAAGCCGTCGGCGGAGGCGAGGCCGGCGGTGGCTAGCTCCCATAACGCCGTCGTGGTTTGGAGTTTGGTGAGGCTGGAGAGACGTTGGAGGTCGGCGGTGAAGGCCGCGCCTTGCGTTGCTAGGAAAGCGCGGAGGACTTGGGCTTCAGGAGAGAGGGACTGGGTGAGGACGGCCTCGTCGACGGACTTGGAGGCGAGGGCGTGGTGCAGCCACTCGGAGGAGTCGCGGAGGTAGAAGGTGATGGGGGCGGCGGTGGTGGGGATGACTCTTCTTGGTCCCCGGGAGCTGCGGGCAGCATCATCCCGGGTCCGAGAATCCGGACCCGGGGCACCCGATTCTGTGGCAGACCAGGCTGGGTGCGGGGAGATGCGACCCCAGGCAAGGACGCCGGCGAGGCAGAGGTTGTCGAGCCATTGCGGCTGGTAGTTGGCGACGCGGGCGGGGAGAAGGGTGCGCTCCCACTCGATGGCGGGGGCTTCGAAGCCTTCTAACTGCTCGATGGCGGCGAGGACGGCTTCTTCGCCGGTGAGTTGCGTTTGCGGCGCGAGGTGGTGCCAGTCGAGAAGCCAGCGCATGAAGATGGCTGGCGTGACCGGCTCGACTTGCTTGCGGAGGGTGCCGAGGGTGAGGCGGTGGATGCGTTGCAGGATGCGGCGCTCGCACCACTCTTCTGCGTGAGGGTCGGTGGTTGGTGGGTGCTCGAAGACGCCGCGCATGGAGAGACCTTGTATCTCCATGGTGAGGAGGGACTGGTGGATGGCGGAGGGCGCGAGGTGCGTTAGGGCGGCGAGGTGCGTGGACGTGGTGGGGCCCAGGAGTTGGAGGTAGCCTTGCGTGAGGGTGAGGTGGGCTTCTTGCGATCCCACCTTAGGCGACGATGAAACTGTCGCCGAAGATGGGGCACCCGGTATTGGTGGCGGCGCAGGCAAAATACAGGGGTCTCTCCGCTCGCTACGCTCGGTCGAGATGACGGCGTTTGTGATGGCCGAAGAGTTCGGCCAGAGGAGGTTGGCTTGGGAGAGGCGCTCGGTGGCGATCCAGGTGGGTGCGCCTTCGATGTCGATGCAGTGGGCTCTTCCCTTCTCTGCGAGGCGGTTGAAGAAGAGGGGCCAGTGTTGGGTGTTGGTTGGCCGAGCATTTTGCGGTCCCACCCATGACGATGATGAAACCATCGTCATGGATGGGGCACCCGGAATGGGGGGGCTCGTCGAGAGCGATGGGGTAGTCGGGCCTTCGAGGAAGGCGATGGGGAGAGCGATGAGTTGGAGGAGGAGGTCGTGGAGTTCGTGCTCGTCGCGGATGTCGGGCCAGAGTTGTTGGCGGACGGTGGCGATGGCTGCGGGGTCGATGCGGCCGGGGGCTTCGGGGAGGCGCGTGGGGAGGTTGCCGCGGGTGCTGACGGCGCGGGTGCGGCGGGCGGCGGCGTCCTCGGGATCGAGGAAGGCGTAAGGCATCGCGTTGATGAGCTCGTGCGCAAAGACGCTCGGGATCGGCGTGTCGACGGCGATGCAGGTGATGCTGCCGTCGGCGATGCCGGCGAGGACCTCGAGGAGGCCTTCCAGGTCCATCGCTTCGGTGAGGGTGTCCTTCATTACTTCGCGGACTAGCGGGTGGTCGGGGATTTCTATGTCGCCGGTCATCGTCTCGGGGCAGGCGGAGGCGTGGGGGAAGACGCTGGCGAGGAGGTCGTCGGAACGGGTGCGCTGGATCTGCGGGGAGACGCGCTTGCCCTTCTGCATGCGTAGGAGTTGGAGGCTGCGGCCGGCGGCCCAGCGCCAGCGGTTCTTGAAGAGCGGCGATGGGATGGAGGCCTGCTCGAGGAGCTCGCGGGCGGTGAGGGTGGTGAGGAAGTGGAAGACGTCGGCGAGGGGGAAGCTGTGCTGCTCGGCTAGGGAGATGTTGATGCCGTTGTCGGTGGCGGCGGCTTGGAGTTCGAAGTTGAAGCCTCGGCAGAAGCGCTTGCGGAGGGCGAGGCCCCAAGCCTTGTTGAGGCGGCCACCGAAGGGCGCGTGGAGGATTAGCTGCTGGCCTCCGCCTTCGTCGAAGAAACGCTCGGCGATGAGGGTGGTTTTGGTGGGAACCGCGCCTAGGACCGCGCGGCCGTGGACGATGTAGGTGATGAGTTGGAGCGCGGCCGACGCGGAGAGGAAGCAGGTGTCGCGGAGGAAGGCGATGGTGTCGTGGAGTTGGGATTGGGGATAGTCGGATCCCACCTTAGACGACGATGAAGCCGTCGCCGAAGATGGGGCACCCGGCGGTATTGCCTGTGTGGCGACTAGAAGCGTAGAAGGTGTGACGTAACTCGTGCGTTGGTCGATCTCGTGGCGGAGGGCGCTTACGCCGTCGGAGAGGACGCTGGTGCGCTGGGGGGCTTCGCCTTCCCAGAAGGGGATGCTGGGGGGGGCGCCGTGGGCGTCTTCTACCAGGACCTTGCCGTTGGGGTCTACACGCTGGATGCGCCAGCTGGTGTTGCCGAGGAGGATGACGTCGCCGGGGGAGCTGTCGACGGCGAAGTGCTCGTCTAGTGTGGCGATCTGGACGTTCTCGGGCTGGAGCATGACGGCGAAGATGGAGGTGTCGGGGATGGCGCCGCCGTTGGAGATGGCGATGCTGCGCGAGCCGCGGCGTGCGTGGAGATGGCGTTGCACCTGGTCGCGCAGGATGTAGGCGCCGTAGCGGCCGCGGGAGTTCTCGATGCCGTTGTGGAGGAGGGCGAGGACCTCTTCGTACTGGGCGTGCGTGAGGTTGCGGTAGGGATAGGCTCGGCGGAGGACGTGGAAGAGGGCGTCTTCGTGCCAGGACTCGGCGCCTACGGTGGCGACGATCTGCTGCATAAGGACGTCGATGGGGGCTTCGGGGATCTCGAGAAGGTCGAGTTCGCCGGCTACCATCTTGCGGAGGAGCGCGGCCTGCTCGAAGAGGTCGTCGCGGGTGGTGGCGAAGAAGCGGCCTTTGGGGATGGCGCCTCGCCAGTGGCCGGCTCGGCCCACTCGCTGCATGGCTACGGCTACAGCGCGGGTCGTCGCGATCTGGCAGACGAGGTCTACGGTGCCGATGTCGATGCCTAGTTCGAGGGAGGCGGTGGCGATGAGGATCTTGCACTCGCCGGCCTTGAGGCGCTGCTCGGCGTCGAGGCGTAGCGTGCGGGAGAGCGAGCCGTGGTGTGCGGCTACTGCGTCTTCGCCCAGGCGGTTGCTTAGCTCGAAGCTGATCTTCTCTACTAGCTTGCGGGTGTTGACGAAGACTAGGGTGCTGCGGTGTTGCTGGGCGAGTGCGGCTAGCTTGTCGTAGATCTCCTCCCACATCGCGATGGAAGTGATGGAGGTGAGTTCGGTGGAGGGGACTTCGATGGCCAGGTCGAGAGTGCGGCGTTGGCCTACCTGGATGATGGTCGCGGGTGGACGGGGGCTCGTTGAGGATCGTGCTTCCCCACCCATGCCGACGATAGAACCGTCGTCATGAATGGGGCACCCAAGATTCTGCGATCCCACCTTAGGCGACGATGAAGCCGTCGCCGAAGATGGGGCACCCGGAGTGGGTGGGACGATAGAGCTGACGCCGGTTAGGAAGTTGGCTACTAGCTCGATGGGGTTTTGGGTGGCGGAGAGGCCTATGCGTTGTGGGCGCGTGGTTAGGCCGGTTAGCATCGCGCCGGGAGCTAGATGGTTCTCGCCGCAGACTAAGGCGTCGAGACGTTCTAGGGTTAGGGCTAAGTGGGCGCCGCGCTTGTCGTCGGCGATGGCGTGGATCTCGTCGACGATTACGGTCTGGACGCGGGTTAGGTTCTGGCGCGACTTCCCTGCTGTTAGCAGGATGTAGAGGGACTCGGGTGTGGTGACGAGGATGTGCGGCGGATGCTTGAGCATCGCGAGGCGGTGCTTGGTGAGCGTGTCGCCGGTGCGGACGCCGGTGCGGATCTCAGGACAGAGATAGCCGCGCGCGATGGCTAGTTGCTGGATCTCGGCTAGCGGTGCGTCGAGATTCTTCTGGATGTCGTTGGAGAGGGCCTTGAGGGGCGAGATGTAGACGACGTGCGTGTGTGCGGCGAGGCGGCCTTCGATGGCCGCGCGGAGGAGTTTGTCGATGCAGACTAAGAAGGCTGAGAGGGTTTTGCCGGAGCCTGTGGGCGCCGAGATGAGGGTTGGTTCGCCGCGGAGGATCGCGGGCCAGCCGGCGATCTGGGGCTCGGTTGCGGAGCCGAATTTGGTGAGAAACCACTCTCGCACGATGGGGTGAGCCCAGGCGAGGGCTGGGTCGATGGGAGGGTCGACGATGACGGGTGCGATCGCCATGAGACATTGTAGCTGTTCGTGGTTTCTTCGCTTCTGGGGAGAGCAAGAACAAGCAACGGCGGAAGCAGATTCCCAGAGGGAATGACAGAAAGAAAGGCAAAGGCAACAAAGGCAAGAGCAATAGCAATAGCAAAGGCAAATACAGGGATCCTTCGCTTCGCTCTAGGATGACGGCGAAAAACAAACAACGACAAGGGCAGATGCAAATGGAACGGCAACGGCTTTGACGCAAAGTCCGCGAAGTGAGCCACGTTTTGCGAAGGAGAACAGGTAACGACTGCTTCTAGGAAGAGGCTTTGCTGTATTGCTCTTCGGTTACGTGCTCTAGCCAGTCGACTACTTTGTTGTCGAGGCGTTCCTGGATGGCTATGTGGGTTAGGGCGGTGGTGGGGGTGGCGCCGTGCCAGTGTTTTTCGTTGGGGGAGAACCAGATTACGTCGCCGGGGTGGATGGGTTCGATGGGGCCGTCCCAGCGTTGGGCATAGCCGGAGCCTGCGGTGACGATGAGGGTCTGGCCTAGCGGGTGCGTGTGCCAGGCGGTGCGGGCTCCGGGCTCAAAGGTTACGCTGGCACCCTGGACTAGCGCGGGATCGGGGGTTTGGAAGAGTGGGTCGATGCGGACGCTGCCGGTGAACCAGTCTGCGGGACCTTTGCCGGAGGGTTTGGTTCCGGCTCGTTGAATGTCCATGATGTATCTCCTTACATGTTGCCGGCGCCTATGTCGGCGGACTTGGCTTCGGCGCTGGTGGGGTCGAGGTAGCGCTCGATGGTCTGGTCGAGGATGCCGCGGGCGTTCAAGATGAAGTCGATGGCGTCGCGGCCGGCGCCCTGGCCTCCGGGGTTTGGCGTGACGTAATGCGCGGCTGCTTTGGCTTGGGGACGGGCGTTGGCGGTGGCTATCGCGAAGCCTACTTTGCGCATGACAGGGAGGTCGATGATGTCGTCGCCTACGTAGGCGATTTCGTCGAGGGTGCAGCCTTCGGCGGCGATGATTTTGTTGAGCGCGTCTACCTTGTTGGATTGGCCTTGATAGACGTGGTCGATCTTTAGGTCGCGGGCGCGGATGGCTACCACCTGCGAGTTGCGCTTGGTGACGAAGCCTATCTTGAGGCCGGCGAGGCGGGCGATGCTGATGCCCATGCCGTCGTGGGCGGAGAAGGCTTTGATCTCGGTGGCATGGCCTTCGGGGTTGCCGTCGAGGGGAGGGATGATGGTGATGTCGCCATTGGTAAGGACGCCGTCTACGTCGTAGAGGAGGACTTTGACGCGGCGGGCACGGTCTTCGGGGGTGAGGGTGGAGGCCATGACTTGATGATACTGTCCTGCCGCTTCCCCCACCCGTCCGCAAAGAACGCGTACGGATGGGGCACCCGGTTGATCAGGTGGCAGGGGTTGATGGCGTTAGGAGAATGAGAGGGCTAGCGAGACCAGCGGCCATCTACCCAGAGGTAGCCACCGGGGCCTCGACGCCAATAACCGGAGACCCAACGGGCTCCTCCGTAGGGTGGGCGAGCCCAGAGGCCGGGATACCAGTTGTAGCGGCGGCCATCCCAACGATAGTAGCCGGGCTGCCAGACCCAACCGCGATGCGGTGAGCGGGGGACGACTTCGTTGGCGCGCGGTGGCGGAGGTCCGTTGCGGACATAGACCTGGGCTCCCGCGGTGAGCGACGCCGAGAGGATGAGGCCTCCGGCGACTGCGAGCATCATGTTTTTCAGTTTCGTCATTTAGGCTCCTTGGAAAATTACTTCCTGTGATGTGCAACGGGACCCGGATAAGACGTGTTTGGCCAACGAAGGACGTTATTGGAAGATTCGCCCAGAAGGCTAACAGTTGCCTCGGGCTGGAGCAATATTCCCTTCGGTGCACGTGGTTGAACTATAGCGGAGGAGGGAGAGCGGCGGCGCCACGCAGAAGGGTTTCGGCTTCGGCCTTGAGACGGTCTTTTTCTCTTTCCTCTGCCTGCAGCATCTCCCAGTAGCGAGTGGCAGTGCCCTTGCGCTCGTAGTCTTGCGTCTCCTCCGGGTCTTCGGGGTCGCCTTCGGGAGCGATGAGGTTACCGTCGGCTTCGTCGAGAACGGTGAGGCTGACTTTGCCGGGGGCGCGCTTGGGGATTGGGTTGAGCTTGTGGGCGTTGGTGCTGGCGACCTGGAGACCATAGAAGAGCAGTGCAGCGAGCTTGGGGTCGATGCGGGCTTCGGTCAGTGCAGTGATGACCATGGAGAGCGCGACCTGGATGGAGTGACGGTCCTCCAGCTCGGGGAGGTTGAGCTGTGGGAGCTGCTCAGCGAGGATGGGGTCGCGCTGCGAGCCGTCCTGCAGGGTCATGGGATGGAGGACGGTGAGGCCCGGGTCGCGACGAGAGTCGCAGCGGGGATGGTAGCGCTTGAACTCGACATGGTAGTAGCAGAAGAGTTCGTTGCGGAGGGCGGGCGAGCCGCAGCGTTCTCCGTTGATCTTGATGTGGCGGCAATACTGGATGGACATAGACTCCTTATGCGGATGCCCAGAGGCACCCCCCCACCCCCCTCCCCGGGGTACTTTAGCTGCAAAGTCGTCCAGGGACAGGGGTTATGGGGCAAAGTATGGGTCGAGGTCTGGCATACCTGGCTGTAAAGTGGTCTCTTCGGAGACTTTACGGGCAAAGTAGGGCAAACAAAGACGTTGGGTGCTTACTTGTGGTGGGTGATGCGATCGGCCCCGTGGTTGAAGACTTGGTCATTTGGGGAGATAGCGGTCTCGTGAAACGTGTTGCTGGCGATCGGTCGCTGGGCGATCGGCGGCGGCTGGGGAAGGACGCGTTTGCGGGCGCGGCGGGCGTTGAGCTCGTGCGGCGGGAGGACTCGGCTGATTTTGAATGGTTCGAACATGTTTTTCTCCTAGGTGGCCGTTAAATGGACCAGGGGCTGCGAGTGGCTTTCGCCGGCTCGCAGCCCCTGCTGTCAAAAATGTGGCCTATCTCTATTGTAGAAGGTTGGTGGGGGTAACTATGCCAACTCTATTTGGTTTGGTTTGTGGAGTTTAGAGGGTATGGGGGCTTGACAAGATTTTGGGGGCGGGGGCGTTCGGGGTATGGGCGAGGGCGAGGAGAGCAATTTGGTCGTTGCGCCTGCGGCTTCACTCCGGCCTGCGGTAGCGAGGTGATGGGTTCTGGCCGGGAGGGGCTATGGCACGGCTGAAGCCGTGCCCCTTCGAGGGTCCTGCGCGGACGGCGAGGGTGAGGACGGCGCTCGCTTCGGAAGCTAGAAGCAGGTTCCTCGCTGCGCTCGGAATGACAGACAGAACGGCAACGGCAAGGGCAAATACAGGGATCCTTCGCTTCGCTCTAGGATGACGGCGAAAAACGGGCTATTCCGAAGGATGACAAACGTTGTGGCGAAGGACGGGCTACTTGCCGATGACCAGGATGCGGCAGGTATTGGGGATCATGGGGGGGCGGACTCGCTGGCCGGGTTGGGCCGCGGGTGCGGGGCCGAAGTCGGCGGTGGCGGTGAGGATGTGGCCGGTCTTCTCGTCGAAGGCGATGGTGCGGGCGCGGGGTTGGGTTTTGACGGTCTGCTCTACGAAGAAGTCTGTGGCGGTGGGTTCGCTGCGCGGGGTGAGGCGGCTCTTGATGACGGTGAGCGTGCCGTCGCCCTGGGTGCTGAAGACTTCCTGGGTGGCGGGGCTGTAGTGGGCTCCATCACAGCCTTCGCCGATGGGGAGCGTGGTGATGATCTTGCCGTCGGTTGCGGAGAGGATGACCATGTTGTTCTTGTCGCTGCAGGCGGCGAAGAGGACATCGTGGGCGGTGTCGATGGCGAGGCCGGCGCAGCCTCCGCTGACTTTGGAGATGTCGTACTTGCCGGTGACGGTGAGGGTGTTGGTGTCGACGACCGCGATGGCGTCTTTGTCTTCGAGGTCGATGAAGAGGTGGCCGTGGTTGTCGAGGACGGACTGCTCGACGGCGCCGCCTGCGTCGAAGGCTTTGATGATGTCACCGGTGTTGGCGTCGAGGACGGTGACGTTGGGGGTGACGTGGGAGAGGATGTAGACGCGGTGGGTGGCAGGGTCGGCGAGGAAGCCGTCGGGACGGCCGCCGGTGTTGATGGTCTTGATGACCTTGAGGGTTTGCGTATCGAACATGGTTACGGGATTGCTGGTGGCAAAGCCGTGGTGGAGGGAGGAATCGATGGCTGCGCCGTGGGCAGTGCCGGTGGGGACTTCGCCGATGGGGGCGAGTGTGTCGAGGTTATAGACGTGGAGGTTGCCCGTGGGGCCGGAGCGGGCGATGTAGAGCTGGCGGCTGGTCGCGTCGGCGGTGAGGTAGTCCCAGCCACCGTCGCCGCCGATTTTGGCGATGTTGAGGATCTTGTAGGGGGCGGTGGTCTGGGCGGGAGCTAGAGTGGCGGCGAGGGCGGCGGCAGAGATGAGGAGGGAGAGGCGGCGAGCAGAGATCATGATGCGGTTGAGTATACGACGGCTGTCTGAAGGGACCTGAGCAGCAGTCGCAGCCCACCTTAGGCGCACAGTATCCGCCGAAGATGGGGCACCCAGCTTTTAGCTAAGAGCCAACAGCAAACGCAAGGGCCGATACAGGGGTCTCTCCGCTACGGCCTGCGGCGTGTCCACCCCAGCGAGCAAGTGCGCTCGTTGGGGGCCCCGGCTTCGGTCGAGATGACGGGAATGGTGCGAAGGGGAGTCGAGATGACGGGAATCGTGCGAAGGGACGGAGCTACTCGGTCCGGAGCTGGTTGGGTTGGGTGCGGGCGCGGTTGAGGCGGCCCCAGAGTAGGCGGCGGATGAGGTTGGCGGGGGTTTGCTTGCGGCGCTCGATCTGGCGAGGCTTGAGGTCAATGTCGAAACCGCTGATGAGGTCGGTGATGCGCTTGTCGGTGAAGCCGCGCTGGCGCAGGATCTCGATCTCGCCTGAGAGCAGGGAGACGACTTCGGCACCGGTGTAGCGCTCGGGGTCGGCGCCGGCGGCTTCGCGGAGCTCGCGGGCGGCGAGGGCGATCTGGTCGATGGTGTAGGTCCTGGGGTTGGCAGACATGGTGATCTCCTCCGGGTTTGTGCAGCGCGGAGGTTGGCGGGGCGAGGGATTGAGGCGCCGGCAACATCCGTGGAGGTCTTATCGGCTGGATGAGGCGATTCCATTCGTTGTTGCGTGTTGGGACAGCTGGGTTCGTTCAGACAGCTTCTCGCCCTTGCTTCTAGTCGGGGGGCTGGTGCGGGAGATAGATAGAGCCACCACGGAATCAGATTTGGAAACGGGAGGCGTTTGTTCTCGCCAATGGAGAGTAGACCTGATACAAGGGGTGATACGATTCTGGGCCAGAGTTCCAAAGCGCCGCAGGGAGGGATTCTCGTATGGCAGAGGATGGAATCTCGAAGGAACCGGGCCGGCCCGCAAGTCCAATCGGCGCTAGTCGTCCTGGCATTCCGAGTGGACCACGCAAGGCGGCGGCGCGAAGCGGACCGAACACACGCTGGCCGCAGTATGTGCAGTTCCTGGTGGTAGTGGCCGTGACTGTGCTGTTTCTAGTGCTGGCTGTCAGCATGCAGCGGCATCATTTTATGAACGGCGAGTTTTACGACAGGAGCCATCCGGCGGACCAGTAGGCGGGCGCGGGGCGTGTGGGATCGCCAGTCTGGATTCTTAGTCCAGGTGTATGGGGTTGGGAAGGCCTTTGCCCCAGATGAGACGAATGAGCTGATCGTTCATGGGAAGCTGCCAGTGCTGGCCGGAGGCTTCGGGGTGCGAGTCGATATTGAAGCCGCTGAAGAGGCCGTGGATGCACTCGTCGGTGAGGCCGCGTTCGCGCAGGATACGAATCTCTTCCATGAGGAGGGAGTCTGGCTGGGCGGGAGTCAGCGCGGCCGGGTTCTTGAGTTCGGAGCCGGGGATGAGGGTCGGATCTGCGGGTTGGGGGTGAGGGTTCGTCATCTGGACTTCCGTTCCTCCTGAGGCGCCAATACCTGCCAAGCGATCGTGCGTTGGTTCGTACAGGAACTTTATCGGCACCTCAACAACACCCATGAGTCGAACTCTGCGAAGGGTAGAGACCGATAGTAGCCAACGCAGGGGGAATCAAGGGTGGTTCGGGGTGATTAATTCGAGCGGTGACCTAAAGAGCCAATAGTGGATTGGGTTCTTTAAGTGCGCTCGCGTATTTGGTTAACTTAACGACCAATGCGATCTATTAGATTGCGGTCTTCCTGGGAAAGTGCGTTGAACCATTCGGATTCCGTGCCGGGCTGGGGGAGGGTGTGGCCGAACTCGGCCATCTGGTTGGCGGGAAGCTCGTTAAGGTAGGCCCAGACGGCATTTTGGGGGGCGGCGGCGGCGTTCGCGAGCGCCTGGACGAGCTGGAGGAGAAGGTCCTGCTTTTGCTCCAGGGTGCGGCCGGCGCGGATATGGCCCTGGAGGAAGAGGAAGTCGTGCTGGAGAGGCTTGCCGGCTATGAAGTGGTTGGCGGGGTCGATGTCGGCGAAGAGGACCTGCACGAAGACGGCAGGGGCGCCGGTAACGGACTTGTGGATGCGGGTGATGTCCTGGGCGATGTGGGTTTTCTGACGGGGGGTGAGGCGGTTGATGGCGGTGGTGACGGTGTAGGTGGGCATGAGGACCTCCGGTGAGGTGCGTTCTCAGTGATCAGTTGTTTGTTCTCAGTTGGTAGTTTTAGGGGGCGGGCTGGATGGTGTTGGTGAGGGTGCCGATGCCTTCGATTGTGACTGTGACGGTGTCGCCGGAGCGCATGAAGAGGGGCGGTTCGCGGGTGAAGCCTACGCCGCCGGGAGTGCCGGTGGCGATGACGTCTCCGGGGGAGAGCGCGGTGAAGGCGGTGATGTAGGCGATGACTTTTGCGATGGAGAAGATCATGTCGCCGAGGTGGGCGGACTGGACTTGCTGGTCGTTGAGGTGGGTCTGGATGGATTTTTGGGCGAGTGGGCCAGCCTCTTCTTTGGTGACGAGGGTGGGGCCGAAGCCGGCGGTGGCGGGGAAGTTTTTGCCGGGGGTGAACTGGTTGGTGTGGCGCTGCCAGTCGCGGATGGAGCCATCGTTGAAGAGGGAGTAGCCGGCTACGATGTCGAGAGCCTTTTCTTCGGGGACGTGGAAGCCGTGCTTGCCGATGATGACGGCTAGCTCTCCTTCGTAGTCGAAGGCGGAGGAGACGGCGGGGAGGAGCATGGGGGCTTGGTGGGCGGTGAGGGTGTCGGCGAAACGGGTGAAGATGGTGGGGTAGTTGGCTGGGCGGCGGCCGGTTTCGGTGAGGTGATCCTGATAGTTGAGGCCGACGCAGAGGATTTTGGAGGGGTTGGGGATGATAGGGAGGTAGGTGAACTGGCCGGTCGCGTAGTCGGTGGTGAGGGGGTGGGGGAGGGCGGCGATGCGGCCGAGGGATTGGGCGGTGAGGAAGGAACGGAGGCCGGGGAAGGCGGCGCCGATGTGGCGGCCGAGATCGAAGACGCCGTCGGGACGGGCGATGCCGTAGGTGGCGCGGCCTTCTGCGGTGAAGCTTACAAATGCCATGGGTGCTTCCCTGCTCTTTCGTGTTAGCCCCGGGGTTAGGGCGGATTGGTTTCGATAGTAGAACAGATGCGTTGATCGGTCTGTGTTGCGTGGGGTGGGGGCGGACTTCTATGCTGCGAGCTTCATGAGAATGAGGACGCTGCCGATGATAAGCAAGTTTCTGGGGTGGGGCTTTGTTGCTGCAAGTATGTTGTGCGGCGTGGCGGTGAGTGCGCAGAAGTCGTCACCGGTGGATTGGGTGAATGTGCGGATTGGGACGGGGAGTGGGGCGATTGGGTATGGCGGGAGTATGCCGTTTGTGGTGCCGCCGTTCGGGATGACGGACTGGACGGCGCAGACGCGGCAGAACAAGCTGGGTGTGGTGTCGTACAAGTATCAGGACACGAGCATCTCGGGATTTATGGGGACGCATCAGCCAGCGATCTGGATGGGCGACTACGGGTATGTGACGCTGATGCCCGAGGTGGATGGGCTGAAGACGGAGCCGGAGGAGCGGGCGCTGGAGTTCAAGCATGAAGATGAGATTGCGCGGCCGGACTATTACTCGGTGCGAATGGATGCTGGGCAGGGGCGGGCGATTCGCACGGAGATGACCGCGACGAGCCGGTGTGCGCTGATGAGATTTACGTTTCCGGCGAATGCGTCGGCGATGGTGGTGGTGGAGGCGTCGCGGCCGGGGGTGGCGGGATTTGTGGTGGTGGACGCGGCGCGGCGGGAGATCAGCGGGTATAACCCGGATCGGATGGATGCGAATCTTGGGCCGTTTAAGTTGGCAAACTTTAAGGGATATTTCTTGGTGGAGTTTCGGGAGAGTTTTGTGGGTTCGACGTATGGAGGTGATGGGCGGGGTGGGGCTACGGGGGCTTATGCGCGGTTCAAGACTGCTGAGGGTGAGGTGGTAGAGGCGCGGGTGGGGACTTCGTTTCTTAGCGTGGAACAGGCGCGGACGAATCTGAGAAAGGAGATTCCGACGTGGGATTTTGAGAAGGTGCAGCGGGAGACGGCTGCGCAGTGGAATGCGAAGTTGCGGGAGGTTAGCGTGGAGGGGGCGAGCGTGGACCAGCGGGCGATGGTGTATACCGCGCTGTATCATGCGCTGCTGTATCCGCGGGAGTTTTCGGAGGATGGGCGGTACTATAGCGCGTTCGATGATGCGGTGCATGAGGGTTCGTCGTACACGGCGTATTCGTTGTGGGACACGTTTCGCGCGGAGTTCAGCTTGCAGACGCTGCTGGCGCCGGAGCGGGTGGATGGGATGATTACGGCGTTGCTGCAGAACTATAAGGAGGGTGGATGGATGCCGAAGTGGCCGAACCCTTCGTATACAAACATCATGATTGGGACGCATGCGGATTCGCTGGTGGCGGAGGCGATGGGCAAGGGATTCCACGGGTTTGACGCGAATGTGGCGTGGAATGCGGTGTGGAAGGACGCTATGACGCCTCCTGATGGAGACACTACTCGGCGCTGGGTTGATCGCGAGCCGGGTACTCCGTACGAGGCGCGCGGTGGGCTTACGTATTCGAAGGTGCTGGGGTATGTGCCGAATGATAAGACTGCGGAGTCGGCTTCGCGGACACTGGAGGATGCTTATGACGATTGGTGCGTGGCGCAGGTTGCGAAGCAGCTTGGGAAGACTGCCGAGTATGAGTTTTTTCTGAAGCGGTCACTTAATTATGAGCATGTGTTTAATGCGGCGACTGGGTTTATGCAGGCGAAGAATTCTGATGGGTCGTGGGCGGGAGAGAAGGACGGGTGGACCGAGGGCGATCATTGGGTTTATACGTGGGCGGTGCTGCATGATATTCCCGGGTTGATGCAGCTGATGGGCGGCGAGGAGAAGTACAACGCGCTGCTGGATGAGCATTTTCGCGGTGGGCATAACGTGCACAAGAATGAGCCGAGTCATCATTACGGATATTTGTATGACTACAGCGGCGAGCCCTGGAAGACGCAGGCTAAGGTGAGGGAGATTGCGGCGGCGGAGTATGCGAATCTGCCGGCGGGGCTGGATGGCGATGATGACTGCGGGCAGATGTCGGCTTGGTATTTGTTTACGGCGATGGGGTTTTATCCGCTGAATCCGGCGTCTGGCGAGTACTTGATTGGGAGCCCGCTGTTTGCGAAGATGACGCTGCGGCTGGCGGGTGGGAAGAGCTTTTCGGTGGTCGCGACTGATAATTCGGCGACGAATGTTTATATTCAGAGCGCTACTTTGAATGGAGTGGCGCTGGAGGTGCCGGTGATTCGGTATCGCGATATTTTGAGTGGTGGGACTCTGCGGTTCGTGATGGGGCCTGCGCCATCGAAGTGGGGTGCTGGGTGGAAGGCGGCCTCGTTGCGCGAGGGGATGCCGGCGGCGAGGTAGGTGTCGTTGGGATGCTCTAAGTAGGTTTGAAACGTTCGATCGACGGCTAAAGCATTTCTTCGAATCTGTTTAAGGAGTCGGCACACTTGTCCTGCCGGACGGGCCCACTACGCGTGGGGCGGCAACTTCGTTGCGGGCAGCGGCCTTCGGCTGGGCGTTCCCGTTGGTCGCGAGCTACATCTCCCTGCCGACCAACGGAAGGCCACGCGACGCAGTAAAAAGGCGTGCGAACGCCCGCCCCACGCGTAGTGGGCCCGTCAAGGTCTAGGGGAGGAGGTCGAAGGTGGTGTGGGTGGTGGCGGTTTCGTCGGTGCCTACCCAGAGGTCGAAGGTGCCGGGCTCCATGGACCAGTGGTGGGTTTGGGGGCTCCAGAAGCCTAGGTCTTTCGTGTTGAGCGCGATGGTTACGGTACGGGTTTCGTTGGGCTTGAGCGAGACGCGGAGGAAGCCTTTGAGCTCGCGGACGGGGCGGGAGGCACTGCCGGCGCGCTGGTGGGTGTAGAGCTCGACGACTTCATCACCCGCGCGGTTGCTGGTGTTTTGGACGTCGATGGAGACTTGCACGGTTGAGCCGGCATGGACGGTGGGCGCGGCTATATGGAGGTTGTTGGTGGTGAAAGTGGAATAGCTGAGGCCGTAGCCGAAGGGATAGAGCGGGGCGCTGGAGCCGTCCCAATAGCGGGTGTTCGGGGCTTCGGGGATCTGGGTTAGGTTGCGCGCGTAGTTGATCGGGATCTGGCCGATGGTGAGCGGCCAGGCTACGGGAAGTTTGCCGCCGGGGTTCGCGTCGCCGGAGAGGAGGTCGGCGATGGCGTTGCCACCTTCGGTTCCGGGATACCAGGCTTCGAGGATGGCGGGAACGTTTTTGGAAGCCCAGGTGATGTTGAGGGGGCGTGCGTTCAGCAGGACGAGGACGATGGGTTTGCCGGTGGCGACCGCGGCTTCGAGGAGCTGTTCCTGTTTGCCGGGGAGGTCGAGGCTGGAGCGGGAGGCGCGCTCGCCGCTCATGCTCTGGAGTTCGCCGAGGACGAGGACGGCTACGTCGGATTGATTGATGAGGTCGAGGGCGTGATGGAACTCCGCGTCGCGCTCGGCGTCGGTGGTCATGGTTGGCTTGGGGCTGGAGAACTGTTCGTCGAAGATGGACGGCTGCTCGCGTTCGATTTCTACACCCTTGGTGTAGAGGATTTTCGCGGTTGAATCGTAGCGCTTGTGCAGGCCTTCGAGCACGGTGACGGAGTCGGCGGGGTGGCCGGCTAGGCACCACGAGCCCATGATGTCGGGCTTGGAGTCTGCGAGCGGGCCGATGAGGGCGATGGTTTTGTACTTGGCGGCGAGGGGAAGGAGATTGTTTTCGTCGCGGAGGAGGACGGCGGTTTGGGTGGCGATGGTGCGGGCGGCGGCGCGCTGTTCGGGGGTGACCATCAGCGATGCGGTTTTGTCTGGATCGCTGTAGGGATTTTTGAACAGGCCGAGTTTGTACTTGGCGACGAGGATGTTGCGGACCGCGTTGTTGATGGTGGCTTCGGTGACGACGCCCTGGTGGAGAGCTGCGGGGAGCGTGTCCTGGAAGTTGGTGCTGGACATTTCCATGTCGACGCCGGCGTTGACCGCGCGGACAGCTGCGTCGGTGTCGTCTTTCGAGAAGCCGTGGGTGGTGAGGCTTTTGACGGCTGCCCAATCGCTGACGACCATGCCGTGGAAGTTCCAGTCGTCGCGAAGGACATCATGGAGCAGGAAGCGGTTGCCGGTGGCGGGCACACCGTTGAGGTCCATGTAGGCGCTCATGATGGAGCCGGCGCCGGCTTCGAGGGCGGCGTGGAAGGGAGGAAGGTAGACATTCCAGAGCTGCTCGTCGGAGATGTTGGACTCTTCGTAGTCTCGGCCGCCGGATGCGGCGCCGTAGCCGGCGAAGTGCTTAACGCAGGCCATGATGTGATCGGGTGCGCCGAGGTATTCGCCTTGGAAGCCTTTGACCTGAGCTTCGGCCATGCGGGAGCCGAGGAAGGGATCTTCGCCAGCGCCTTCCATGATGCGGCCCCAGCGCGGATCACGGGCGATGTCGACCATGGGAGCGAAAGCCCATTGAATGCCGGTCGCGCGGGCTTCGCGAGCCGCCATCGATTGCGCTTGTTCGGCTGCAGAAGGATTCCAACTGGCGGCGAGCGCGATGGGGACTGGATAGATGGTGCGGAAGCCGTGGATGACGTCGTAGCCGAAGAGGAGAGGAATGTGTAGGCGGCTTTGTTCGACGGCTACGTGCTGCAGACGGTTGATCTCGGCTGCGTCGGTGATGAAGAGGAAGGAGCCGACGGCTCCTGTGCGCGCGAGCTCATCGGCGGGACGAGGGGGCGGGCTGTTGAGGGGAACCTGGGTCATCTGGCCGAGCTTCTCGGCGAGGGTCATTTTGGCGATGAGCTTGTCGGCGAAGGCGCGAGCTTCTGCGTCGGAGGGAGGGGTGGGGAGGGGTTGGGTGACCTGATGCGCGGAAACCGGGCTCCACGGAGCTGAGATATAGGTAGCGGTCCCGGTGAAGACGATCGCAATGGCGGAGAACATCAGCAGGGATGGGATAGCACGTGCTCGCATTACAGAACTCCAACCATCAGAAATTCCATCCGCCGGATCAAATCAAGAGATCATCACACAGAGAGAGTGCAACTTGTCGACCAATAGAGTACCGACATCATAGACAAACGTTTGTTCTTGTGTCTACAGTGAAAGGCCAAGGGTTTTCGATAGGCGTCCACGACGGTACGGGCGAGTGCGGTAAACGTATACATCGGGGTACCCAGGACGAGGGCATTGCGTGTTTCTGTTGGTATGCTGACGGGAGTGCAAGTTGACGCCTATGCGAGATGGTGAAGCGAACGATCCAACCGCCAAAGCAAAGAGCAGCCACCTGCACAGGGTGAGTCTGAAGGATCTGGCGGCGCACCTGAATTTAAGCCCATCGACCATATCGTTTGTGCTGAACGACACGCCTGGGCGCTCGATTCCTGAGGCGACGCGCGAGCGGATTCGAGCGGCGGCGATTGAGTTCAACTACAAGCCGAATATGATTGCCCGATCGCTGCTGGGGAAGCCCATGCGCAGCATTGGCATTCTGCTGCCGGTGCTGGGTGAGGGATATCACTCGCAGGTGCTGTCGGGGATCGGCGACTTGTTGATGGAAGAAGGGTACTTCTATTTCACGGTGCATCATCGACACGTGGAGAGCCTGATCACTGAATATCCGGCGCTGCTGCAGGCGCGGGGAGTTGACGGAATTCTGGCGATTGATACGAAGCTTACCAATCCCCTGCCCCTCCCGGCGGTGCTGATCGCGGGCCATTCGACGTTGCCGGATGTGACGAACGTGGTACTGGATCATGCGCACGCAGCGCGGCTGGCGCTGCGGCATTTATACGACCTGGGGCATCGCAAGATTGTGTTCATGAAGGGCCAGTCGGTTAGTACTGATACGGAGCTGCGTTGGTCGGCTACGATGAAGGTGGCGCGGGAACTGGGGCTGGCAATTGATGAACACCTGACGATTCAACTGGCGATGGACTCGACGTCTCCGGAGATTAGTTATCCGGGGATCCATGACTTGCTGGAGAGCAAGCAGAAGTTCACGGCGATTCTTTGCTTCAACGATATCTCGGCGATGGGGAGTATTCGCGCGCTGCACGACTATGGGTATCACGTGCCGGATGACGTTTCGATTGTGGGATTCGATGACATTCAGTCGGCTTCGTATCATGTGCCGAGCTTGACCACGATTCGGCAGCCGCTGAAATTGATGGGCAGTACGGCGGCGGCGGCACTGCTGCGACGGCTTGCGCACGAAACACTGCCGTCGACGATTGAGGTGGAGCCGGAGTTGGTGGTGCGGGAATCGAGCGGGCCGCCGCGCGGGACGAAGAAGAGTGCGAAGAAAGACTAAGTAGTGTCTGACGAATCATCTTTGCTCCGAAAAACGGAGTTCCCAGGATAAGAAGGCATACCCCAGAGGCTAAAGCCCGGATTCGTGCGGGGGCTGTGAGACCCGAGCCTGAAGGCTCGGGGTACCTAGAAGCAAAAAGTACCTGGAAACAAAAAGTACCTGGAAGCAAAAACATCGGGTTCGCTAGGACTGCGTAGTGTGGTGGCACTGCCTAGTGTGGGGCGCGCGTAGGGTTGTCGGCCAGGACTAGCGTTCCGTTCTGCTTGAGTGAGTAGAAATGGTCGGGCTGGAGGTTGGTAAAGGTCTGCGTGGCGCCGTTCGGCCACATGACTTCGACCTTGTCGATGGTGCGGGCTTTCCCCAGGCCGAAGTGCAGGTGCAAGTCGCTCTGGGAGAGGTAACTGCCACCGCTGCGGATCTCCTGGAGTTGCTGTAGCGTGCCGGTGGTGACACGAATGCGCGCGTTGAGCGCGAGGCGATTGTTGGGGGTGCCTTCGAGGGCGAAACTTACCCAGTGATTGGAGGGGTTGGGTTTGGGTTCGAGAATCATCGGACCGCCGACCAGGTTTTCTACGACTAGGTCGAGAACGCCACGGTGGAAGAGATCGCCTATAGCAAGGCCTCGGCTGACCTGGGGAATGAGGACGGCTTTGCCGGTGGCAGCGCTCATCTCGCGGAAGGTTCCGTTGTGCTGATTGATGTAGATGAGCTTTGGTTCCTTGTAGGCGATGCCGGCCTTGGCGTCGTCGACTTGCGGGTAGACGTGGCCGTTGACGAGCACGAGGTCTTGCCAACCGGAGTTGTTGAGATCAACAAAGGCGTCGCCCCAGCCGACGTAGGGGACGCTGGGATGGGCGATGCCGGCTTGGTGAGAGACGTCGGTGAAGCTGAGGTTGCCGTCGTTGCGATACAGGACCGCGTACTCTTCGCTGAAGTGAGAGATCGCGATGCTCATCTTGCCATCGTTGAGGTAATCTCCGAGCGCGATACCCATGTTTGCCTGCTCGACGCCTTCGTCGCTGACGGCTACGCCGCTTTCGAGGGCGATGTCTTTGAAGTGGCCGCTGCCGTCGTTGCGATAGAGGTAGTTGGGTTCGCCATCGTTGGCGACGAAGAGATCGAGCTTTCCGTCGTTGGCGAAGTCGGACCACACGGCGCCGAGGCCGAAGAAGTTGTTGGGGTCATCCACGCCTGCGGATTTGGAGACGTCGGTGAAGGTGCCGTCGCCATTGTTGCGGTAGAGGGAGTCGGGCGAACCTTTGAGGCCGCGCGGACCACACTGGACGGGGACGTGGTGATACTGGCAGGTTATCTGCGACCCGAATTGCGGGAGGTCGTTCATGTTGAAGTCGACGTAGTGAGGGACGAAGAGGTCGGCGTTGCCGTCGCCGTCGTAATCGCCAAAGACGGCGCCGGTGGCCCAGCCTTTGTCGATGTCGAGGCCGGCTGCTTTGGTGACATCGGTGAAGGTGCCGTCGCCGTTGTTGCGATAGAGGACGACGCCGCCGAAACAACTGACGACGAGGTCGGGGAGGCCGTCGTTGTTGAAGTCGCCGACGGCCGCGCCCATGGCCCAGCAGGGGTAGCCTACGCCTGCTTTGTCGGTGACGTCGGTGAAGGTACCGTCGTGGTTGTTGTGAAAGAGGGCGCTGCGGGCTTTTTTGTTGGCGAGAGCCATGGCGACGCTGGGCGCGTTGGTGAAGTAGATGTCGGGGTAGCCGTCGCCGTTGTAGTCGATGAGGACTACGCCTCCGCTCATGGATTCGACGATGTATTTCTGGTCAGAGCTGGAGAGGTGTTCGAACTGGATGTGGGTGGAGGGGGTGATGTCGACGAGTTGCGGGACGTCGATGGACTGGGCCGCGGACGTGGGCGCGGTGGTGTGGGTTTGCGCGGGTGCAGAGGCGCACGTGAGGATGCTGAGGAAAAGGCCGGCGGTGATTGGGAGGGTGGGGTGACGCATGCGCCGCACGTTATTTCCCCGGGGTCTTGTCGGGAGAATCGAGGGTCTTGTAGATGCTTGTCAACTTCTCGTGCATGTCTTTGTATTTGGTGTAGGCGTCGAGCTCGCGCTTTACATCTTCTGGGCGGTGGAGTTTGCGATAGACCGTGCTGAGACGAAAGTGCGCGAGATAGTTGGAGGGATCGGCGGCAATTACCTGTTCGAGGAGTGGGGCCGCTGCCTCTGGGTCTCCCCTTTCGGTGAGGACATTGGCCATGCCGATTTTGGCGTCCGGGGAGTTGGGTTGCAGTTTGAGCGCTTGCTGGTAGTCTTTTTCTCCGGCGTCCAGGTTGCCCATTTCCACTTCGATATCGCCGAGACGCGTTGCAGCTTTGGGGTCGGTGGGATTGGTGAGGACGGCGAGCTTGTATTGCTGGACGGCCTCGGCACGGAGGCGCTGATCATCGGATGCGTGGAGCGCCTCGGCTAATTCAAAGTGGATGCCGGGAAGCTTGGGATCGAGCGCGAGGGCCTGGCGAAGGTTTCGGATGGTGCCCTCGAGGTCGTGCGTGCGCTGGAGCTCATGCGCGATGGCCTGATGAAGTTGCGCGGAGTCTGGAGCTGCTAGCGAAAGACTGAGCAGATCCTCTGCCATCATGTTGGAATGAATTCGGTAAGCCGCGTAGAGGAGCTCTGGATCCGTTGGCTTGAGGACGAGGAGCTGCGCGATGAGCGTTGATGCTTTATCGAGCTCTCCGGCCGCGGTATAGCTCTCGATTAGCTGGAGGCCTACGTCGATCTTGAGCTTGGTCTCTTCGATGTGGGGGAAGGCGGTCTCGAGATCGATGCGGCCCTGGCGGTCGTCGCCGGTTTTGGACTCGGCGATGCCGAGCAGGGATTGAATCTTCCAGAGGTCGGGCTTGGCGGCGACGACGGCTTGAAGGAGTGGGAGGGCCTGATCATACTTGCCCTGGAAGAAGAGGAGGACGCCGAGGTTGGCGCGGACTTCGAGGTTGGAAGGATCGATGGCCAGCGCGGCCTGCAGTTCCGGGATAGCGAGGTCCGGGTGATTTTGATGGAGATAGGTCTGCGCCTTTTGGAGGTGGGATGAAAGCTCCTGCTGGTTGGGGGTCGTTTGCGAGAGGCAGGCCGTCACCGACAAGAGCAGGGCCAATCCCGTGGAAAGATTTCTTAGCTTTGGGTACATACTGTCCAGATGATATCGAGAGTCAGGCGAAAGAGCTTGGCGGAGAAAAAGAAAGAGACGGCGAAGGTACTCGCCGTCTCTCCGGAGGTGATGACAATCAATTCACGCTAGAACGAGAGGCGAGCTCCTAGCTGCATCGTTCTTCCACCAATCTGGACTCCGGTGATCTGGTTTCCGCCGTTGCTGGTGGTGGTGTACTCGGTACCCGGACCGCTGTCTCCTGCGAGAATACCGTCTGGAGGACTAAAGGCCGGGTGGTTGAAGGCATTTTGCGCATCTGCACGAATGGAGAAGGCCATCCGATCCCAAGGCAAGTGGAACTCCTTGAGGGCCGAGAGATTCACGGTGTTGAATCCGGGGCCGACCAACTGGTTTCTACCCGAGTTGCCGAAGTTTCCGTTTCCAGGGTTGGTGAAAGCGGCCGGGTTGTACCACTCTTTGATGCCCCTGTTCACCGGACGCGGGCTGACTCCAGAGAAGTTGGGATACTGTGATCCAGCATTCTGGTAGGTGTTGCCCGGGGTGGTGACCTGGAACGGATTTCCCGAAGACGCAACGAAGGTGCCGGAAGCCTGCCAACCGCCGACGACTAAATCTTCGAACCAGTTCTTATTCAGGTATGCCCTGCCTTTGCCGAAGGGAAGTTGATAGACCACGAAGCCTTTGAAGGAATTGCGGACATCGAAGTTGGACGGTCCATAGTTCTTCGACGAATTGTTGGTGGTCAGAGTGCTTGCGTATTGATAGGGTTGAGGGCCAGCGTGCGTTCCCCATCCTGACGAGTCCTGGTCATCCAAAAAGTGTGACCAAACGTAATTAACGCTGAAGCTGAATCCGTGTTGCAGGCGTTTGGTGACGGTTGTCTGCAGCGAGTTGTAGTTGGAGATCGCCTGGTAGAGGTTACCGCTGATCGCCTGGTAAATCGGATACGGCACTGCGCAGTTGACGGTTGATCCGGTACCGCAGCCCGAGGTGTCGCTGGACGACAGCTGGTTCGTAGGAACGGCGTTGATGTTCGTGGGGAAGGTAAGGTTGAGGCCATGGCTACCCACGTAGCTCATGGTCGCCACCATGTTGTTAGTCAACTGCCATTCCATGCCGAAGTTCCACTGATAGATCTTCGGGATGGGAGTGTGGTAATCGTTGAAACTTGCGCCTTGCCCATTGAACCTGGTTGGGTCTTGGGAAGCCGCCGTGTACGGTAGGGGTCCTGGCGTTCCACCGCCCAGCGGGAAGAGGGTACCGGTTCCCCCGAACTTGGTGGTCGGATAGATTCCGTTCGATTGGTCGTTGTAGCTACCGGAGGAGGCGACAGAAGCACCCAAGCCACTGCCGTAGTTATCCGTGCTCCAGTTATAGGAATAGACTCCGAAACCGCCGCGCACGGTGGTGTTGGGATGGACAAGCCAGGAGAAGCCGACTCTCGGCATGACCGTGCTAAACACATTTGCCTGTAGAGAGCTTCGGCCGTTCGCTTTCGTTTCCCCATACCAATAGGCACCGAGAGTGCCAGTTGCGGGGTTCGTAACGGTTGGGTCGAATGTGGCGATATTGCCCTTGACTTCATTGAAGCCGTGGCTGATTTCGTAGCGAAGGCCGAGATTGATGGTCAGGTTCTCTTTGATCTTCCAATCATCCTGAACAAATACCTGGGGCTTCTTCAAACGAACACCGTATTCAGGAGAGACGCCGGCGCTCCAGTTCTTAGCGTAGCCAAGGAGGAAGTCAGCATACTCTTCGCCTGAGTTATTGTTGGCTGAGGCGACGCCTGAATCGTTAAGTGTCCAACCTTCGGTGTAAGAGCCGTCGAACTGCAGGGTTCCGGCGTTGACATTGCCCCAGGTGGTCGTATCGTCACGATAGAACGCGAACTCACCACCGAAGTGGAGGACATGTTTGCCGCGAATCATGGTCACAACGTCGGAAGGATCGAAGACCATTTCCTTGTATTCAGCGTTCGCGGATGGTTCAATCCAGGCATAGGGATAGTTACGCAGGAATTGAACCGAAGGAAGAAGGTCGGCTTTCGCGAATTGCCAACCGATCTTTCCCGGATAACCCTTGCCCGTAGTGTCATCCGAGAAGAAGTTGAGTTGAGATGTAAAACCCATCCTGGCTTCGTTGACGGTGCTCGAGCTGATATTCCAAACGTCGGTGACCTGTGCGTTGTTGTTGTCGACGTCGCCGGTCTGGCAGCCGACCGGGCATTCCGTTACAGCATTGGCGCTGTTTTCACTTTCGTCGCCTTGGGTAACTGGAGCCCTGAATCTGCCATGTGGCTGGAATGGAGGGAGTGCCAGCCTGCGTGCCGCTCCAGGTGAAGGTCACCGCTGCCAGCGAAGGAAGCGTGTAGGAGAAAGACTGGGTTCCCCACTGCACCGTAAAGGTCTGGGTGGTCGTGGCGTTATTGAAGGCGATGAGTGCTTTGGAGCTATCGGGGTTGATGAAGGCCACCGTGACGATGGCGGGAGTGTTGCTGGAATAGACGCGCGTGGCGCCTTGCTGAACATACTTGCTGTAGTGGCCGAGGGTGTAGAACTCGACGTCCTTGGTGACGACACCGGTGGTGCTGTTGACGGTGACGATGGGAGTGCAGGTTGCGCAGCCGCCGAGGCCGTTGTTGAGTTCGGTGAGGTTGGGGCCGAGGGTCTGGTCGAGCGCGAGACTCCATTTGACGAAGGACTTTGCGGCGTTGCGCATCACTTGTGTGATTTCGAGGAAGTCGGTGGTGAACTGGTCAGTTTGCCAGGTGCCGCCGGAGTGTTCGGTCTCCCAGGTGCCGAGAGTGGGGAACATGTTCTGGACGAGCTGCTGGGCTCCGGGTGCGCCTGCGTATCCGTGCCATGCGGTTCCGGCGATCAATGGAGAGGCGATGATGGTGGGGTCGGCTAAGACTGTTTCGGGGTAGGAGGGCGTGTCCCAGTTGTGGTCGTAGACGAAGAGCTTTGTGGTGAGGTTGGCGCTCGTCAATGCGGGGAGGACGTGGTCGCGCATGACGGTGAGCTGCGTAGGAGCGTCCATGTACATGCTTGGGTAGGCGGTGGTTTGATTCAGGGGTTCGTTCTGGATGGAGAGGTAATCGTAGGCGATGCCTGCTGCTTTGTAGGCTTGCAGGTACTTCACGAGGTAGTTCGTGAAGGCGTTGTAGTCGGCGGGTAGGAGTGTGCCGGAGTTCATGGAGTTGGTGGACTTCATCCAGCCTGGGGGACTCCATGGACTGGCTAACAGCTTCATCTGCGGATTGAGGGTCTTGGCCTGCTGGATCAGGGGAAGGATGTAGGTTTCGTCGTGGGCGATGGAGAAGTTCGCGAGGGTCGGGTCCGCGGTGCCGTTGTTGTCGTCGAAGGAATAGAGCGAGCGGGCGATGTCGGTGGCGCCGATGGGGACGCGCATGAAGCTGAGGCCGATGCCGTTGCCGGTGCGGGTGAAGAGGTCGCTTAGTGTGCTTGCCTGGGAGGACGACGGCTCTACTTGCTCGAGGAGGTAGGCCGCGGAGTCAGTGAAGGCGGCGCCGAAGCCTTCGATGGTCTGGTAGGTTTGCGCTTCATCGACGATGACGTTGTTGGTGCCGGCTGTGGTGTCGGTGAAGAGCGTCGCGGTTTGTGCGGCCATGAGTTGGGTGAGGTCGTTGGTGCTCTGAACCACAGATACGGCGGGGCCTGCTATTTGATAGAGGCCTTGGGTGGAGGGACTGCTGGTGTAGCCGGTTGCCGCTGCGATTGCGGTGATGGTCATGTCGGCTGTGAATGGAATTGGGGCGGTGTAGGCCGTCGATGAGGAGGTTGGCGTCGATCCGTCGGTGGTGTAGTGGATGGTGGCGCCGGGGGTGACGTCGGCGAGGGTGACTGACTGTCCGTTGGTGAAGACGCCGGGGGTGGGGGAGAAGGATGGAGTGGCGGCGACCGGTGGGGGCGGAGGAGGCGTTGTGCCGGTGCCGGAGCCGCTTCCGCCGCTGCAGCCAGCCAGCGTGAGAAGAGCGAAGCTAAAGCTGAGAGCTACCTTACGCATGCAGATCTTGTCCTTCGATGCGGCAGATTTTGGCCATAGGTTTCCGGCGCACAACAGACGCGCAGCTGTAGCGAGCTCAGGATTGAGGCACGGTGAGGTTCAGAGCCGATAAGTAGCCGGGGTTGACGTGCGCGTGCTGGAACTTGATTTGTTGCAGCAGGTCTTGAAGCGCTGCGCGCGAATGTTCGAGGGAGGGGCGCACGGGCAGAAGCTTTTCCGTGTTGCCGGTGGAGCGATTGAGCTTTGCGTACGCGATGATCTCGTCCCAGTAGATGGGCTTGGGAAAGGAGACCATGCTGGCAGTGGCATCCATTCGCTTGTAGGTCCAGAAGGCCCAGCCGATGTCGTTCTTATTGAGGACTGTGGCGAAATCGTGGATCCATGCGTCCGTGTTTTCACCGGACTCACCTAGCCAGATGGGGACGTTGTACTTCTCGCGGAAGTCGACGTAGGACTGTACGGAATCCTGGGTTGGGGGCATCCAGTATTTGTGGAAGGTGTACATCACGTTCTTGTCGAAGGGAGGGCCGAAGACAGTGAAGTTGGTATCCCACTGGGCTCCGCCGAGGATGATGACGTGATGCGTGTCGACCTGGCGGATGCCTTCGGTGACTCGCTTGTACACCGGCTCGAGGGCCTTGTTGTATTGCTGGAGCTGCGGGAAGTGCGGGATGGGCTCGTTGAGGAGGTCGTAGCCGAGGACCGTGGGGTTGTTTCGATAGTGCTCGGCGATACGCTTCCAGATGTCGATGGTCAACTGCTGGTCGGCGGCGGATTCATAGAGCCAGGGATAGCCCCAGCTGTCGTCGATGTTGGCGCCGGTCTGGCCGCCGGGAGCGCAGTGCATGTCGAGGACGACGTACATGTGATATTTCGCGGCCCATCCGATGACGCGATCCATGAGGCGAAAGCCTTCGTCGTTGCCGGGCGTGAAGAATTTGTAGTGGAACGGGATGCGGATGGAGTTGAGACCTGTGTCGTGGAGGAACTTGATGTCGTCTTCGGTGATGTAGGTGTCGCGGTATTGATTCCAGAACTGCACAGCCTCTTCCGGACCCATGAGCTGGTTGACGAGGTCTTCAATCTCGCGCGGAGATTGAGGGCCGTCGTCTAGATGAAACATGTAGCCTTCCTGCTCAAGCCAGTTGCCCAGGTTGGTGCCCTTGAGGTGAAGGGGTGTTCCGTCCGGGGCGACGAGGTTGCGGCCGTCGGCGTGGACGAACTTGGATTGGGCCACCAGCGCAGAGGGGAGCGTGGAGGAGATTCCTAGCAGGAGTACCGCGAACAATTTCGTCATAGTCGACCTAGGCCGGAAGTATTTCACCGCATTTGCGCTTTAGTCAAACGATTGTCTTGATGTGAAGACCTTGGCTTAAGAAATTGTTCACAATGGGTGTAGTGCGTGGCGGGCTCGCAGGTGCGGGAAGGCGCTGAACGTGAGAGGATTTCAGGATGAGTGATTTTCTTCCCAAGCCAGGCGGAGTGAAGGTAGGCGGATTGAGCCGGAAGGCGCAGAAGCTGCAGGCGATGCGCGAGAAGGCGGAGGCGATCAAGACGGATGCGAAGGTCACGTCGGGCGCGTCGACGGCCGCGGTGAAGGCGAAGAATTCGTTTGCCAACACGAAGAAGACGACGTTCCAGCGCAAGGCTGTCTAAGGAAGCTCCGCATGAGTCCGAAGCTTTCCCTCAGGGGCTAAAGCCATCATGGATCCCGTGACTTTTGGCACGACTAAAGTCGTGCCCCTTCGAAACAAGAGTGTTGCGTAGTTTCCGTGGCGTCATTGCTCTGATAGAGGGAGTTCCTGGGATGCAAGGCATACCCCAGGGGCTAAAGCCCAGATCTTTTGCGGCAGAAAGAGGCCCAAGGCTAAAGCCTTGGGTTACCTAGAGGCAAAAGGCGGAATCGTCAGACGCTGCTTAGTGTGGGGTGGTGGTTAAGTACTGGGCGGGGATTGGGTGGTCCGGAGTTTCCGCGTCCCAGAAGATGTTGACGATCCAGTAGCGATCGCCGTCTTTGAGGATCTGGAAGCTGTTGATGCCGCGCACGAAGGGTGTGGCGTCGGTGGGTGCGTGGCGGGACTCGTAGGTGCTCCACACCTGGACGATGTTGCCGTACTGCTCGGTCACATTGTGGACGGAACTTTCGTAAAAGCCCATGGTGGCCATGCGGGCGCTGGCGCGGGCGATGTAGCCATCGATGGTGAGAACGACGGCGTCGGTGTGGCCGTTGGCGGGCACCGTGGGGATCAGACGGGCGTCAGGAATAAAGAGCGAGCGCATGCGGTCCCAATCGCGGGGCTGGCCCTGGGGGCCGGAGATCACGCTGTAGACGGCGTTGAGGATTGCCTCGGGCGACGCGACGTCCGCGGGCTTGGCTACAGGCCAACCGGGATGGCCGGCGATCGAGCCGGTGAGATGTGGAGGCGGTGGCGGTGGCGGCGGCGGGACAGTTGTTTGTGCGAGAGCCGCGGCGCTGGAGAGCAACAGGATTAACGATGCGGTGACGCGCTGGGGTTGAGAGAGTTGGATCATGGGGTCCTCGGGGATAGAAATACTTTACTTGGCCGATGATGATCCGTGGGAGATTTGCTTAGGTTAAGTTAATTGGTGGGTGGACCGGGATCGGCGGGCGGGTTGTCCTTGTGGGAGTGATGGAAGATGTGGCCGATGCCGCGACCGGTTCCTTTGGCGATCTTGCCGGTGCCTTTGGCCGCGCCGACGCCGGCATCCTTGGCTCCAACGCCTACGCCCTTGCCGATGTTGCCGGCCCCTTTCACTGGATGGAGGGTGACAAGATCGGCAGCGCCTTTGCCGGTTCCTTTGGCAACATTGCCGGCTGCTCTACCTGCGCCTTTGCCGATGTCGCCGGCACCGCTGCCGACGTCGCCGCCGGGGCTACGGGTTGGCTGCGCCTGGCTGGGAGGCGTTGGCGGCGGGGTGTTCTGCTGCTGCTGTCCGTAGGCGCTTGCGCCAGAGACAGATGCGACGGCGAGGACGAGGAGTGCGGGAAGAACGCTGCGAATCAAGGTGCGCATGAAACTAAGCCTCCATGGTATTGGATGCTTCATTGAGCGCGGCGATTGCAGGCAGCGGAGTCGTAATGCGAGGAGCAGCTTTAGCGCTGGGCGAGCATTCAGCGTTTGGTGGTCACGGAGGCGGTCTGTAGTTCGAGGACGACGCGGGTGAAGTCCATGTGATTCCAGGCTTCGGCGATCTTTCCGTGTGCGAAGTGCAGGAAGCTGGTGCCGGAGAAACTTGCTGTACGGCCGGTGGGAGGAAATCCGAGGGCGTGACCAGTGTGGGTGATGGTGGCGGTCCAGCGAGCGGCTACATGATCTCCTTCGGCGATGATCTCGTTGACTTCCACGGAGATGTTCGAGAAGGCTTCCTTGAAGAGGGAGTGGGCCTGTTTAAATTCGGAGGGGCCAGTGAGGATGGCGGAGGGTTCGGGAAAGCCGTGAGCTTTGCCGTCGGGGAGAAAGAGTTCCTCGATGGTGGCGGGGTCGCCTTGATTCCATACTTCGTCGAACCAGCGCTGGACGAGTTGCTTGGTGGCGTCGCTCATGGATCCTCCAGAGGGGAAAAGAGTAGCACGGTTCTGAGCGACAAGTATGAACGGGCGGCTGGCGGGATTGACGCTGTATAAAGGAACTGCTTCGGGGAGTTCGACGCTATGGAGTCACCGCTTTACGAATCGATGGGGGAACTGATATCGGAAGCTGTCGCCGTCTTCATCATTATTGCGTTTGGGGATTCGGTGGCTGCGATGTATGTGCTCTATGATCCGAGTCCGTATCAGAATGCGTATTGGGGACTTTGCGTGGTGTGGGGGCTAGCAGTGACGATTGCCATTTACGCCACGGGTTCGGTGAGCGGGTGCCATGCGAATCCTGCGGTGACGCTGGCGCTTGCACTTTACCGGAAGTTCTCGTGGAAGAAGGTTGTGCCGTACTGCGTGGCGCAGACGCTCGGAGGATTTCTGGGAGCGGGGGTGGTCTATGTGTTGTTTGTACCTGTTCTGAATCACTTCAATCTTGTCCACGGGCTCACTCGAGCAGGTGGTGGCGCGGCGGGAGTGTTCTTCACGCATCCTGGACTTGCGGTCACGGCGATGCATGCGCTGCTGGATGAGATTATTCTCACGGCATTTTTAATCTTTGGTATCTTCGCCGTCACGGAGCAATATAACGAGCAGGCACCGGGGGCAAATTTTGGCGCGGTGATTATTGGGCTGATCGTGGCGGTGATTGGCGCGTCGATGGGCTACCTGGAGGCGTGGGCGATTAACCCGGCGCGGGACTTTGGGCCTCGGCTGTTCTGCTTCTTCGCGGGATGGGGGCGTCGGCGCTACCGTCTCCGGATAATTATTGGTGGATTCCAATCATTGGGCCGTTGCTTGGCGGCGTGGTGGGCGGGGCGGCGTATCAACTGCTGATTCATCCGTTTCTGCCGGCGAGACGGCGTGCGCTGCGGGAACGGGAGCTGTTGGCACCATCACCGGCGAACGAGCAGGTCGAGAGAGAGCCTATCTAAACTCAACGAG